>Ga0209201_1001992_pt1 | contig 21337 bp, 33 predicted proteins | sample AD_UKC055_MetaG_FD_184411 | JGI IMG/M metagenome (GOLD analysis project Ga0209201, IMG submission 184411) | Active sludge microbial communities of municipal wastewater-treating anaerobic digesters from USA - AD_UKC055_MetaG (SPAdes) (version 2) | ecosystem: Engineered > Bioreactor > Anaerobic >...
TGATTCAGTAATGGTGTCCTGGTGGACACGGTTATTGTTTTAGTGCTGCGGGGAGTGTTCGTAGCACTCCCCGCCCGATTTACTTAGATGTTACCAAATAGCCCAAAGGGCTTGTGTGGGAGTATCAATGCGCTGCAGCGAACCGCCCCCCAGCCCTGCGTTCGAGAGGTTATGGGTCATTTGAACATTTACGTTGCGTTCCACCTGCGCTGCCGGGCGGTCGCTGAGCTTGGTCGTTAGCATGGAAAGCATTCCCGAATGAAACCGGTTCATTTGCTCCTGGCTGCGTCGCTCTTGGTAGCGGTTCTTTCAGCGTGCCGCACTCCGTCGGCTGCGTCCATCGAAGCCGCCGATGAGCCATGGCCTGCATTCCGCTTTGCTTGTGAGGGCGATGGTACACCTGCCCTCGGCACGAACCAAGTGATGCAGATCGCCACCGAGCTAGCTCGGAGTCGGCGCTACAAGCTGGACCGCTATGTCTGTGATTTCCTTTTGTTTGAAGGCTGGAGAACCAATGCCCCCCGCACATACAAATGGCTGGTGCATTTTAGTAAGAGCCCGGCGGTGCCGGACACCGATTTCTTTATATCAGTGGAGGACGGAACCGGACGCGCCGAGCTCCATCACTTCTAGGGACATGAATGCTAACAAGGTCACTGGAGCGAATGCGGGCGGTCCACGGCGGTTGCGAATTCGCACGCCTTGCGCCGCCCGCATCGCTCAGTTCTATCGTTAGCCTGCGACGCACGTCATGAAACGCGTGGCCCTTTTCATCGGTTTGGCACTTGCGGTATACTTCACTAGCTATGTGGCCGTGAGGCACTTCAATCATCTGTCTGGAACACAGCTCGTTCCGGATGCTGCGGGCGTTTACCACTCTCAGGCCTTGAGTGATACGCGAATTCATATTCCAGGTGAGGGGTTCCAGAGGTTGCCGATGCAGGTGCTGTATTGGGGCTACTATCCGATTGGGCACATTGACCAGGCGCTGACAGGCAGGCGTTACAACTGCACAGATTATAGAGATATTGTGCTATGAGCCGGGAGGCTAACGAGCGTGCTGGAGGCAAGGGCGGGTTTCCGCCTCTGTTACATGCTTCACACTCTTGGCCCGCCCTGCCTCAGCACGAACGTTGGCTGTAACACGTGGCATGTATGAAGCGCCCGATCCTAGCTCTAGTAGCGCTGGCACTGGCAACTGTGAGTGCTTTAGCGCTCTGGTTTCCGAGCCACGTGGAGGAGTACAGACCGCCACCGCCACTCACGGTGGATCAGGCCTACGCCTTTGCCGCCACGGCGGTCCGGGCCACCAGCACGAACCACTTCCAGTGCATTCGGACCAATACACTCCCCTGTCTCAACCCTGGGGACTGGTGCTTTGTGTTTTCGAGCACGAATGGACACACCAAGGCCGTGTGCGTGATGGTCAACTACAACTGCAATCTCGCTGAAGAGCAGCGTACGGTGCCCACAGCCCACACGGTGGTGTTCGACGACTTAGACAAGGAACCAGACGAAGCCGAATGACGCACGGAGCAGCCAACCAACGGATTGAGCCAATGAGGGGGAGCGCGGTCAGGTTGGTCCTGCATCCGGGCATCAGTGGCGCGCTCCTCCTCATGGCTCATCCTCGGCGTTAGGGCGACCTCGAATGCATATGCCATACGGTTTAATAGTGCTGGTTGCTTCAATCGCCCTCACCGCTATATTTGTCTTTGTGACAGAGGCGGCGTATTGGTGGAAGGCGCTCGTGGTGGGATTGCTGGTGCTTTCGTTTCTGTGGCGCTACGGCATGTTTCTTCAGGTCGGCATCGGCATTTCTCTTTCGCTTCATCTCACGTATCTCAAAGCACGATCCTGACATGCGCCGAGCTTCTCATCTCCTGCCCGCCCCTAACCCCGCTGGTGCAGTGGACGCGCCGATCGCGCGTCTGTTCGCAATCGTGCGCTACTGCCGGCGCGCCACTGACCAGCATCGTTAGACCTGTGAGAAACCGCATCGGCACATATTTGGTGGTCGCTGCTCTGATACTTACTTGGCCGCTCCACATCGGGGCATTCTCGTATCTTGTGACGGAGTTGGTCGGCGACTTCATAGCGCCCCATGAAGACCACGTCTTGTTTTGGTTTCCTATTGCCGCCGGAGGAGGCGTTCTAGTGATCGCACTCGCTGCGGGAATCTTCATGCGTTATCGGTGGGCACTATACGCCTCGGCAGTTGTGTTGCTGGGGGGATTGGTCACTGTTGGCAGGTTTTTTCCGCGTCCTTCCCGTGATTGGACGCTTCACCTTTATGATTGGATTCTGTGCATTGGTCTGGCCGCGCTTTGTGTGATGTCAGCGGCATACTTATTGTGGCTCGCTCGTTCATCCCAAGTCCCTTCCAAACTGTTGAGATGAGAACAGCGTGGTCTAACTATCGTGCCGGAGCCGGCGGCGGGATGACCGTCCTGTTCCATGCTGAACGCACTTGGCCCGCCGCGGCTCAGCACGGGCGTTGGCCGGAGGAAACATGAACACGAAACGCCCGACTCATCTTTGCCGCAAAGCCGGATACCTTCAAGCTCACAAGTGGCCTGCTTGGCCAACGGATACCTGCGCGCAGACTCGGCGCTGTCTTCGTGATTGTGGAGCGGAAGAGTCACGCAACGCAATCCACAATTGGCCCTCCTGGGATGACGAGATTTGCCAGGAGCAAATCCGCATTTGTCGGCGGGCAGGTTGCTCGGCAACGGAGTCGCGGACGCTGGCCCATTCATGGGATCATCAGGGTGAATATGAAAGCGACAGTTCTTGCATCCAGATCATCCACTGCCTTAGGAAGCGCTGCAACGCAACCACTAAGCAGGAGGTTCATATTTGGCAATACTCGTCAGACTACACCCGCCGCGATTGCTCACGCTGCCGCATTAGCATGGTCAAGTGTCCACAGTGCGGTGGGACTGGCCGCATTGGCGCATGTCCCGACTGCGGAGGGGAGGGCGTGGTTCCGCACACCCGAGGAAGCATGATGGATAACCTCTGTCCTTGTGGAGGGAATGCGGGCGAGGAGTGTTCAAAATGCGGTGGCTCTGGTTACGTCGAAACGTCGGCCAACAAGGGCGCTGCACCGAATGGCGGCCCAGCGGCGTCTCTTGACAATCCAAGCGCTCCCGGTGGGCCGCCATCGGTGAGCTGAATTGTTGGCACACGCGATGAAGCCCGTCTTGCTCATTTGGGTTGTTTTCTCAGTTGCGGTATTTGCTGGGTTGGCCAGCCTGCGCGGTCCAATTCGCTCCGGTACGGGCCCGTGGGGTATCGAAAGCTTCGGCTGGCCAGGAGGCTGGCTTTTGAAGCAAAAGACCCCCACGTTCGTGTTTGATGGCGCAGCACCGACGCGGGTGGAGCAGAACGTCCGTTGGTACGTGTTGGACTGGATGTCCTTTGCCTGCGCGGCATTGATCGCGGTTGCATTGCCGGGTTCGGTTCTCGCGGCGGTGAGGTTTGGCCTGAAGAGAGCCACGGCAGTGCCAACAAGCGGATCGAGCCAATGAGGAGGAGCGCGTTCAGGCTTATTTCGCATTCGGGCACCATTGACGCGCTCCTCCTCATGGCTCATCCTCGACGTTGGCCGGAAGCCGCGAGAGCATGACAGCAAAACAGAAGAAACGACTGTCAGTGGCACTCATTTTTGTTTCGGTGCTGTCTGGCGTGGGCATTCTTTGGTTTCTTCACTTCGATGGCGGCTACCAGGCCGAGTTATGGCTTGCACGATTTGACCGGCCCGCATGGATCGAGAACAAGATGGACGGCGTGCGTTCACCTCGCCGTCCAATGGTCAAGTCGCTGATGAGACAACTCAGGCCCGGCATGAGCCGCGAGCAAGTTGAGGGAATCATAGGGAAGCCCGATTACGAGTACAGCGGTTGGCAGGCATACGGGATCGGATTCCCTCGATGGGCGGCTTTCTGTTTGGATTGCGACGTTTTCGAGGTCTATTATGAGGCTGATCGTTTGGCGAGGATGAGGGTGAGAAGCACATGAAGGCCAACAAGGTCACTGGACCGAACGCGGGCGGGCCGCATCAGTTTCCGACTCGGACACCACTGGCCGCCCGCGTTGGTCAGTTCCGGCGTTATGCTTTGGTATGAGTTCCGAAAGAATACGAACGGCATGGAGGAAACTGGACGGGCGCACTGGACCGCATAGCATGGAAGACTTCCCTCACAAAAGGGAGGCGGCAAGAGAGTATGCACAGGCGATTCTTGCTGCTGACGACAAGCGAAGAGTCAAGGCAATCGGAAGGAAATACCTGATTCTTGCCGCCGAGGGGGAAATGGAGGCTGAGCAGTTTGTGGGCTTTCTCAGAAACGCAGCGATCTATGAGCATTGGAAAGCATAACCATCCGGCTGCAGGCAAGGCCGGGATCGCCTCTCGGTTGGCAATTGGACACCGCTGGCCCGGCCTGCCTGAGCCGGTTCGTTAGACACTTCGCGCGTATGAACTATCAGCACGCTCATCCGAAGCTTTTTATGGTGATCGCCGTAATCTTGGCACTATCCGGAGTAGTTCTCGTGCTGGCAGGCATCGCGGGTTCCGGCGGTTCGCCAGTAAGCTATTCGACAAATTTTGGCGGTTACACGACAGAGTCTTGGGCGTTGCTCCTGTCAGGAATCTTGTGCGTTCTTTTTGGCACGTCGAGGGCTTTTTACCTTTGGAAGTTCTTGGCCACTCAACGAAGGAAGCAACATGAGAAACGTGCCTAACGAGTCGTGCCAGCCGGCGCCGGGAGGCCGCCGCAGTGATTTCCGGACGCCATTGGCCCGGCGCGGCTGCACTCTACGTTAGTTTTGAGATGCGTAAGCGCGTTATCATTTCAGCTGCGGCCGTGCTGGTGCTGGCGCTTGGCTACGAAGTCGCTTTCCGCTACGTGGCAGCAAACTCCGGCGAGGTCGACGTGAGAGCGCATCCTCCGCGGGTTTACTTCTCTGATGACCTGCTCTCGTCCATTCCATGGCGTAGCGCGCTCTTTGGCTTCCGTACGCGATTGTCCTTCGGGAAGGTCCGGCTTTGCCCCAAGCTTTATGTCAGCGGTGGAAGGTTTTATCGTCGCCTGCCAGATGGCGGTTGGCAGGACCTGACAGACACCATGGTCGAGTATCAAAAGGCCCACAGTGAAAATTAACCAGGCTGCGGCAGTGGACGCGCCGACTACGCGTCTGTTTGCATTTGGCTGTCAGTGGCGGTGCGCCACTGCGCAGCGTCGTTGGCCGTAAACGAATGCCATGCGACGCATTCCACTCATTCTTGGTCTGATGCTGATCACGGGCATGCTCATTCAGGACATTTATGAGTTCTTCGTTACCAACGAGGGCATTCATCACTTTTCCTCCAAGCCATCGCGGCTGTTGTATGTGATGCTGCTGGGAGTTGCGGGTGGTGGGGACGCGCGGTGAATATCTTCGCGACAGATCACCCGATGTCGGGACGGCCGGTGCGGCGTGGCACCAAGATCATCGCAGCCGGTATTGCGCTATTCCTGCTCGCTGCGGTCGGCCTGTTCCTTTGGCACATCAAGGGTCCTCGCATTGTGGCGCGGGCGATAGCGCCGGACGGCACCGAGTTCTGTGTCGTTCAGACCTGCAACTGGGATGTGGAGTTCTTCACCACCAGCTGTTACTACCGGAAGCCCGGTGGTCAGTGGGGATGGTTCTACTACGACCACGAGGATTGGTATTGGGGGCGCGGGCGTGCCGACGTTGATTCCACGGCGAAGCGCATCAGCATTTATCGGGGCGGGCGTGTGACTGTTACCTTTGACTGGGAGTCCGAACGATTTCGTCTTCTCCGCGGCGACTTCCCACAGCGGGAGTTCACCGGGGCGCAGGAGTGGATGCCCGCCGGATGGAGCATTGCGCGGAGATGAGTTGGCCGAACCCCTCGCTATTGACACTCGGGGCGCGCTGGCAAGGTTTGGTGATGTCGCGCAAGCTGCGCATTGAGTATCCTGGGGCCATGTATCACGTCATGAACCGCGGGGATCAGCGTGAGGATATCTTCCGGGATGACGAGGACCGCCAGAGATTTCTTGCCACCTTGGGCGAGGCGTGCGGCAAGACCGAGTGGCAGGCGCATGCGTATTGTCTGATGCGCAATCATTTCCATGTGGTTCGGGGAGTAGACACCGGTGAGCTCGCCGGCGCGCAGCAAGCGGGCGATGGTGCGGGCGTCGCGCTTATCGGTCTTGAAAGGCGAGCCGGGCTGTTTGGGGATCAGCGATGGGGCGGCGACCAGGCAGGGCAGCTTGAGTTGTTGGAGGCGGCGGGCGATGCCGAAGCCGCAGTGCCCAGCCTCGTAAGCGACTTCCAACTGGGCGCCGGGGTGGGCTTTGCGGATGCGGCCCAGGGCGACTTCCAGGCGGCCCAGATCGTTGGTGATGGTGCCGTAGAGCCGAATCTCGCCCTTGGGGCCGGGTTGAGCGGTGGCGAGGGTATGGAGTCTTTGTGGACATCGAGTCCGAGATAGAGTGTAATACTTTGCATGGTGTGGTTGTTAGTTCGCATTCATACGATGAATCAGAACGCTACCGCGCTTCGTGCACGGCCGTTCTTGCGGCTCTGCCCACCAGGGCAACCCGCGACTAAAATGAACGGCAACCACACCTCTCCTTTCAACCCTGTGGCTGACCGGGCGGTGCGCGCCGTCAGCCATAAGGTCTAGCGGCACGAGGCGGCTTATGAAACAGCACGAGGACTACATCTCAGGGCCGCACAAGTACTGGATACACTTCTTCTGCGGGCTCGTTGTTGGTGGGTTGCTCGGTTGGTGGTTCTTCGGAGGTCTCTTCGATAGCGCCGCCCTCAACTTGCTCGTCACAGCTACCACGGCGGCTTGCTTCGGCTTTTCTTGCGGCTACTGGGGAGAGAGGGCCTGGCGCCGCATTTCGGATTGGTTGAGTTGGTGGTTCGGAACATTAAGATGAACTCCTTACTTGCTAACCCGGCGCTCCACCGAATGGCGGCCCGACTATATGCCCTGGCAATTCGGAGGCCGGTAGCGGGCCGCCATCGGTGAGCTAAGCGTTAGAAAATCATGGCGCCCCATAGCTTCGAGTTCATGTTGGGAGTTGCTTGCTTGGCGGTGGGGCTGCTGAGCCGGTTCGTGTGCTGGTTTTTGAGAACTCGACGCCCAGAGGCCTTAAAGCAGGCCGATGAAGGGCTGGCGGAGGATGGGCTGCGGGGAGTTACAGTCCTTGGCACATTTCGGTTTGGCGCTGCCCTGTTGTTGTTTATCGGAGCGGCATTGGTTGCCGTCTCATTTATTGCGTATGCGCGTTTCTAACTATCGGCCTGGAGTGGACCCGGGATGACCGGTCATGTCTGCATTTCAGCGTCTTTGGCCCCGCGCCACTCAGGCCGGGCCTGCTTGCCCATGCGCATCGCACTCGTCACCATTGCTGCAATCGCGCTTGCGCTTTTTGCGCTCTGCGAGATCGGCATGGCTTACCCCGTCTCTTGCTGGTTTTACCTCGGCGTCGCAATCGCATTCGCTGGCGGGCTCATTCGGCCAGTGCCACTTCGCAGTCAGCTTCCTCGTGCCGGCGTGCTTGTCGCCCTCATAGCCGCCATCGCTGCGCTTTGCTTCGTGGATTGGACAACGCGCAAGCCGTTTCTTCGCGACCTTGCGCGGGTTCGCGTAGGGATGACTGAGGCGGAAGTTCGGCACATTATGGGTCGTTACACGCAGGGCACTGGATGGCCAGCTAATCCATTCGACACTTCTACGAACGCGACCGGCACATTGACCGACGTTGGCAGTGGCTCTCAGTATTCCACAACCACCTCACCATCTGGCGAGATGGCCACACAGGGTTTACTCGTCTTTCGCCATTCGACTGACGGAGCATTTAATTCGGATTGGGGCATTGTTTGCCTTTCTAACGGCCGAGTTGTGGGAGTAGAGTTCAGTCCAGATTGAGTGTGAGAGCGGTGGCTAACTTTTCGGTGGAGCGAATGGCGGCGGGCGGCACTGTCTTGCCAATTCGGCCGTCGCTTGTCCGCCGCCGTCGCTCACCTCACCGGACGCGCCCGTGAAAATCAAGCGTTCATATGTCATCGCGGCAATCATCATTGTGGTGGTTGGTATCGCATGGGTGAAGGGTTTCTGGTTCACGGAGGTTTTCCGCACGCACCAGAGCAACGAACCACATCGGACTGCGTTGCTTCAGATTCGAGATGCGGTCGCTGTTGGCGCTTCGCGCGTTGATGTCCTCGCGGCGTATTGGCAGCACCGCACGGACGCTCTCAGGCTTTTTGCCGACAGGCCATCCGATTGGGTCATTACCATGCCGCTGGAGTTTGGCGCGAGCGATGGGAAGCTCCTAATCGAGTTTCAGGATGGTGGAGTTACCGCGGTTCGAGTCCGCACGTCGGATGGACCGCCGCCAAGAGATGGACCAGAAGACAAACAGAAAAAGGCACGCTAACCAGGCGCTGGAGACGAACCGCCGCCCCGCACGGCGGCGGCCAGTTCGGAGATCTCGCAAGGGCGGCGGTCGGTGAGCAAGACGTTCGGCTGATGCCTAAGTCCCGCGCATCCCTGAGACGCTACTCGGCCGCGCTGCTCTTTCAGTATCGCGTCGTCGCTGATGGGGTGGCTAATCGTCGGCGGACGTGCGAGAAACGGATCATCCATTTCCGGGCATCGGATTCTCGCGCTGCCCTCCGGCACGCCAAGAAGCGGGGCCGACAGGCGGAGCATAAGTGGAAGAACAAAGACGGTAGCCAGGTGTTCTTTGAGTTCGTCGGCGTGCGTGATGTGATCGGCTGCGATCCGGCCTGCGAACCGGATGAGGTATGGTATCAGATCGTGGAGATGATGACGCCGATGGAGCGACGAAGCAGACTGATTCCACCGGAGTCGAAGCTGTGCGCCATCCGCAACAACGAATGAAATCGCCGAAGGCTGCTGCAGTGAACGCGCCGATAGCGGTTCTGTTTGATGTCGGATGCTCTCGGCGGCGCGCCACTGAGCAGCGACGTTAGGCGGCGCGACATGGAGCATTCACTAACGAAAGATCATTATGAGCAAAAAGACGGAAGGTGTTCTCAGCAGTCTGGCCGCTATCTTGGTCCTTTTCACGACCATGGTGGACCCGCGGGTTTCGGTTGGTTTGGCGGTGGCATTTCTGCTTGGATTGGGTATTTACAACTTTACGCGAAAGACCTGATTTGCTTTCCGATATGGACACCCCGCCGAACCAATCGCGTCAGCCAACGCCGCGAGTTCGGCTCGCCATGCATCGGGCGTCATTGGCCCGGCGTGGCTGCGCTCAACGTTAGATTCATGCGACGCCTGAGCTCAATACAGAAGGGCGCGCTGGTACTTGCTGCCGTACTGGTAGTCGGCGGCGCATTGATGGCTCTTTTCCCCACAGAGGTCGTTCGCACGCATCCTGCCGAGACCACAGACGCAGGCGTTTATTTCCCGGGGTGGACAGAGCACATCTCCAAGAGTGGAGCTAGGTTGCTGGGAGTACTTGCGGCAGCCCTCGGGGTAGCGATAGCTTGGTTCTCCACGAGGCGCGATGACGAGTCAGCTACAGATATCTAACTTGGCCGCTACAGTGGACGCGCCGATTGCCGTTCTGTCTGCTATCGGGCGTCATTGGCGGCGCGCCACTGGGCGGCGACGTTAGCGCCAGTATGCGAACGCTCTCGAAATGGCTGGTCGCGGCGGTCCTGGTTGGCGGCGCCGCCATTTTCTTGAACGATTACGCCGGACGAACGAAGGTTCCCAGACAGATCAAGCTGGCAGAATGCACGAATGCGGTGCTAAGTATCCATTTCCTCAGGCCGAAAGGGAATCATTTCAATTTGGTGCTCGCGACCCCAAGTGTCGGCGACGAGCCCATGGGTGGTCCGAACAGGCCGCCCTTCACATTCTCGGGTCATATTCGCGTTCTGGCGCCGTCGTCAGCGGATCTCCCGATCAGCTCGGAACAGTGCGAACGCTGTAATTGGCTACAGAGTCGTGGTATTCCTGTCGGGTATATTCTGACGTGGAACTTGCGCACAAATTACCCGAGATTCGATCAGCTACTATCGGCCGGAGGAGAGGCTCATCTTGAGGTTGGATTCGAGCAGCCTCCACCAACGAACACGTCGTTGTGGTTGACGTGGTTACAGCCATGGAAAGACAGAGACAAATGACGAGGGGCGCTAACGATCACTTCACTGGACGCCGGGACGGCGCTCTGTTTGCATATCGAGCGCCAGCGGCCCGGCGCCAGTGAGTTCTGTTGTTGGGCGTAAACGAGGTGAGTTATGTTTGGTTTGTTTAAAACCGCGACTTTTCAGGATCAAGAACTCGGTGCGCTGACGAGGTCGGGCGGCCAATGGAAGGGCCGCATCGCGCTCGGGCAGCATGGGAGCGTCGACTTAAGTTTGTCCGGTGGTCGTCAGTCACCCGATTTAGCCAGCTTAGCGTTGGGGCGTGAGTTACCGGCTCGGTACGCTGCTTTGGTTCCGCAGATTCAGTCCAGCCTGTTTGAGCACTATGAGCCGTACCGCGATGCCGATTCCGCTGGCGAACTTCCTCCAAGTGGTGATCCCTTCCCGAAGATTGAGCGCGCCGAGGATGTTTGGCCGCATGTCTTCGCTGAGTGGGTTCGCGTTGAGCCGCTCCGGGGTTCGCCGAAAGATGGGCCTATTGTAGAGATTGCTTATCGCGTAGCTTGGGATGAAGAGCATACTGTAGGAGCACGCATCCAAGGCTGGAAGTTGTTCGAGCTATGCGGCAGCGTCGTCTAGTGCCCAATTGGCTTCAGGCAACGCGGGATTACGCGCTCCTGTTTGCCCTGGCTCACTGGTCCCGCGTGCCTGAGCCAAGACGTTAGGCCACGAGAGAACGTAGCTTCCGCCAACGAAAGCAAATGAAGTCAAGAATCGAACAAAGCCGCCAGGCGGTCTCCCTCGCTTGTTTCATTCTGGGGTTTACCGTTGCGGCGAGTGCAGACGTCATCCGGCAGGCCGTCAGTTATCCGACGAACGTTCTCGCCGGCTTTCACAGCATTGATTTTGATGGCGATGGCACGACGGAGTTGTCATTTGAGTCTTACGGGATCACCTTCGGAGGGGGCGGCTCCATTATTCTGGATGTTCACAGCTCGCAGGGCACACAGGTACTCTTGCAGGATTGGCGCGTTCTGCCCTTGTATTCCGGAGAGACAGTCTCCCTGACACCTGTCATTGGCCAGTGGCAGATGACCGGTTACGGAAATTCTGTCTGGACTGCTGGTTTGTTGTCTTCGCCCGACGAGCCACCCCCACCACCTGGACAGGGTGTTGGGATGCCGGGCTACGGCGACTTCATGGGAGCCAGGTTTCTGGCCGGTAGCGATTGGCATTATGCGTGGGTGCGCTTCGGTCCGCTGGACTCAGCTCCGCTGCTGGGCTGGCCGAGCGTGGTGGAATACGGCTACGAGACATTCCCGGACACGCCAATTGTAGTGCCGGAGCCTTCCACCTGTGTGTTGATTTTGTACGGGTGCGCTCTACTCTGCTTCTATGTCCGACAGAAGGGCATGGCCTAACGAGCGCAGTGGAGTGGGCGCCGGGATAGCGCTCTGTGTGTATATGTTGCGGTGTTGGCCCGGCGCCACTCACCGCGAGCGTTGGGCATCTCGATGACCACTATCTACCGCTAACAGGCACCATGGAACACGCCGTCCAGATCTACGCAGTCATCAATCTCACGGTCATCGGAATGTCCCACGTAGTGAGGCCGCGTGTGTGGGTAGACTTCTTCCTCTTTCTCCGAGAACGCGGCGAGGCAGGCGTGTTTGCTGTCGCCATCTTGAACCTCATCTTCGGCTCGATCATCGTTGCGTTCCATAACGTCTGGTCGGGCATCCCATTGGTGCTCACCGTGCTGGGTTGCGCGAACGTGGGCAAGGCCCTGCTCTATTTCATGTTCCCCGCGATCGGCCTGCGCAGACTCCAGTTCCTTTCCCATGAGCGAGCCAACCTAGTCGTCGGCGGCGGGGTTCTCTTCCTATTGCTGGCCGGTGTCCTCGGCTATCACGTCTGGAGCACCGCATGAAGGGGCTGCTCGTCTGGTCAGGCCATGAACATCACAGCAGTTCATCATGGATCGGCGAGATGCCTAAACGAATCGCGGCAGCCAACGCCGGGCGGGCATCTCGTTTGTGATGGAACGTCACCGGCCCGGCGTGGCTGCGCTCTGCGTTCGGCGGAAACTCTGCGTTCACTTATGGACAATGCGATGAATCTATGGATGATCGGGCGCCTGGCAGTCTTGGTGCTTAGCATGGGCCTCTCCTGGAGCGGCAGGGCGCAAGATGCTGCAGGTTGGGCCGGCGCGCAAGTGACCAAAACCGACCTCCTCGCTGGAGAGACAAATTACGGCAACCACGCGTATTTCTTCGCCGCAGCAATGCCCCGGACCGGTTGCCACGTAGCCAAGGTGGAAGGAGAGCGCGGCAAGGAAGTGTTCGTGCGCCGGGACGGCAAGCGCGGCAAAGGCTACCAGAATGTTGCCCATCCCGTGTTCAGCCCCGATGGCAGCGCGCTGGGCTACGCTGTTTCGGGAGGCGCCGGCCCGCAGTGGGGCCGCTTCGTCATCAACGATCGCGAGGGACCGCTTTTTGAGGAGGTCTTCCCGGACACATTTGTTTTCAGCAATGACGGCAAACGCCACGCCTACCTGGCAAAGCGGCTAGAGAGAATCGTGGTGGTAGTGGATGGGCAGCCGCAGCCTAGAGGCGATGGCGACATGAAACCTTTTTTTATACCGCCCCGGTTTAATCAAGTTCCAACATTCAGCCCGGAGGGAACCAGCGTCGGATACATCGAGGACTCCCGGAGGCTCAAGAAAATGAGGGTCGTCACTAATGGAAAGCCCGGTGAACTATTCGACGGTATTGACCTGAGATCTTTGAAATTCAGCTCCGATGGCCGTCGCTTCTTATACGCCGCCAACGAAGCGAAACCGAGCTCCCGATGGTTTTGTGTCATTGATGGGAAACGACGAAGCGCATTTGATAGCGTAGGGGTTTCTTTCGCGATCAGCCCTGATGCCAAGCGCATTGCCTACAGCGGCCGCCGAGGCGCCCAGTGGTTTCTGGTAGTGGATGGCGAGATGGAAGTTCCGATTGAGGGGATTGTTGACCATTCCCTGATATTCAGTCCTGACAGCCGCAGACTGGCGTATGCCGTGGCCAAGTCAGACCGACGCGCCTACCTGGTGGTGGATGGCAAACCGGGGCCGATTCATGACGGCATTGGCGGCTCGTTCCCAGCGGGGCTTGCCTCGGACCGGGCTCACATGCAAACCTTCTATGGCTCGGCGCGCCAGAGTCTTCTGTTCAGTCCAGACAGCGGGCGCATTGCTTATTTGGCCCATTTTGGCGGGAAGAAAAGAGTCTTCGTGGGCGACAAGGACGACGGAGTCGAGATGGAATATTTGGAGGGTGGAATGGTGTTTAGCGAGGACTCCAAGCGCCTGGCCTACGGTGGTCGCGGGTTTGACAACATGTTTCGCGAGAAGAGATTCCTCGTTGTGGATGGGAAAAGAGGAGCCGATTATGACGGGCTGGGCTACTTTGGCTTCAGCCAAGACGGGAAGCACATTGCGTATGTCGCCAAGAAGGGCTCCGAGTTCGTTATCGTGGTGGACGGCAGAGAGCATGGGAAATACAGCGCAGTACCGGCGGGTCCCGTTTTCCGATCCGACGGCGTGCTGGAGTTCCTTGCTGCGGATGAGCACTCACTGTATCGATTCGAGGTGAAGAATTATGGTTCTCCGCTGTTGTGAGTGGAATTCAAAACTGGGGCAGGCGGAGTTTGCCGGCGATGAAGCAGAGCATCGTGATCAGATACTCTGGGGAACGGTAACCCCGCGCTTTGCGTTTGGTCGCTTGGAACAGGCTGTTGAGCCCTTCCATGAAGGCGTTGGTCACGCCCCATTTCCAGTGCGCCAGAATCCCCGCCAGGTGCCGTTCCACCATCTGCGCCGCCTTGACCATCGGGGCCAGCAGCTTCTCGGAGTACTTCCGCGCCACCGCCCGCACCAGCCGGCACCACGCTCCGAACCGGCTTGGCGCCCGCCCCGCGGTTGATTGCTGGTAGATGCTCTGGAACATCAGCCGCAATTGATACGCCTTGGCCGTGCAGAGCGCCTCGGTGTCCAGTTCCGCCAAGTGCGCCTGCTCTTTCTCCGTCAGGTTTTCGGGATTCTTGCGCCAGATCCAGCGGGTGAATTTGAGCAGCCCGGCGCGGGTCTCCTCGCCGCAGCGGGCCTCGGCCTTGCGCACCTCGTCCACCGCCTGGTTGACTTGGGCCACCACGTGATACTTGTCGTTCACGACTTGAGCGTTACGGCACGTAAATGGGTAAAGGGGTCAGGGCGGCACAAAGAATTCGGGCACTTGTTCAGCGGGCGCTACAAGGCGCTGATTGTGGAGGGGAGCGGCCACGGGTATCTCAAGACGGTGTGTGATTATGTGCATTTGAATCCGGCGCGGGCGAAGTTGCTCAAGCCGAGGCAGCGCTTGAGCGATTTTGCCTAGAGCAGCTATCCGCAGTATTTGGCGGCGCCGCCGGGGCGTGCGCGCTGGTTGCGGGTGGACCGGTTGTTGGGGGAGTGGGGCATCCCCAAGGACAGTGCGGCGGGGCGGCGGGCGTTTGGGGAGCGGATGGAGCGGCGGCGAGGGGAGGATTTGCGGGGTGAGTTCAAGCGGGTGGAGCGGGGGTGGTGTCTGGGCGGGGAGGAGTTTCGGCAAGAGCTGTTGGAGCAGGTGGAGACGCGGCCTGGGCCGAGCCATTTCGGGGAGGTGGTGCAGGAGGCGGAGGCGGTGCAAGCCGAGCGGTTGGTGGTGGCGGGGTTGAAGCGGATGGGTTGGAGCGAGGCCGACGTGAAGGCGCGGCGCAAAGGGGAGCCACGGAAGATTGAGTTGGCCTGGACGTTGCGCTCGAAGACGACGATGCCGTTGGCGTGGATCGCAGAGCGATTGAGCATGGGCACGCGAGGGCACTTGGCGTGGTTGTTGCAACGGCGTGGACGGGGTCGGGCTGCCGCGTCTGCCCGCCAATGCCTGCGGGGAATATGACAATCTCATTAACTGACCCCTTTTCCGAGGAACCAGGTTGGCTTTGCATTAGCGCGCCCTCGGTCATACTGGGTTGACCTTCAACTGCTCGGCGGCGGCAAGTGTGCGCTGGTTCACGTCGAAAGTGAGGAACTCCCGCGCGCCCAGGTGCAATGCCGTTGCGACGTGGAGAATGTCAAAGCTGCGATGCCCCTCGGAAATTGTGTGGCGCGCGGACAGCGCTTCGGCTCGGCGAAACACTTCCTGGAAGTGGCACGGGGCCAGCACGGCCACGCCATTGGCCAGGTCCGTTTCAAGCTGGTTCAACGCGGCTTGCGCGTCGGCCAGCGGCATTCCTTGCCGCGGATTGTGAGAATGACGCCAGACTTGAAAGCGGAGAGATTGCCGAAATTCATAAACAAGCAGCGCGGTGACGTGAAGGGGTTCCTTCATCGTCGCCGCGTGCGCCGCGGCGATCGGCGAATTGCTTTGCCGGCGATAAAACGCGCAGAGAAAGGACGTGTCCGGGAAAGCGATCATCCTTCTTCGCCCTCCAATTCGGCGGCGCGCATTCTGGCAACTGCTTCGGCGGAATAAACGCGGTCGCCATAGGCGCGCTCCAATCGCGCCAAGATGTCCGGCATCTTGAACCGGCGCGGCTTTTTCGGCGCCGCAGGCACCAGGCGGGCGAACGGCTTGCCGGCTTTGGTGATCTCGACCGGTTGGCCCTCCTCAATCCACGCGGCAACGCGGGGGAAGCGGTTTCGCAAGTCTCTAACGGTGGCTGTCTTCATCGTGAGACCAATATGTCTCACAGCGTCCAGGCTGTCAACTGCGCTTAAGAGTGTTCGCCACACTTCCTTCTCATTCAGGGCCGTCAATCGCTGTATGTCGTGCCGAAAGCGCGGGCGGCAGGAGTGTGGATTAGCGCAAAGACGCCAGGGCGGGACGCGGAAATGGCGAGGAAAGTCAATGAGATGGTAATACTTGGTTGCCGCCAAAGCACGGTTGGATAGAACTCGGCTCATGGCGCGCAAGGTGGGCATTCCATAGGCCGGAGCGTTTAGCCGTGTCTATGCAGTTGCATGCGTTGTTCCCCCTCACCCCAGCCCCACGGGAGCGGGCTGGGGTGAGGGGAAGGCGGACACACATCTGCATCGTTACGCAGGTATTGGGCGGGGCGGTTCTGCCGGCGGATGGAAGGCAACTGCGGCTTTGAGATTGAACGACTGGGGCAAGGGGGTCCCGGGGGCTGCGTTCGCGCGGGCCGGAGAAAGGGCCGGAGAGAGGGGTTGCGCTGGGTGGCTTTGTGTGGCAAAGTGTTGGCATGGAATCGAATTCGGCCGCCGAGCATCTCCAGGTCATTCGCACGTTGATGGAACGGTCCGCGCTTTACCGGCGGGCGCTGGCACCGATCATGAGTTTTGCCGGGCTGGCCGGGCTGGCTGCGGCTGGCGGCGGTTGCGAGGCGGGGATCGCCTCCGGGCGGGCGTTTGTTCTCTATTGGCTCGCGGTTGCCGCGGTGACCCTTGCCGGGGTCTCGTTGCTGGTGCGCCGCCAGGCGCTGAGAGACCGTGAGACGTTTTGGTCTTTGCCGACGCGGCGCGTGGCCCGGGCCGCCGCGCTGCCCCTGGCCGCGGGCCTCGTCTTCAGCCTGGTGCTGCTGCTGCTGGACGTCGGCCACTCGCGCTGGATGTTCATCTTCCCGAACCTGTTCTTCTATGCCTGCGCGCTGCACGCGGCTGGGTTTTTCATGTCGCGCGGCATTCGGCTCTTCTCGTGGGGTTTGATTGTGCTGGGTGGTGTGTGCTTGGTGGTCGTGCCGAGGTTTCAGACCGAGCCGAACCCGGTGGTGGACCACGCGTTGATGGGCGGTTTCTTCGGCCTCCTGCACCTGGGTTATGGCGTTTACCTCTACTTCACCGAACCGCGCGGGGATGCGACGTGAACCCGGCCCCCTTCCTCCAGCTCGATCGGGTGATCCACGAGAAGGGCCGGCTGGCCATCGTGTCCATGCTCGCCGCCGCGCCGGAGGTGTCGTTCACCGAGTTGCGCGACGCGCTGGGCATGACCGACGGGAACCTGACCACCCATATCCGCACCTTGCAGGAGGCCGGCTACCTGTCCGTCACCAAGTCCTTCCAGAACCACCGCCCGCTGACCACCTGCGCGTTGACTGGCGCCGGCAAGCGGGCCTTTGCCCGCTACATCACCCTGCTGGAGCAGATCATCCAGCAGAACAAGCCTGATTGAGTACCTAGTACTTGATTGCAGAGATATGCGATATCGCCGCGTGAGGGCACGCGGCCTACAAACCTGCTGTAGGCCGCGTGCCCTCACGCGGCGACCCATGTATCGGTTATTTGAGCAACCAAGCACTGGTTTGAACGAAATGGAGCCACTGTGGTCAGATACTTTGTGATACAAAGTGAATAGCCTATGAGAGTCTTTCGAGCTGAACATCTGGGCATGTGCTTTGGCGTGCGCGATGCCATTGCCCTGGCCTTGAAACAATCCGCCGCCGGGCCGCTCACGGTTCTAGGCGATCTTGTCCATAACGAATCGGTGCTGGCCGGACTGCGCGCCCGGGGCGTTCAGATCGCGCAGCACGTCGGGGAGGTGGGCACTTCACAGGTGATGATTACCGCCCACGGGGCATCGGAAAAGGCCATCGCGGGCGCGCGCGCCCGAGGGCTCCGCGTGCTGGAGGCCACCTGCCCGCTGGTGCGCGCCGCCCACCGCGCGATCGTTTGGTTGGTGCGGGAGGGCTATCACCCCGTCATTGTGGGGCAGCGCAACCATGTGGAGGTGCGGGGGCTGACAGAGGATTTTGGAGATTATGACGTCGTGCTTTCTGAGCGCGACGTTTGCGAGCTTCGCCCGCGGGCACGGCTTGGCGTCGTGGCGCAAACCACGCAGCCGATCGAGAAGGTGCGCGGGCTGGTGGGGTTGATTCGCCGCCGCTTTCCCCAGGCCGAGGTGCGGTTCATTGACACCGTGTGCCGGCCCACGAAGCAGCGGCAGCACGCCGCGACCGAGCTGGCGCAGCAAGCAGATGTCATGGTTGTGATCGGCGGCGCGCACAGCAACAACACGCGCGAGCTGGTGCGGACATGCAGCCGTTACTGCGGCCGGGTGCATCATGTGCAGACCGCCGAAGAGCTGCGCGCCGATTGGTTTGCGGCGGCGCGGACGGTGGGCCTGACGGCCGGCACGTCCACGCCGGATTCGGCCATCGAGGAAGTCGAGCAGTGGCTCAATCAACTGGCCGCCCGTGAGCACCAGGAGTGTGTGACTTGCGCCGCCCCCGGCAGGGCGCACCACCAGGCGGCCTGGGCTTAGACTGACGAAAAGAACAGAAAGAGAGGAGATTATGAACGTTATGAACGAACAGAAACCCCCGGTGATAACTGAATCGATTGGCTTCCTCAAACGCTGCGCGACCCCTTTCAAGATGGCCGGCGTGGCGGTGCTCATCCTGCTGCTGCTGTTACCGCTTGGCATGGTGCGCTCCGTGTTGCGCGAGCGGTTGGGGCGGCGGAACGAGGCGGTGACGGACATCACTTCAAGCTGGGGCCGCGACCAGAGGCTCGTGGGCCCGGTCCTCCTCGTGCCGTATCGCTACGCCGCAAAGTCGTGGAGAGAACAGCCGGGCGCGGGCGGCAAGATCGAGAAGGTCGAGGTGGTGGACATGGTCACGGCCAACGCTTACTTCCTGCCGACCAATCTGGTGATCTCGGGCGACGTGCAGCCGATGCAACTGCGGCGCGGGATTTACCAGGCGGTGGTTTACGCCGGGAAGCTGAAGTTCGCCGGGGAGTTTGCGCGCCCGGACTTTGCCCGCCTGCGGGTCAAGGCCGAAGAGGTGTTGTGGGAGGACGCGATGGTCGCCTTTGCCATCCCGGACCTGCGCGGGGTGAAGGAAGCGCTGCATCTTAAGTGGGGAGAGAAATCGTACCCCCTGTCGCCGGGAGGCAAGCTGGGCGGGTTCCAGTCCGGGGTGCAATCGGGCTTATTCGCCGCGGTGGGCGATGTGCGCGGCGGCGAGGGGCCGATTTCCTACCAGCTTGATCTTTCGCTCAACGGCAGCGGGGGATTGAGCTTCGCGCCGCTGGGCGCCCAGACCCGCGTCACGCTGACCTCACCCTGGGCGGACCCAAGCTTCTTCGGCACGTTCCTGCCGGCGGAACGCAAGGTCACGCGCGACGGTTTCGAGGCCACCTGGCAAGTGTCCTATTACGGGCGCAGTTTCCCGGAGCAGTGGACCAGCCAGACGCCCGAGCCCTGCCTGACGCCGAGCGGCGTCGAGGCCTCGCTCTTCGGCGTGAATTTCCTTTCGGGCATTGACGCCTACCGCAACACGGAGCGGGCGATCAAGTACGGCGCGCTGTTCATCGTGCTGATCTTTGCGGCGTTCTTCCTGTTCGAGTTGCTGGCGGGGCTCAGGATTCATCCGTTCCAATACGCCATCGTGGGGGCGGCGCTGTGCCTGTTCTATCTCGGGCTGCTCTCGCTTTCCGAGTTCATCCCGTTCGGCCTCGCCTACCTGGCGTCGGCGGGCGCGACGACGCTGCTGATCTGTTTCCACAGCGCCAGGATGCTGAAGAGCGGCGGGCGCACATTCATCGTGGCGGGATTGCTGGCGGGCATCTATGGCTTTCTGTACGTGGCGCTCCAGTTGCAGGATTACGCGCTGCTGCTCGGGACGGGCGGCCTGTTCGCGGTGCTGGCGGCGGTGATCTGGTTCACACGCAAGATTGACTGGTATGCGCGGGATCGGGCCTGATACCACTTCCAGACTGGAAGTGCACGATTCTACGACTGGGCAGTCCCCAGCCTTCTGTCCTTCGGAACTCAGCGTTCCCCACGACTCGCAGCAAACTCGTGAATCCCGAGTGGATTCGATCTTCCAGCCGGGGGTTGCGAGGCACGAGCTGCCCTGGGTCGGCGGCTGGATGGGGCCTCAACCCTGAGAAAATTCCCCGACCAGAACCTTTTGCGCTTTGAACCCCTGAACCACGGTGAGGGAACATCTAACATCCAAGGGCCGAGCTTTGGGCCGCTATTGGATGTTGAGCGTGGTTCTCGGGCAGCTCCCCAGACAGGGCATGGCGGGCAGGATGCCCGGGCCGACTGCGGTTGCGTCTTTCCACCGGGCCGGGTTTGTGCGAATAATCAAGTATGGTGAAGACGAGACAGAACAGGGCGGCGGCGCCGTGGCAGCCGGCCGGGCTCGAGAACGGCCCGGCTCGCGCGCAAACCCTTGCCGCCAGGGATGCGACCTAATCCCGATGTCGCCGTTGAAGAGAATACGCAGGCGTTTGCGGATATGGGCATCCTACGTGGCCATGGTCCTGGCCGGCATGGCCGGCTTTCTGTTCTTCCGGTTTCCCCTCAACTTCACGCGGGTGCGGGGACGCAGCAACATCCCCTGGCGCGGGGAAGGGGTGCTCTTCGTCTCGAATCATATCACCATGTATGATTCGTTTCTCATCGGCGTGGCCGCCTATTTTCCCGAGTACATCCTCTACCCGTCGCTCCCCTTCATGAACTTCGCCGCCCGTGAGAACTACTTCCGCACCTGGTTTTCCCGGACCCTGTTCGCGCTGCTGCGCACCGTCCCGGTGGAACGGCGCGACCATCCCTGGCTGATGCGCAAGTACACCGCGTTCCTGGAACGACACAACCTGCTCATCTTCTACCAGGGAACCCGCAGCGCCGACCTGACGGCCATCCGGAACGGCCCCGCCTTCGCGATCGCGCACACGCGCTCCCCGATCACCGTCATCCCCGTGTACCATCACGGCATCGAGCGCATCTTCAGCCGGGGCGGCCCCAAAACCCGAGGCCTGTGGCGCTGGCTGCCCCGCAGCATCTTCCACCGGCCGGTTGTCATGTTCGGCAAGCCGATTGACTTCTCCGAATGCTCTCGGATTACCGAAACCCGCGCACGCATCACCGCCATCAACCGGCGGATCGTCGCCAGCATCGCCGCCCTGCAAACGCTGGCCACCGCCACCCCCGCCCAATCCAACTGAGCCAGCCGGAGAACCTCACGCTCTCCGAAGCCGGCAAAGCCGGGCGCGAGCGCAAGCCAGCCCATTCCAGAGGCTCACACATCGGTCAAGTCCTGGTTTAAATTTGTCACTTCCGCGGGAGCGGAAGTGACCACTTGTAACTCTCCGCGAAGCGGCTCGCTTGGCTGCTCGGCGACTGGGGTAGCGCCGACCTGAGCCGGTCTGCCCAAC
>Ga0209201_1001995_pt1 | contig 21312 bp, 28 predicted proteins | sample AD_UKC055_MetaG_FD_184411 | JGI IMG/M metagenome (GOLD analysis project Ga0209201, IMG submission 184411) | Active sludge microbial communities of municipal wastewater-treating anaerobic digesters from USA - AD_UKC055_MetaG (SPAdes) (version 2) | ecosystem: Engineered > Bioreactor > Anaerobic >...
AAGGAAATCACTCCATCTTTGATCCGATCCAAAACCCTTAAGTCCGGGGGGTATTCTACATATGGCTCTTTATGCTTGAGGAAAGGCTTTTCCAAAAGGGAGAAAGCCTCCCTCAAATCCCTTATCCATATGGAATCTATATCAGCACTATCTGAACGCTCTACGAAACTAGGATGGTAGGTAGGACAAATCCATGTATTCAAATCCTGATCAGGTATCTGCCATCCTCTCCACTTGGAGATGCCTCCTAACTCCTTCTTCCACCTAGAACCTATTACGCTAGTCACTGCTGAATTACCTAGCAGTACAACTAGTTTAGGATTATATTGATGAATATACCGCAGCGTAGTTCTTCTGCAGTTCTCAATCTCATCATTCGTGGGTGCTCGATTATCCCCTCTAGCATCAGTCGGCCTACAGTGACAGGCGTTAATGTTAATGCAATCTTCAAACAGGTCTATCCCCAATTTGCGATAGGTCCGCTGAAGTAACTTTCCTGTTTTACCCTGCCAAGGTTTTCCAGCAGCATCTTCTTCTTCTCCGGGAGCTTCCCCGATATTCATTATACCCTTCTTGAAGTTGCCGTACGGCTTCATCCGTGGAGAATTTACATTCTTGTAAAGCCCACAGGAAGCACACGAACGAACTTTTCCATCCGGTCGGGAAAGAGAGGCTGTTTCCTTTGACGTGAAGAATTTTTGCATCATACCCTTAACAGTGACATGTATTCCCAGCCCGCTCCATTAAACTTTATCTTTGAAGTTCCTATCCAACAGGCAGAAGTCTTTTTCAGAATATCCTTCAGGAATGCCGGAGCAATACGGATGGAGAAGTTTTCACCCCCCTCATATTCAGCGTCTACCTCTTCTTCAAACCAAGCTACATCACATTCTGCAATGATACTGAATTTACCCTTTTCTAGGGAAAATAATATTTCTTCATCTAGAAAGGATTTGCGGGAAGCAAAAATCATAGCCCTGTTTAAAACATCGTCAATTGATTCCGGCAGGACGAGCTTCTTTCCATCCATCTTTGTCCAAGAGGTAGTATTGGGAAACTTCTCTTCAAATACCCGACTTGAAAATATAGTCTCTTCTTCAGTCTTGAAATGAACCCACCCCATTCCTTCGGCTATGTGGGTTATTTTCCCCATATGAGCTAGACTAGAAATGTTAGAGGATGGAATCACAAACGTGTTGATTCCCAATTCCCCTACGAGATCATGACGGGCTATCCTATATCCATCTGAAGCCTCTACAAAGCCCTTCGAGCTGACGTGCACTCCTGATAGGATAGGAGAATCCAATCCTTTACCAGCCGCAAATACGACGAATGAAAGGGCCTCTATCAGATTTTCAGGAGCATCAAACCAATCTTCGATCTCTCCTATTTCCTCATCAATAGGTAGGTCTATGTCTTTCTGAAGGACTAGGCCTGAACGCATTCGTCCTGCCCGGATAATTATTTCAGAGTTCTTGTTACGGGTAAGCTCAATTGTTTCGTCTGCAATCTTTGACAGTAGGGGATAGAGGATTTTAGCCTCAATAGCCCCTTCCAATCCCTCCATACCTTCAATAGGATGGGATATGCTAATCTCGTCATTATAAGTTACCACCCTGTCTTTAAAGAAGGCAAACGTGGTAGCCTGTTCGATGTTACTTTCTTTATTGGATACTCCCGGACTAACTATATCTAGGATTCCCAATAGTTCTTTTCGATTGATTTTCATGCTCTTGTTTTATTTTAATCGTTCATATGAGTAAATACGTACTTTGGAAATAGGGTTCATCTTATCTTTAAACCTTTCCAATCCTGAACTGCCTAACGTACCCCCATCGTTTACTAGCTTATCAGCTGCAAGTATTTCCTGGTCTGTGTAAAATAGGTAACGCATAAATTCAGCCAGATAAGGTTCTCCCGGTTTTACAATACAGATGCGGTAATTTATGTATTTCCAATTCTCGTCCCAGGCGTTAATTCCTACTAACCGCCCTGCCTTATTATACAGAAACCTTCTATAAATGCCAGGGAGCTGTGCAAATATGGCAAATCTTGCCAGAAATTCCCCGTCCTCTGCGTGCTCCGCTAACTCTTCTAGCCACTCTCCGATAAGATTTCCCCCTTCCTTAAGGCCGGGGGATTTATCATTGTAAGACCAATCTGGATTCCGTAAGGGCCACTTGCGACAATTCTTGCGAAAGATTTCCCACTCCCCCCCAACCATAACTGTAAAGTTAAGAGGTCGGAAAATGTACTGCCAATCCAAGAATTTGTAGTATTTATCTATCTTCCGGTAAGCATCTCCAAACATGGCCCAAATCTTACTAGCCATGTAGTCTACATTAGAATCTCCTATGGGCAGAGGGGGAAACATACAATACCCCTGATCTTCTACCCATACCCATCCATCTTTACGAACCCCCCGTATATTACTCAATTTCAGATAGGGGTAACTCATAAAGAAGTTTGGTTCCATTTCCAACTCACTCGCCCTCGTCAAGTAGAGTTCTAGATTGTTTGCTTTTGTCATTGGGAACCTGTACTTTCTTTTTTGATTTGCTTTGTGGTAGTCTACCGCTCTTAATGTGAGCTATCAACTGCCGGCTTACGCCTCCTGACTTTCTGCTCTTGCCGCCCATTGTTTTGTACCTCCCTTATTTTAATTATCTCATCATATAAGCACCCTGCTACGAGTGCTACCATATCCCGTTTGTTTCTGTCGAAACTCCGGACAATTATAAACGATCCTTCCGTATCCCTGCCTGAGAATTCAAACTTGAGATTATCCTCAAATTGGAATAGGCTTGCTAGGTCATTTGTTTTAATTCCTACCGGACCAAAGCTTTCTTCAAGCTCCACAACGTCCATACGTTTAGTACTTTGAGTAACTGTAATCAGTCCTCCTGAATATATGTTACGTTGCACAATAGTATATGAAGCTCCTTTCTCCCCGGAGAATTCCACGTGACTCAAGTCTGAATCAAGTAACCCTATGATAGACTGATTGAGCACGACCCCCTTTATCATTGGAGGTGCTGCTTCGACCAAGTTATTAAAAAGAGTTCGAACCTCTTCAGGAGTGTATTCAGCCCGTCCGCAGCTTTTACTACGAACATGCCCGGCTTTCTCCGTAATGAATATCACCTTTCCATCTACCTCTTCGAATTCAGAGCCTTCATAGTCACTAGCCCGGAACGAGATTGGATCTACAAAAGTAGGCTCATCCTTTTTCAATCGGAATCTTACCAATACAGTGTGATCATAATTGAGCACGTAAATTTCCTTTTTATCTGCATAAACAGAATTGCGGAGTCCTCCGCTCTGATCCATTACCTGAGCAAGGGCGAAGATTTCCTCAACGGCTTTTCCCTGTTTTTCCTTTCCAATATTCATATGATTTCATTTAAAAGTTTTTCCCTATAATCATCTTCTTTACGATAAGTCCATATTGCTCCGTCCTCATCCAATCCGGCAGCGGTAAGTCCTGCAGCCCATCTATGAGAGTAGGCAACATTGCCTTCCAAGTTCCAAAGCTTTTTTACCTCTCCCTTCAGGTCCTCCGTTAAAAAGCCTCCGTGCTCATCTACCCAAGCTACATATTGTTTCCAGCTAGTCTTTTGTCCCTCTCGTTCTTTGACGAAACGGGCAGCCATTACTGTGCATCCATAACTGAACCCTCCTTTAAACCAGTCTCCTACTTCACAGCAGACAGACTGATTATTGGAAGGGACGTTCCCCATATCAAACGTACTGCAGGAAAACCCCCTGTCCCGGAATAGTTCCATAAACTTACCTAGCAGTAGTGATCCTAGAGGTTGGCTATCACATCCTGCTAGGAACATACGATCAAAGTCATATCCTACATTTATAAAGCTCTGACGAATTCCCTGATTCTGGGCGGTGTAGGAATAAGTATCAAACGTGATATGACGAACTCCGGCATTCCAGACATCCTCCATATACTTTTCAACCTCTTCCGGGTCATCTGTAAGCAGGAACAGATATGGTTCTATCCTAGCTACAACCCGTACCCCGGCAGCGGATAGTTCGCTCATCGCCTGAATTCGTTCCTCATAAGTAGGTGCTCCGGGTTCTAGGTTCTTCAAAACCTCGTTGCTACTTGAAATTAGGGTGATGTGAATAGCCGTACCAGCCTTGTTATCTGCTAACGCCCGTAGATATTCATCCTCTGCGGGCAGGGCAGCTTTGCTGTTTATCATCACCGGATACGAAATATCCCGTAGGTACTGTAACATCTCTAGGGAAATATGCTCCCGGCCCTCCTTCTTGAGGAAATCCTCAAAGCGAATCCCCATACGAACGGGAATCTCCAAGGCAAAAGCTTTATTAATCCCTGTTAATCCTTTCTTTTCCTCAACTGACATAACTCTGTACTTCCCCATCTTGTCCATCTCTTCCTTGTAGTAAGTAGGATTGCAGTGACGGAATCCCATTGTCTTACTATTATCGAAGAATGCAGTGTAAAGAGAGGCCCTAAATGCGTTAGCGTAACAATATGTACAAGCAAAAGGACATATCAATCCGTCCCAGATATCCATATTGAAGGGCATAGGACAGGCAGCTGCCCGGACTGAAATCTCCAAAAACGAGTTGATTTCTTCCGTATTCAATAAGCGTTCCTGTTTACGCCATTCGTTATGAACTAGGTTAAACTGACTGTAATTCCTCTTGCGTCCTTTCTCACGCACCTGGTCCTCTTTCCGGAATGTAGTCTTTAACTGATGAGACATACCTCCGACAGCCCTTGCGATCAATTTTCTCAATTCCCAATAATTCATTCTCTTAATTTTCTTCGTTTTTCCTGTAGTTTGCTTTCCCAATCACTTGGCACCTCTTCCCCAATCATGGTAGGTAGAATTAAGCCTATCACCTTTAAGTAATCAATAGCCATATCTATGGCTAATACAGAACTCATTCCTACTGATTGGGTAGTCTCTTCTCCGAACAGCCCGTGAATCTTCCAGGGTTTTCCGGGAACGTACCCGTCAAGTAGTGCTTTAAATAGGTTGTAATTCTTTTCAAATATGCGTACAACCTTTCCTGTCTTTCTGTCTATAATGATGCAATTCTTACTGTATGGAAGATTTGGTTTGATCAAAAAGTTCTGATCATAATTCTTTGCCTTCCATATCTTTGCTAATTCTTCGTATGTAAAACTCTTAACTGTTCCGGCCATTTCGGTTCAAATTTAAACATTATCTTCCAATATTCCAAAACAAAATTGGTTCTGGTATATACTGAATTTTTACTAACCATTCCCACGCCTTAAGATCATAATAAGGGTGGCATGGGAAAGGACATTCCTGATAGCTACGCTCCGTGTACTGCCACTGCTTATCTATCAGTTTCATCTTTACGGGACTCTCAAAAAGTCCGAAATCAAAGATTCCAGCTTTCTTCTGAATTGATTCTCGCTTCCTCTTGAGATTCCCTGTGCGGGTTAATATTCCATAAAGGGTTACGGACATTCCCAAATCGTGTAATCCTCTGTAGATACCTGCATAAATAGTTCCACTACCCACGCAGGTAACTACTGATTTTATATTTGGGTAATGTTGCATCGTTTCGATAGTCTCTACCCTAGTAGCCTCCATAGTCTCTTCAAATGGAAGCCCTAGAGGGAGCATTATGGAGTTCTTAAAGTTTCTCCGTAACTCGTTGGCAGCTATGTGAACATTCACAGATGCCATCCCGGCCTTTATCGGAATGATAATCGGGTCGAAGAGTTTCCACTGCTGTCGGTGGAATCGTAAAACATCTGGAGTAACCTTATATTGTGGATCAAATATAACAGCCTTCAGTCCTAACTCCTTACAGGCCCAAGCTACTCCCCATCCAGCCATTGAAATAGAGGTTTCGGTATATCCTACATACTCTATTCCATCCGCTTTTAGCTTACGTAAATGCTCTATAATTCCCCGGCACTTGGAGAAAGGAGGAGCTGGAGGGGGGAAACATAGATCATCCCTCTTAACTAGTACTCCACCATCATGCATTTCTACGGGGGTCATTTCAAATCTTTTAAAGTGTAAAACTCGGTAGTACTACCCTCAATGATAGCCTTACCCATCTCAATATCTCCCGTCCCATCGTATGTAAGATCAAAGATTTCACTTGAGGATTTACCCTGCTGAAGGCATTTCTTAAAGTGATGTGTGTTGAAAGTGCATGGATTGGGAACGTCTACTCCACAACAGGTGTTAGCCTTCTCCACCCATGATAGGCCTGAATTGACAAAGTCCGGGCATCCTAGAATGATATCATACTTCTTGGCTAGATCCAATAGCCGGGATAGGATTCGTTTCCACTGCTTGTCCCGGTTATGAAACCAAATCTTCTCAATGTCAACTCCGATGTCATTTAACCTTCGGGCTACAAAAGCATTGAAATGGAAATTGTACGTGTTATAACGGGTTACTCCATACTTCTTCAGTAACTTCAAGGTATTCTCGAAATCATCATCAGTGTGGAATCCCGGAATAAAAGGCTCTCCATTCACTCCTACGGGAATCCCCGAACGGCTCCACTTCTCAATCAATCTCAATCTGAGTTCAGGAGGATCAGTCCTTTCTCTTTCAAATAAGGACCAGTCTCTTTCCAATCCGGGAGAGATCACTGGCATAATTGTAATAATCCCTCTGTCATGTGCCCGTTTAATGTACCGATCATATTCCTCTAAAACAGACGGAAACCTTGTCTGAATCACGAACGACCAATTCAATCCCGTAAGAATGTTAAAGATCGGACGAGCTACACGATGTTCCAACTCTGCCTTTTGGAATGGATCTGATTTGTTACCCCAGCGAATTGTTTTACGCTGAGATAAAGCCCATGCTAGAGGGGTTTTAGGATGTTTATTAGAAAGCCCGGAAACTAGTTTTTTCCTTAACAATTCCGTATCTGCTGGCTTAAGGTCCTGTCCCCACGTATGATTTAATCTGCGTAAGTAACAGTGCCAACAGTCCGTTAAACAGTTCCCGTAACTATCAATGGACAATGCGAGAGGACAGTATAGGCTGTCCCCCCGTATCGTCACACTGTTCTTTAATAAACTTCCAGCCATCACTCTGCCGGGAAAGCGATGTCAAAATGGGACAGTGTCTTTGAGGCGTACTTGATCATCATAGCACTCTCACTGTCATTGGCTGAACCTCCCTTGCCGATGTAGACCTCGTTTGTAGCCTTGATCCAGTCCTTGACTGTCTTCGGTTTCTTGGTCTTAAGGGCATCACACACTGCATCAATACGGGTGTATGATCCGGTCTTTCTTGTCGGGGGTTTCCTCTTTTCCTTCCCGGCTGTTTCCTTTTTGCCGGTATCTTCCTTGACGATTACCCCTTTACTGACGATGTTCTTCTGATGAATCTTTTCGGCTATTTTCTGTTTTTCTTCCTTTTCTTCTTCGTCATCATCCTCCTCTTCGGTTTCTTCAGCCTCTTCCTCTTCCTCTTCTTCGTCATCCGTTTCTTCTTCGGTGTCCTCTTCTTCCTCTTCCTCTTCAGGCTCTTCTGCTTTCTTCCATCCGAGTTCTTTGAGAACCTTTTCAGTTTCTTTCGTAAACTCATCACTGTCAAACAGAACATCTGCAATCGCTTCCTTCAGTCCTGCTGTGATTTTCTTTACTCCTGCTTTCAGATCAATCGGTGTATCCACCAACTGATTTACTTCTGCTGCTGCTGCTTTCAGTGCTTTCTCGCTAATCATTTTGTTAAAATTTTTAAATTTGACATTAAAAGTTATTTTGCATATATTATACAAATAATTTTTTTCACCCGAAAATTTGCATGTGCCATTTACTCTAGTTCAGTCTCTTCCCACTGGGTACTCTTACCATCATCTGTCTGCGTATATTTCAATGCAAACTTCTTGAAACTCTTCCCTGCTGATCTCAACTTATCCTTTGAAACGATAAACCAGGCCTCACCATCGTCCACGTTTTTCTTTTTATGATTTGTTATTCTGAAAATATTCTCCGCCATAGCTCCAATAGCAGAGGCCCCACGGAATCCTTTACTACCATCCTTCCCAGCATGGTGTAACAAAAGACATGCTACTCCCAGACCTCTCAGGTCCCGCAACAAAGGATTTATCTTGTTATTCCACTCCGAGTTGTTATTTTCATCCTCCAAGCCAAATAAAGTGCTGGCACTATCCAGTACCACTAACCGATACTGTGGATGGGTCTTGAGCCAATTAACAATTTTTAACTGATTTTTCCTCTCCGACAAAATGAATGTGTCTCTTGTCTCTAACTGGTATTCGGGGATAGAGAGTACACGGATAGGGTAGTTCTGCCGTCCTAGCCATTCAAATTGGGCAATTCTTTTGAGCATTTCTACTTCCCCTAGCTCCCCGTCGATGTAGAGGCATCCGGTCGGGTGTTTCACCTGCCACTCCCCGATCTCTGCATCTTCGCTATCATACTCTTCCAATCCCAAAATATAGGCTGCTGAAATAGTCAATAGGGATTTACCTGTACCAAAATTTCCGTATATCACTGTCATTTCCCCTTCCCTTAACCAAGGTGAAAGAAGGGGCTTGGGAGCTTTACGGCCTTTCTTCCGCATTCCACGGATTGTAAGAATGTGATCATTAAGCCTAACATCTTCTGAAATCAGTGGACGAAAATCCCGGACCATATGTTCAGCCTCATTAATCTTCCCGGCTGATACAAGGTCCTGAATCTGTTGAGACAGTATTGTAAAATGACGTTCATTAAAATACCTTTCAGTTTCGTCCAGAAGAGGTTTAATATCAATACCCTCTTTTGCAAACTCATCTGAAAGGTTGGGAAGAATATCCTGTTCGATTTCTTCTGCTACTGATTTGGGAAGCCGGGACTCTTTCAACTTGGAGAAATAAAGTATCTCCATATCCGGTCCGGGAGCTTTCCCGTACTTATCATAGTATTCCCATACCCATACTGACAGACGCTTGGCCATATCGGATTCTAGTAATTCGATATTCCAAAGCCCACGCAGCCGTTGACAGAACTCGGTGGAGGTTATCAGTCCAATTAAAATCTTTCGTTCTATCATGGAATATAAATTTCACCTGTTACACAATGATGATATTTACCATCTGGACCTAAATCATACTGAATACCATCATCTATAATGTAAGGTTTCATAAATTTTGTAAAGGGTTTACGTTTATCATCTTTTTTATCATTTCGTTCCCATGTACGAATGGCAGCATGCCAATCTACCATATGAGTGTTTCCTACTTTCCAACCTTTGGATGCATAGAAATCAAAGAAACTTTTTGCATCAACATTATTCTTTCTTTGGAGACAAAATTCTTCTATCCATTCCAGTTTTGGAGGGATAATATTTTTCTGATGTTTCTCGCGGGCGTACCCGCCCGCGTTAAGTATCCTAGTATTTTTATACGTTGGATTTGCCAGAGCTGGCTTTTCCAGTTCTGGTGCGAGTCCCATACTTTCAAGGATATGCATATGTTCGGACATGTTGAAATGAGTAGGTTCATCAGTATATGCCCAAAATACTCCTGCATACTTTTTTGTAACTTTGTGATGATATCGAACTCTTTTTAAATAACCAAAAGACTCCAATTCGACCAAACCTGTCCTTATGGAGTCTTTTCCTTCTTTCATCATTGTTGCAATAAGTTCTACATGTGATTTCCATCCGATTCTGTTGGACAAAAGTATTGCAATAATTACTTTAGCTTTTGCAGAAATTTTCGGATTTCTTAAGAGTTCATTTGGAACCTGAGTAAACTGATGATTGTAACTGCAATTAATTGCATCTGGGATAATAGGTTTTGTTGATAGTCTCTTCATAATCTTAAGGGATTAAAAAAGAACTTGAAGATTTCGGTGACGGTCACACCTACTCTCTTCAAGCTCTCCAACTAAAAACCTTAAAAAAATGCCGGGTAAAGTCTCTGACACGATGAGTTTCAAACAAGTTCCCGGTATATCATAGCTGACCGTCACTTTTAAATTCCTCCGCTAAATTAATTACTATTTTCCGAATAAAAAAATTTATTTATTACTTTGTTATACGTCAGTTAGTTAAGGATTATACTCTGTATCTCCCCAACGTATATGTTGTCGTGAAATTCATGGATGGTTATTACGAATTCCGGGCATTTACTTCTGCGTAAATAATACCATCGTTGATCTTCTGCATCGTCAATGTCTGGGGTAACAAACTCTTCTCCGTTCTCTTCTACTAGGTATGTATCATACCGCTTGTCAAATAGTTTGTATGTCTTCATTTATCCTCTATTATTTTTAAGTTTGTCATGACAATATCTAAATAAGCCCCACAATCGAATCGTACAGCTCCGAAACGATCATAACATCTCCCATACGCACCTACTGCTACATCAGGTATTAGTGTACCTTCTTGACCTATCGTCAGTTTTGGATGATATTTAGTTAAATCTACTAACAATTTAACTCTTTTTCGCTTTCCGTAATACATTTTACTTTATGATTTGTTTTATTAAATAGTTTGCATCTTCCTGTTTCATTCCTCCAGGGTCCCCAACGATGGGAACGTGAAAGGCATCTACTCCTCTGAATCGAAGATCGGCCACTAATTTCTTCGCCTGAACGACGGCTTGAGGATCATCATCATACACTACTGCTACTCTCTTAAAGGTTTTTGCAATAATTCTGACTTGTTGAGGAATGTATTTTATTCCAAATGTTGCAAAGCTATTTACTCCTAATCTCCATACGTCAGTCGGTCCTTCTACACATATTCCAATATCTTTCCAGTACTCTTGCCTACCATAAATTATTTCCTTATGATGTATCAGTTCTCTGTCTTTGGGACAGGTAATATAACGTAATGGATGTTTATTAGTAATATCTCTTGATGTAAAGGATACTTCTTTTTGATCCCATACGATTGGAATAATGATACGATGTTTAAAATCTAATCCATCTAGTTTACTGATAGGACCTGTTCCAACAAGGTTCCAAAGCTTGCCTAATTCATCCGGGTCAAATCCTCTTCTGATAAGATATTGTCTATGGTTTGATCCCATTGGTTCTGTATAAGAAGGCATACGATGTGCCTTTATCCTAACCGTCGCTTCAGAGGATGGTCGGGACTTGGGGACTGTAAGGCCATACTGCTTTATAAACTTGCGGACTTCCGGTTCAGAAATATTTGTTAGCTTGGAGATAGTCTGAATTATCGGATGCCATCCACATCGCCAACAGTAATAGTAATTTCCGTCCAGGTCAAATCCTAGATGATAACCGGGATTCCCCGTACAAAAAGGACAAGAGGCGTTGATCCACCCCGGACGAGCATGGCGATGCCCTTCTGAAGCGTAATCAACGCCAAAGTCCCTATACAGTCGCTCGATATCCATTAAAACCTATACAGAGAATCTGATTGCTGAAGGTTTCTCAAGCGACATACGGAAGCCGTACCAAACGTTCCTACAGGCTCCAACCACAATTCGATTGTAGTTTTTGAAGAGTCTTCATATCCGAATATCTCGAACATCTTGCGAACGGTTTCGGTACATGAATAAGCTACTGAATTTTTACGGGGGGATTTGTCCCTCTTCTTGAAGCGTGGAGCGTTTTTAGGAGGGTTAAACAAGATGAAAGTACTCTGATTGTCTTTCACCTGCATAGCTATCTCTGTTCCGTTAAGTTCCATTTTGTCCAACCATTTCTGGCTTATGAACAAAATTCCACCTGATGCCGTATCCTTGTTTGAAAGGTAAATGGAAGCAGGGGTTCTCATTTCTCCTCTGCGTGAAGCAGTAGGTTTTTCATAATCAAAATTGAAATCAATTGGTAAGTTTGACATTTTTAATAGTTTTTAGTTAATATCTCGACCAAAATTCTCAGGGATTTTTTCCCATTTAACATACAAAATTCCTTTAAAATCTCCGGCATCTGAAGTTTCAACATATCCTTTCTTGCTTAAGGAACTAATAACTCCAGAAGTAGTTTTTGGGGGCCACCTCAAAGCTCTTGTGATATCAGCTCCGTCTATACATGAATACCCAGGCTCCCCTTCTCTCCATGTAGATAACATTTTACAAAGGGCATCCAATGCTTGATTTTCCAATGTAGTGAGTTCTTTGATGATTTCCATTTCTTTAAAGTTTTTAGTTATTATACAAATAAAAATTATTTCGAGTATGCATTTTTTAAATTACGCATTGCAACTCTAACGTCTTTCAATGTCCAATCGCTCTTTAAAAGCCTGTACCTTAACAGTAAACGGGCGTTGAGAGGATCCAAACACGAAAACTCTTCAGGGTGTTTTAATACTTCTTCAGCGGCCTTTTGAGCCGTGGATGATAGACCTTCCCAATAGGGAGAACCCGTTTGACTCCAACTTTTTATGGAGTCGATGGATTCTAAAGGTTCTGAATTCTTTTTCTCTTTCCGGATGTACAGTATCAATTCGTTTTTTACGAAGTTCCATACATACGTTGAAAGGGAAACTTTTTTAGATGGGTCATAAGATTTCAAGGCTCGTAAGTAATGATACGCAGCTTCTTGAAAAAGATCGTCCCAGTCAATCCCAGTAGAGTTATGAAAAGACCAAGCGATCTTCCGAATGAGATTAATATGTTCCATCTTTCTTTTGAGTATTACGCCTGTCTCTTATCTGACGTCGGTCAATATACTCATCTATTACATGTGACACGTCATTTAATTCATGCCATATGTAATTTATTTCCTCCTGATTAAGAAGATTATGCTCTATCATTCCTTTAATCAGGTCTAGCTTGTCGAAACAAAGTAATTTTGTGTAGTCCATAACTTTTTTCTAATTAGCAAATCTGACAAATTCCTTCGCTTGAAACCGGGTTATCATATCAGCTTTCATCATTTTAGTAGCTATACTTGCCCGATCTTCAGGATGTACGTACCGTAACAGGATAACATTATCCATGTTCCGTATTGCTTGGATCCAATCCAATCTCAATTGAGTGGGAGTAATCTCACTCTTAAGCATAGTTCTGTCGCACGGGATTCCGGTATGGTATCCACGCACATTGCCTTCGGCTTCTCTTCTGATGTTAATCTGTTCTGTCGTCATAATATTTGTTTATTAATTCGGTTAATAAAGATTCTTGAGGGGTATCCCGTCCATCTAGAACGGCGTTGAGTACTTTCTTTTTCGCATCTAGTAATTCCGCCATTTCATATTCAATCGTATCCGTGGCTAGAAGATAATGCACAGTTACATTATCTTTCTGTCCGATACGATGACATCGGTCTTCGGCCTGAGCTAATTCACCTGGAGTCCAGGGTAATTCAAGGAAGCATACGTTTGAGGCCGCAGTCAGATCCAATCCAACGCCAGCAGCCTGAATGTTTCCTACAAATAATCGGACCTTTGGATCTGTTTGAAACTTCTGAACAGCATCATGTCGCTTTTCCATTGGAACTGAACCATCTATCTTAACAGCTACATTTTTGAAAGCTTCCATGATAGCATCTATGGCGAACTTATGAATAGCAAATAAGACTAACTTTTCGTTGTTTTCAAAATAATCTTCGATCCATCCTATTACCTGGGCTAACTTTCCCTTAACAGCAACCTGTCTCAGTGTCGCTATTCGAGTAATTATTTCAGCGTTGCGGGCACGATGGGCTGCGGATTGACCACGAGTGGATGAAATGAATTGAATAAAGTGGTTTTTAGCGAATCTGTATTCAGCTTCATTATCCAACGTTAAAGGAACATATGAATACATCTTCGGAGGTAGTTCAGTAAGAACTTCCGATTTCAACCTTCTTATCATTATGGTAGATGTCAATCTCTCGTGTAACTCCTTTGTATGAGTCGCTCCGGTGAAGTTCCATCCAAATCCATCATAATAGGCTCCGCAGTAACGCTGTGCAAACTTCCAGGCATCTGGAAACAATAAGGGAGAAATAATTTTGATAGCATTATACGCCTCAATAGGCCGGTTTACGATAGGAGTCCCACTCAATGCTATCACATGCGGGATTCCTTTACTTAACATCTTAATTGCCTTTGTTCTTTTAGCCTTATTACTCTTGTAATAATGACATTCATCAGTAATTAAGACCTGTGGATTTAATAGTTTTAATTGTTCCAACCAATAAAATACAATATCGTAGTTGATTATTACGATATTTCCTTTGATCCTATAAGGATGAGTACCTGATAGTACCTCCACCTTTGGATTTGGTAACCAGTTTAGTACTTCCTGTTTCCATTTAAGCTTGATAGAAGCAGGAACTGTAATGATTACCGGACGCTTATGAGGATGTAACTGAATCCATCCCAAAGCCTGAACAGTTTTCCCCAAACCCATTTCATCGGCAACTAATGTTCTTCCTCCGCACTGTTCTATGAAGGATACCCCTTTCTTTTGAAAGGGAAACAATTCACGTTTTAGTCCCGGAATCTTTACATTCTTTACCTCTAATTGGATTTGTTTTTCCTGAACCTGATGAAGTATTTTCAAAAGAGCTTCATCTAATTCAAACTCCCAATCTTTTAGGTTTTGCAACGTACCTACATGAAGTGGAGCGGTCCAGTACTTTCCGTCAGGGAAATATTTCCGACCAGATATGGTTCTCACTTTCTCCAATGTAGGAATTTCGAAAGTGAAGAGTATCTTAATCAGATCATTTCCCTTCTTGTCTGTTACGAGTGTCGCTGTTTTCACGTTCACGGCATTTTATAAGGTTTTTAAAGATAGATAAAATATTTTATAAATAAAAATATATTTATAATTAAGTCATTGTCAAGTTTTTAGAAGGCTTTTTATTTCAACGAAATTTTCACCCGAAAATTATATAATGCAATTTATACAGATGATAGTACCTCGTTTCTCTTTTTACTATGTAGTGTTGAATATTAAAGTGAGGATATAGTAAGCTCCCGGTTGAATTATTGAGATTCAACTTCAATGTGTAAAAAAGGCAATAGCAAACCCCTTCACAGAAGGGACTTGCTACCGTGTTAAATCAATGTATAGTTTGCCTATTGGAATGGAGAGTGAAATCTTTCCATTCGGCAAACTCAATGTAGATTTTTATCTAATCATAATACCTATTATCCCAATCTTTTGAGTAATTGGTATGAGAGGGGACTGAATATGCACAATAATCACAATTCAGTTTTAAACAATCCTGACAAACATATGATTCCGAATTGAGAGGAACATTACCACCTTCAGAACGTGCGATATTAAGGTATTTTCTATTACCATACGCACTCGCTGAGGTGATCGCCGCACCTGAATACTTTTTATACACCGGTTTTTCATAGTTATGTTGATATGTCTTTGTAAGGGTAAGACATATTTCCATTACGGCATTAAAGGTTTTTTCCAAGTGAGGTAAGTAAGTGACTTCACGGTCTGAATGAGGGGTATAATATCCACAGGAAAGATTACAACATGAAACTCTTAATCCTTCCTCCTTCAACGCCATCACATCTGTAAGCATCCCAGTAGTTTCGTTGAATCCATACCCTTTGAGAATGGTTCCAGCGTCCTTCTTGAATTCTTTACTTGCTAGTTTTATTCCTGAAATGGAAGTTACGAAATCATCGCTTCCACGACGATCACATTGGATGACATATCGTACATTCTTCAACCATTTCTTTGTATTCACGTTGTAAGCTCCTACTGCTCCAATTTCCTCTTCTACAGTGAAGAGTAGTTTTACAGCTGGAAGTACATCCAACGCTTTCAAAGCTATGAAAATGCCGTTTTTGTCATCAGCTCCACTTCCTACAACTCCCATTCTTGACGGAGAGAAACAGAACATGAAATCTTTATATTCTATCACTTCCTTGTCTAAAATAGCAGGGTGTACCTCATCCATATGAGCACATATACAAGGATATGTATCCGCCTCACCAGAAGTAACAAGGATGTTACCTCTCTTATCCATATCCATAGTACATTTTGGAACGTTCGGCAAACCTTCCCTTTGTTCGATGTAAGACATTATGAAGTCTTGCATATCATCTTCGATACCTGATTTCGAATTGATCTTATACAGTTGTCTTAACAATGTTGTATCCATATTAAGCCTCCTCCATAACTAATTCACTAACCAAAGTTTCGATAGAATCAAAGGAAGGTTTGGGTAGAATCGCTTCCACGTTGACCTTTCCTTTACCACGGATGTAAGCGGTAACAATATTGAGATGAGCTACTGCTTCTGCTCTTTTAACCCGACGGGTTCCATTGATATCATAGTATTCCACTACTCCATCCCTGTAAACCCAGGTTGAATTTCCTGTTTCTTCATCTGGTATTTCAATAGCACAAACATCACATCCCCAATTATCGCCGTTTTCAGTGTCAACAGTAAAGGTGCTTCTCACAAAAGATCCACAGTGAGGGCAGGTTTTAAAATCTTCAAAAGCATGACCTCCAGAATCAGTTAAATCAATAGAGTATGATTCACTGACTCCTGAACTCCCAAGCCGACGTATTTCACAAAACAGATATGTGAATGTATCCATATAAGGTGAATACTCATTGAGACATTCTATCTCTTTGTCCCATACAAAATGCTTTGAAACTACCTCTCCCATCGGAGAAATCAGTGTATTGCTACGACTGCTCTGCTCTGATTTGTAGAAGTAACCTTGTTCTCTTGCCCATTCTTTCATTAGAGCTATTGAAGCTTCATCTCCATAGATACGATCCAAAAGGGTGAACGGTGTACCAATTTTCATGATTCTCTTGTCGTCCACTCTTTTGACAAAATAGCAATTTTCCCAAAGCAAAGCTCTGGCATGAAGATTCCCATTGCGTGGATTATTTATGTACGCTATTTTTGTACCTATCAAGGAGTACCATTCATATCCTTTATGACAACCGTGATCACTTTCAGGACGCATACAGCTGCTTCCCAAAGTTCCACAATTTTCTGCTGTAGGAGTATTATACACTGAAGAGGGGTCATCACTGATCTGAATACAATCCTGATATGCTGTACTTTTTACCAACCCACTCTTGATTTCAAGAAAGGCAGTAAGCAATTTAGCTTTTTCAGGAGCTAACCAGTTATCAACCATTTCTCCATCCAGTGTAAGATAGGCTGCTTCAGTCTCCAATAACATCTTAATGAACTTTCCTGCCTTGTATGTCAATCGGCCTTCACGAGACCAGCTACCACTATTAGTCCGGGCAAGAGGAATGTTATTGGGATAATAACTGATTTCTCCTTTCCGAAGATCAAAGTGGTGACCATTTATACGCATATTGGACAGAAATTCGATGTCCTCTTCCATCTTTGTAACCCGGAGCATAAACAATTCCATTCTATGCTCTTTTACATATTCTGGATCAGTCACAGCTTTAAGCAATCTCCTGCTCATTACGTTCAAATGAGTTTCTGATGAAAGTATAACTGCGAAGATTGTTTCAGTTGAGAGTCTCCAGGAATAAGACATTCCAAAGAGTTGTGGACATGCAGCTCCATTAAGTTCATTCTGGCAAGCAAACAGGAACCCTCTGTAGAATGAAAAAGTGCAGGACACTTTACGGCTATCTTCACCAATGTTTAGTGATATAGCTCCAAGTGTACCGTGAAGAGATTGTTTCTGTTCATCTGTAAGCTTATCTACAGACATGCTAGTGACGTTACTTTTGATACTAATTTCGTTCATCTTTTTTAAGGTTTTGTTGTTAATGATTAATAATTGTTAATAGCACAAATCTCCCGCCACTCATCGTGACGTTGTTTCCAGAAAGCTCTGCCTGGGGTTAATTCAGCCCAGAAAAAACACATAGTGGTCCAATCAGGAACATAAGATTGACCTAAACAAAAATCCCTTATTGGATCTTCACTGAATCGGAGTTGAGGGTGTCTCCTGCAAACTCCGTTCATAAAAGCTTCCAAAGCATTACACTGCTTCAAAAACTCTTTCAGGGCATTAATCTTCTCTTCCATCGGTCAGCGTTTGATACTTTTCAGTCCATTCCTGATCTATCTCATACCATTTGTACTGACCAAGGGGGGATGCACTCCATTCCAATCCATAGTCAATCCATTTGTGAGCGACAGTTGGTCTGTAGAAACAAAAGTCTCTGATGGGGTCACTTGAAGTATACAGATTTTCATATTTCCGCAATACTCCATTGAGAAAGGCTTCAAGAAGGTTTCGCTCCTTGAGGAACTTCTTGAACTCTCGAACAAGTTCATCCATTTCCATTTTTCATTTGTTTTTTAAGGTTTTTGTTGAAACTAAAATAGTCATCTGGTTAATGACTTTGAGCCTCAAGAGGGATTCGAACCCTCTTGTTATTGCTCCACTAGCGTTGAGGCTAATTTACTTTCGTGATCCTCCAGTAAACAAAAAGCAGAATAAGCATAACAACCATGGAAATGATCACTCCGTATGCCAACGCTTCAGTAGGTCTCAATAGGAGACCCATAGTACATCCAGCCATTGCCAGAATTGCCATGAAAACAAGCAAATCAATCAGTTTTTTCATTTCTTTAAGGTTTTGTTAATGATTAAATGCGGAACTTGTCAATAAGTTTTCTGAGTTCAAAGGAGAACTGGTCGATGTCATCTCCGCTGATAACACAAACGATTTCACCTCCGATACGCACTTCAGTGTCCATCATTTCCCGACGGGCACGATTGCATTCCGACCTGATTTCAACGACCGTGTTGCCAAGTGGGAATTTGCTAGTAATGATTTCAACGTTCGCCATAGCACTTTTTAATTAAGGAAAAACCACCCGATAATTAAAGCTATTGATTTACTGATACGAATGAAGAACCTGATTGGGTTTCTCCTTCGCCTGTTTTCCCGGTTCAATTTCCGGATTGCTTCGTCCATCTTATGGATCCCGTGTATGTCCATGTAATTTTCGATGTCGTCAAGTGGCCATTCTCCCTTCGGAGTGCGAACCATTACCTGTTGTTTCATCCTTTTAAGGTTTTCAAGATTTCTTTGTAAAGCACATCAACGTGCTGATCATACTTTCCTTTTGTCCATTGTTGAAAAAGGAATTTTAACCTTGAATTGTTCTTCGTGGTTAAAGCAGAAGCTTTCGCTTGAGAGTACACAGATGAAGGTATTTCTACGAATTCATCAATTTGCATGAGGAAGTCATGTATAGACCACCCATACTTGTTCTTAAAGTCATTCATCTTTTCAAGTTCAATATTTGATTTAGTTACTCTTTTATAAACGCATAAAAAAAGCCACTCCCAGGTAAGAGAGTGGCTCAAGTTCGAATGTTACAGGACTGCTTCGTTGACGGAGCAATACCAAGCTTTCACGTATTTACGGAAAGCATCCTGTAATCCCACAGCTCCAGGGTAAAGCTTGAAAAACTTGTTGATTGTGCCTTCCCACTTCAGTTGGCGGCGACCTTTTCCGGTACGTTCAATTTCCTCGTCACGAACGAAAACATGATTGCCACGGATAACCATTTTAACGACCATATTCCTATCAGGAAATGATACGGCAAAAGTGGTCGGGCGACGCTGAATTTCGATTGTATGAACAATCGGAGCTGCGAAACGAAACTGGTTTTTCATCTTTGTAGGTTTTTAGTTATACAATATGTAAAAAAGAAAATTCACCCGAAAATTAATGAAAACGTATTTACCCAACTACACTTCTATGATTACCCTCCTATGCCTGTGCCGGAAGGATGTAGTTGAATAAGGTTTAGTTGAATTCTTTAATTCTAAATAAGGTTGTTCATAATAGTGCTAAATTTTAGGTATCCGGGTAAAAAAAAGAGATCACCGGATGATCTCTAATTTTGACGGGACCGGGCAAAAAAAAAGAGTCACACGGACTCTTTTTCAATTGCTTACTTTTTCACCGGAGCCTCATAGTATTTCAGGAAACGGGTGGCATAAAGAAAATTCCACTTGCTTTCCTTAAGGTTTGAGGGTGCTCCGGTTTTTTCGGAGTAAATTTTGTCTGCCAGTGCGATAACTTTTTCGGCACTCGCATTAAGCTTTTCCGGTTGCCCGGTGAGTCTCAGCTGCCGTATTGCCATCGCAACTGCTCCAGCACGGGCAAATTCGAAAGTGGAAAGTAACTTTTTCTCTTTCTTTGCCGGTTTTTTCGTTTCCGGTTTGCCTTTGCCCTTGCCTGTAGCTGCGGGTGCGGGTGTTTCAGTTACGTTTCCGCCGTTCTCATTAACGACATCAGCTGAGGTTTCTTTAATCTTGCTCATTTTTTAAGGTTTTTTAGTTATGAGGTGTAAATATTACTCCTCTGTATTACCGGAGTTAATAAGGTATAACCGGACCGGCAAAAAAAAAGAGGTACACTTGCGCATACCTCTTCCATTACCTTAAAAAAGACAAAAACCTTGTCTGCTAATATACCTCTTTATTACCTCTTCGCTTTCGGCACCAATATCCAACTAGCTTGGAGGCTAATTAGATTGCGTTATTATTAGTTATTACCGCACACCCGTTAATCCCGTATCATCAGCTGTGAGAGTTATTTCTTTACCACTGGCCTACACTTTAGAAACGGACGTTAATAGCTTACTTGCTCATTTTCAGGATATCCGGTTGCATCTCCCGGATATCGTTTCACCCTCCCGGCGTGTCGGTCCGGTATTTAACCGGAAACGATATTGGCTCAGGTGAGCGGAGCGGTGGAACTTGCGATTCCTCAGGATTTCAAAGAATCCGCTGTTTTACTTTCCTCCGCAAAGGCACTATTTCACAACAGGTGGCGAAGTATCCTATTTTCAGTCGGTTGCAGTGTTAGGCTTGACTGCGGTGCCGGAGTGCTATCTCTCTGATTATTAGCGTTTTACCTTTTTTCGTTAATACTTTCTATCTCAGGACTAATATACGAAATATTTAACTATTTAACGTTTTATTAAAGAAAATATTTTATAGGCATATATAAGCTTATATATCAGATAGTTATAAAGGTATAAAAATCATCATTATAGGCTAAAATAGGGTAAAATTCCATTGAACTAACACACCCGTCAAATGGTAAAAACGTTAATTATCCCGTATCCGGTAATACCTTATTATAGGTCTATAGGCTAAAGGACCGGAAACGGCACGAAAAGTGGAAAAAACGGGATAATATAACTACTCCGGATATCCTGGAATAAGGTATAAGCTAGAGGAAAGTAAAAAACGGGTGATAAATAAAGCTATTAACATCCCGTATCCGTATCCTATTATCACACCGGAATAAGGTATAAAACGTCATATCGAAATAACCTACTATATCACCCTATAGTAACCTATAATGATATCCTATATTACCCTATTAAAATGCCTAGCACGGGTGTGGACGGGCACCGCATGCATGTGCTATCAG
>Ga0209201_1002005_pt1 | contig 21194 bp, 10 predicted proteins | sample AD_UKC055_MetaG_FD_184411 | JGI IMG/M metagenome (GOLD analysis project Ga0209201, IMG submission 184411) | Active sludge microbial communities of municipal wastewater-treating anaerobic digesters from USA - AD_UKC055_MetaG (SPAdes) (version 2) | ecosystem: Engineered > Bioreactor > Anaerobic >...
TTTCTGACAGGATTTGCAGGATTGACAGGATAGCCTTCAGATGCAGAGAAAGCCGTGGCGCCTGACCTTGCGTCAGGCGTCCGGAAGTCCGGCGCAAGGCCGGACGCTACATCGGAAAGGCAGTGGCGACGTGTTTGCGGTCTTCTTTGTGTCGTTGTGCCGTGGTGGTTCTATCGCGGGAAGCGCGGCGACGCAGAGTCACTCTGTTGATCTGTGTCATTTGTGGACGCGTATTGGGCGTTAAGGCCGTTTTGGAGACCTGGCGGTCGAAAGAGTGGCTGGGTCGGGAGACCCTGCCACAGCGGGGGGGCGTTTTGGAGACCTGGCGGTCGAAAGAGTGGCTGGGTCGGGAGACCCCGCCACAGCGGAGAGACCCTGCCACAGCGGGGGAGCCACAGCGGGTGTAGTCAAGGCGTGTTGAACAATCGGGTTCAGTCGAGTGCCGCCCTCCATGTGGTTGGCTTTAACGGATAGGTGGAGAGGCGATCAGGAGGAAAACGGGCAAGCGTGCTTGCTCACGCATGAATTTGAGGGATATTGTTGTGCAGGCGGCGCTGGGTCCTTGCCGGGGATCGTTTCGGAGAGGGGCGGGTAGCGTTCGAGGACGCGTGCCAGGAGGGCAAGCAATGACATTGCATGGTGTCGTGATGGCGGCGGCGGTGTTGGCCACCCTGACAGCGGGGGCTGCGGAGGAAAGATGGGTTCTCTCGACGTCCGACACGCGGATCGGGCTCGAGGTGGCGGAGGGAGTCGTTCTCGTTCGTAAACTGGAGAGTTCAGGCATTTCGCACAATTGGGCGGGAGACGGGATGGCCGTGCCTTTGATGGCCACGGTGTGGGTTGCTGACGAGCTGCAGCAGGTACGTTGGGCATTTGTCGACGCTTCTCTGACGGAGGATGGGTCGATGCTCACGTTGACATTTCACAACGAGCGCCCGCGAATGGTCCTCAAGTCCGTCTGGCGGGCCCGGCCGGGGCCCGGCCCTGTGGAACACTGGCTTGCGCTGGAGAACCGGTCGGACACACGCATCACCGTCTCGCACCAGGATAGCTTGTCGCTTGAGGGACTGACTCCCGGCGCAGACTCCGCGGTGTGGTGGATCAGGCGCGGCGGCAGCAACGCAAGCACGCAAGGGGGGACGTATGTGGAACCGTTAACGCCCCAACTTGACCTGAATCTGGAGAGCAACTGCGACGACGGGGCCAGTCCGGTGCCGTGGCTGGCCGTGCAGTGCGGAGACGCGCACGGTCTCTATGTCGGCTGGGAGTTCTCTGGACTGGGCCGCGTTGCGGCACGGGCGGGTGAAGACGGCGCCACGCTGAATCTCGCTATCGGTCTCATGCCCGACTTCAAGACTGATGTTGCGCCGGGCGAGGTTTTCGAGGTCCCCCCGGCGTTTGCCGGGTGCTATTCGGGGGATATCGATGCGGGCGCCTATTCGCTTCACCAATGGATTCTGGCGTATCTGCGTCCGCCGGTTTCCGAAGGCATTCCTGACCCGATCCTTGCCTACAACCTCTATTTAGACGCAGGCGGGACGCGTGCGCGCGAGGCGGATGTTGTCCGGAGCGCGGAATTCTGCCGCGAAATCGGGTTCGAGGCGTTCATGCCCGACGCGATGTGGTTCCCGGCGTGCGGCGACTGGCGCTGGGATCCGAACCGGTTTCCCAAGGGGGCAAATCCGGTTGCCGACTATGTTCACGCATCGGGCATGCGGTTCGCCCTCTGGTGCGCATGGACAAACGGCGGCGTTTCGGAGGATCCGGGGGCATTGAGCGTGCGGGGGCCAGCCGGTCACCCGGACTGGTTCGACTCGGATTTCGCGGCCGACTGGCAGCCGGCCGCGTTCTCCGGAGGACGAGTCTGTCTTGCCTGTCCCGAGGCCCGCGAGTGGGCGACAGCAAAAACGCAATGGCTGGTTTCGCATCACAAGCTGGACTATCTGAAACACGATTGCGGGCCCATCGTGACGCATTGCTCCAAGACGACGCACCGGCATGGCTATGGCGTGGATACCAGCTACTGGGCCACGATGGGGTATTACCATGTCCAGGAGCAGTTGCGAAAGGTCTTCCCTGACATCCTTCTCGAGAACTGTTCCGGCGGCGGGCATATCAAGGATTTCGGCATTATCCAGCGCACCCACTACACGGTGACGACCGACACGCTCTCCAACCTTCCGGACCGTCAGAGCATTTACGACTCGACGTTCGCATTCCCGCCGGTGTTGCTCCAAGCCTACACCTACGAGCGTTTCTACCAGGTTCCGGGAGACGAGCCCGGCTCGTACTTGTGGCGCAGCGCCATGATGGGGGCATGGCAGATCGATCCCACAAACACGCGCATCTGGACCGAGGATGAGGCAGCGTCAGCGCGACGCGACGCGCAGATATACAAGGGCTGGGTCCGTCCCATGTTAAAGGATGCTAAAGTCCATCATATCCTGCCGCGCCCGGACGGTATTCACTGGGACGGCATGTTCTACTGGTCGCCCAGCTTCAAACGGGGAACGCTGTACATTTTCCGTCCCGACGCGCAAGACGAAAGTATGGGGGTTCGCTTGAAAGGCCTGGATGATAGCCGAACTTATTGGGTGTGGAGCGAAGACGGCTCGGTCAAGGCTGGCGTGCACACTGGCGCCGATTTGATGGGGGTGGGCCTTTCCGTTGTCCTCCCAACCCGGTTCAGTTGCGATTTGGCCTATGTCCGGGACGCGGCGCTTGGCAAACCTTCGGGTCTCGAACCGCCGGGGGCTTTCCGGTTGGGAGAGGTTCGCCCGGAGAGCGACGCGTTTCAAGCTTCGGCCGAAGTCACGTGGACGGCCAGTGCGAATGCCCACAGCTACCGCATAACCGTCGCACGTGACGCCGAATTCAAGGAGGTTCTCGCGGACAAGAGAGTTATTGGCCGGTCTGCTCGATTCTCGAACCTTCCGCCGGACACGCTCTTGTTCTGGGCGGCGGAAGCCATCGGCTGGGGGGGCCGGCAGCCGCACGAGGGAGCATGCGGCTCTTTCACGACGTCCCCGTTGGCCGAGTTGCCGGGCGTGAGGTTCGTTTCAGACATGCCATGGGAGCGCGCCACGGCGGGCGCCAATAACACTGTGCACCGGGACACCAACTACTCCGGCCTCAAGATAGCCATCGGAGGAAGAGTCTTTCCGAAAGGCGTCTGGACACATTCCTTCGATGACGCGACCCCCGCAGATCTCGCGGTAGGAATCGCGGGCGCAGGATTTGGGAGGTTTGTGGCCGATGCGGGCGTCGAAGACAGCGCCGGCGGGGGAAGCTTACAGTTCCAGGTGTTGCTGGACAACGCGCTTGCAGCGGAAAGTCCCGTCATGAAGCATGGCGACATCCATCATTTTGATGTGGACCTGTCTGGCGTGGCAGAGATTACTCTGCGGGTAATGAACGGCGGCGATGGCTATACATGCGACCACGCCGCGTGGGGTATGGCCAGGTTCATCAGCGCCGGGGTCTCGGACCCTTTGCAGGAATAGAACCGTATCGGCTGCATGCTATTCCTGTTTGAAAGCTCTGAAGAAAGTGTTGTTTTCGCTGGGAGGCCCGATTCCTCTGGCCGCCTGCCTCTTGACGGCCGGGCACAATAGGTCCATGATACTGACAATAGTGCGTTTTGTGTTGTGAGGAGGGCCGGCGGGGTATCCCCCAGAATCCAATACGAACAAAGGAGGCCTTGGCCGGAAGACAAGGAGGAGGCAGCCATGAGCCGTAGAGGTTTTACTCTTATTGAACTCCTGGTCGTCATCGCTATCATCGGAATACTGGCGGCGATTCTGTTGCCGGCGCTGGCACGTGCGCGCGAGGCCGCGCGCCGGGCAAGCTGCCAAAACAATCTGAAGCAAATGGGACTCGTATTCAAGATGTACGCGAGTGAATCACGGGGAGAAAAGTATCCGCCGGTGCGCCATCGCGCCGGGGACGACTGCTCGATAACGCTGGGCAACCTGGGAGGCGAGAACCGGACGGACCTGCTATGGTGTCCGAACGGCCCATCGATTTACCCCGAGTACCTCACGGACCTGAATGTGTTGTTGTGTCCATCGGATCCCGATTCGAGTCTGGTCGTGAGCGAGGGGGATTGGCATTGCGGACAGGATCCCGCGCAGCCGGTTTGCCCGTGCAACGTTTACCCGGCAAGTTATTTCTATTACGGGCTGGCGTTCGCTCCCAAGCATTACCTGCAGGCGCCCTGGCAGAACTACGTGAACAGTACGGCCGTCGGCCTGGCGGGGATCGTGACCTGGATTGACATGGGGTTTGTCACGGAATTCGCGGCTCTCACCGGCGACATGGGTGACGGCGTCGATGAAGCGTTCGAACGCGACCTCTCGTTCACGCACAGCACACTGGGGCCGCTCACCTGCTACCGGTTGCGCGAGGGCATCGAGCGGTTCTTCATCACGGACATCAACAATCCCGCGTCCAGCACACTGGCACAAAGCGAACTGGCGGTGATGCACGACGAGACGGCTTCGCGAAATTCCCGGCCGCCGCTCGTGGCGTTCAATCACATTCCGGGCGGAGGAAATGTGCTTTACATGGATGGACACGTCGAGTTCATTCGCTACCCCGGCAGCTGGCCGATCTGCAGCACTTGGGCAACGATCTTCGGCGAGTGGGTCGATTTCGTGTCGCTGTTCCCGTAAGACATTGCGTATCGCGTACAGAGCGTTTGGGGCATTTCTCAGGATCGCCGGGCCGGCGCCCGGCGGTCTTCTGTTTGCTGTCGAGCTGGCGCCCGGCGAATGCAGGTACCCTATCTCCTTAACTTGTTGAGATATCCGGCTAATACTGACAAACAACCTGTTGATGGCCTTGCGGCTGTGAAAGCACAACGGTTTCCATTTCCATAGCAGCAGGCTCACCGTTGACCGTGACCATTTGGGGAGCGTTCCGGCTGGGATGGCGCAGTACAACGCGCAGTTCCACCGGCGCGCCGCCCGCCGGGGGGTCGATGTCAATCACGACAGCTTTTTCCGAGGCCTGGGTACGCAGGGCCATTTTTCCGTAATAGGTGGGGGCGTTTTCGATGGAGATCGATTGGCCGGAAACGAACCAGCGGCGCGGACAGCCTCGAAGCAGCCAGAGCACGCCCTGGTCCTGGTCGTCGATGACCATTCGCCGCAACATGTCGAGGAGGCGGCCATTACCCGAAGCATTCGGCTGGAACGGCGCGTAGTTGGCGTCGCTGACGTGGATGCGTTCGACCGTCTGATAGCAGTCTTGCGAAAGCCCGTAGGCCAGATTCGAGTACAAGACGAGCAGGGCTTTTTCGAGTTCGCCCCGGGCCAGAAAGTTCTGGAAATAGCCGCGCTCCGAGCTATTGACATACCAGTAGGGGTTCCGCTTCCCTAACTCTCTGGGTTCGTCCATCCGGTTCGTCAAGCCAATCATGGTGCCCCATGTCCGCTCAAGGTAGTCGAACATTGCGCTAAAACGTTCGTCGTTGCGGGCATCCAGCAATCCCGTCGCAAACATGCAACTTGGCCCGTCAGCCCACCACAGTCCCCCGTGTTCGCCTTCGCTCGCGGCAACCAGGTTAGGGATAAAGGGCAAACCAGTTTGGGGGTCGTCATATTGGGCTTTGGCCACTGCCTCGAGCAAGCAATCCCGGTACTCGGCCGCTTCCTGAGTCATACGTTCGGCCTCGGGCAACCCTGCCTCATGGAAGGCAGCGGCCATCTCCGTCATGCCTTTCCAAGTGAAAACATCAGAGAAGAAGAAATAGTGCCACCCCTCCCAGTCGTGAACGCGCCCCCGGGGCATCAGCCCGTAGTAAGGAACCTTCGCGCCGGTATCCGTGAACTGCCGCGTGCGTGCGCGTTCACCTTGAATCCAATCCCAAGCCGCCAGGATGCTCGCCTTGTTGTCGTTCAGCCAGACCGTGTCTCCCGAGTAGCGGTACTTGGCGGCCATTGCCCAAAGGATGGACCCGGTCTCGCAGGTCCAGCGCAGCAGGAAGTTGCCGGTGTAGCATCCATGGGCGGACTGTGTTTCGCCCTCTGGTTTCCGGCCCGGCTCGGCATACGGGCCAACACTCGACTGGCGTTCGGTGAAAAACCGGAGCGCCGGCTCGAGTTCCTGGTGATAGCCTGCCGCGCACATGGGCACGATCATGTGGGCGCACTCCCAGGGCCACACACCTTCCCACATGGGCGACTGAAAGGGTTCGTGCCACGGCCGCTCGGGATTTTTCCGGAGATTGTTGAGGCAGGATAGGAGCAGGTGCCGATAGAGGTCGTTCAAGCGGGGTTCCGGCGTAGTGAGTTTCATACCGGGTTCGAGGCCCTTGTCCCAATAGGTTTCGGCGCGCTCGAGCGCCGCCTCAAACGAGGTGTCGCGGAGCAGGCTGGCGTTCCTGGCCGGGAAAAAATCCGGCGCTCCCGCTATGGCCAGGTCGAGCGTTGCTGTCTCTCCCGGCTGCAACTCGAGGGTGAACTGCACGACGTTGCGAAGCAGTTCGGGGAGAAGCGGGTCCGCCGTATGAGTCGCAAACTCAGGAAACGCTTCGACTTGGACGGCGGAACCGGTTCGATATGCCAGCACGGCCTTGTCGCCCACGAACACCGTCGCCTGGTCCACTCGGATGTCAAGCGGCGGTTCGAGCCATCGTGACGCGGAGGCGAGAAACGGCCCGTAATTGGGATTTTGCGTTCCGTGCATCCGGCCAATAAGGACATAGAGCGGCACACGGCGCACTTGGCCACCGGGATTACGCAGAACCGTTCGGACCACGGCCACCTGCGGCTCGAGTCCGGTGACGGTTTCTTCGTCAGTTGGCAATATCGCCAATGCGGTCTGGTTCACCACGCAGGAGGCCGTTTTCCATTCGCTCTCGACTATCGGCTGGTAGCCTTTGTGCAGGCTGCGCGTGACCGCATACATGTCGGGCAACTGGAACGGCTCGCCGCATGCGAAGCCGAGACCGAACGCATCGTTGGCCCTTCCCAAGGCAACGGACAGGTCCGGCTGGACATGAATGATGTCCGAGGAGTACCGCGCCTGGATGGGTACCCGCTTGGTCATGGGGGCGGCCATCCCGGCGAGTTCGTCCCAGGTCACCTCGACGCCTTGTTGGGCGACCCCGTCAAGCGTGGGGGCTTCGAGGAACCGCTCCCACGCGCTGGTGTAGGCGGGGCTGGCCTGCTCGCGGGATTGGCGGTTGCGTTCGATGGCTTTTGCGTCTTCGCGTGCTGCTTGCCGGACCAGTTCGAAGTCCGGCGCGTCAACGGTGGCCGACAGCGTCAGGTCGTCGATAGCGGCGTCGGCCTCGTGTCCGTCCTGCACTCCCATCCAGCGGGTAACGCAAGGGAGTGAACCTACGTAGAACGCTTCGGGTTTCTGGGGCAAGCCTCCCGCGCCGTGCAACCGGTGCCGGAGCTGTCCGTCCACGTAAAGGGCGCGGCATTGCGCTGCCTGGTCCCAGCACACCATCAGGTGATGCCATTGTCCCGCGCGCCAATCCACCTTCGCGGCGAGTCCCTCGATAGCGCCATCTCCTCCGAAATAGACCACTCCTGGCCCGTCGCCGCCAAGGAAGCCCAGAACAATCCTGCCGCCGCCGTCCGGATTGGTGATTCCCCAGAAGAACCGGTCGCCAAATGCGTTGACGCTGTCCCAATCAGGTCTGACCCACAGGGAAAGCGTTCCCTGGTTCGGGTCAAAGTGAGGCGCGGCCGGATAGGTCAGCACCGCGCCCTCGGGAAACTCGGCGGCTTGGCCGGTTCGGCCCGGCGTAAGGCGCACGCCCGTGTTCGTGAGCGGCTCGGCGCCGTCATCCGCTGCCACACCGGCATCAAAGGAAAGCCGCAGCGGCGCCCCGGGCGTCTGGGCTACCGCCGCGGTCTCAAACGCAGCTACCAACGCAATCAGAAAAGACATCCATTGACTCCTCAACCGGCGGAGCGCGTGCGCGCCTTGTCCTCAGATTTCACTCAGACCGCGATGATAACAGTTTGTCCGCCCAGAAATACCCATTTGCTCTGGCATAGGCCCCCACCGCGGGCTTCGACAGGCCCGATGAGACCCGGCGTTGTAAGTTAGCCGCCGCGATAAGGTCTCCGCCCCGCCTACTCCGCACTCCTGTGACCAAACGCGTCTCGGAGGCAATTTGCGGATTAGCAGAGGCACAAGCGATGCCGGTTTGACTGGCGCAAGGGGTGCAACGCATAGTTCTTTTGCAGCGTGCAGATTCCGCAAGGTGCGCTCATTGACCGGGGATGAGGGTTTGAATCCGACTGCTGCAAGAGAACGGCTGCGTTCAGGAGGAATTATGAATAGTGCGGTATTGGCGGTGATGGGATGTGTGACCATTCTTGGGCAAGCGACGGATGCCGCGCCGGAGACGGGGGCCCGCCAGGGCGTGACGCTCTACGTGTCAAAACTGGGCAACAACACGGATGGCCTTTCGTGGGAGACGGCTTTCAACACGATTCAGGCCGCGCTGAGCGCCGTTCCTGACGACAAAGGCGGGCACCGCATCATCGTGCGGCCGGACACCTACATGGAGGCGATGTTGTCGCCGGCTTTCAGCGGCGCCGCAGGAGCGTACAATGAACTCATTGGCGACGCGGACGGCACTCTCGGTTCAGGGACTTCCGGCCACGTGGTCATCGATTCCGGCGACCCCGGCGCCGGATTCAAGAGCTACGACTGGTGGTCGACGATTCGGGCCACGTCTCAAGGCTGGTCACCCGAGCACACCGACCCGACGTTTTCGGCCATTATCTGGGACCGTTGGGTCCTGCGGAATCTCTACGCGACCGGCAGCGACGCCGGCCTCTTCTGGGATTGCACCAACCGTATAGAGCCGTTCACGATAGTTGTCGAGGACTGTGTGGGGATAGGGCGCGCGTTTGGCGGAGGCGTTGCGAGTTGCCTGTCGCGGCCCGACGAACCTATCGTGTTTCGCCGGTGCAATCTGTGGTCGCTCGACATGTGGGGCGATACGGCGGGCGGCTACGTGCGCATCGAAAACCCAAGCATGCCCGAACGTGCTGACGTGGTCTTCGAGGACTGCACGCTAGTGAGCCCGCAGTGCGCGTTGAAGGGTGGTAATTACGGGTTCCACACCTATATGCGCATCAAGGTTGAGCGGTGCCGCCTCGTGGCGCTGAATTTCTCGCAACCTGTTGGCACGCCCACGGACGGCATCATCCAGAGCGTACAGAACGGCAAGTACTTGCACGTAGACATGACCGACACCACCCTCATGGGATACAAGGTCTTCGGGGTCAAAGTCGACAAGGATTCCGAAGGCGCGATCGGATACACGGCCAAGGGCGCGGTCCAGGCATATGTTCAGTTCCAGCAAGGCATGCCGAAGGGCGTCCACCGCCTTCAACAGTGGCCGGTCGACGTGTTCCAGGCGATCGCGCCCCCTCCCCCGCTGTCCAGCAAGCCAATGATGATGAGCGTCGAGACGGTGGTCGAGAACATGTGCGAATTGTCGCCGGTAATCTGGAATGGACGTCTTTGTCACATGGAATGTGTCCGTCCGGGCAGCGGCGGCGTGAAGGAGGACTATTACCTGCTTGTCAAAGACGCGGAGACGGGCGATATTCTGGCAAAGTTCGCGGAGGGATACAGTCTCGCCTCGGCTTTTGTGCATGAGGGGATCTTCTACGCATTCGCATCGCGTTTCGAAAACGACACTTGGAATGATGTAACGATGTTCAAGTCGCGGGACCTTGCGAACTGGGAATCGAAGGTCGTCATCACGCAGGAAAACGAGAACCTTTTCAACAGCTCGGTTTGCGAGGGGCCGGACGGATTTGTGATGGCCTACGAATCGAACGAGCCGGCGTATCCGGCCTTTACGACCAAGTTTGCGCGGTCCAAGGACCTCGAGACGTGGACCAAGCTCCCCGATTCGACGTTTGGGACGAACCGTTATACGGCGTGCCCGTGTGTCCGGTTCGTGAACGGGTTCTACTATGTCCTGTACCTCGAGAACCGCCGCCCGCGTCACTATTTTGAGACGTACGTCACGCGCTCGAAGGACCTCGAGCATTGGGAACTGAGCGCGGCGAATCCCGTCCTCGCCCCCAAAACCCTCGACGAAAGCATCAACACTTCGGACCCGGACATCATCGAGCTTGACGGCAAGACTTACCTTTACTACTCGGCGGGCGATCAGCTCACGTGGATGAACATCAAGCGCGGGATGTATCCGTGCTCGATGCAGAAACTTTTCGAGGGGTGGTTCGCCACGCCCGGGATTCCCGACTGGGGTTCGATACTGAACCACAGGGCGCGCGTCGAAAAGGAGCAGGCTGCCGCCGCACAGAAGGCGGCGGAGGATGAAGCCCGCGCCGCCCGGGTGCAATGGTTTCGCGACGCCAAATTCGGCATGTTCGTGCACTGGGGCCCTTTCGCGGTGCACAGCAGCGATCCGAACGCAACGTACGACTATTTCGACATGAAGACGGACAGGGAGGCGCGGGCGGATTTCAAGAAGTACGCCCAACAGTTCAATTCCAAGTCGTTTGATGCGGCTGAATGGATGGAGACCGCGAAGAACGCGGGCGCGAAGTACGTCGTGTTCACGTCGAAACACCACGATGGCTACACCATGTTCGACAGCGCGCTGACGGATTACGACAGCGCGGATTACCCGCCAAAAGCCGACTACGTGCGCCAGTTGGTCGATGCAGCCCGTGCAGCCGGCCTCAAGATTGGATTTTACTACTCGATACTTGACTGGGATCAGCCCAGCTACACGGCTGACCTCCCCGCGTTCGTAAACGATTACCTGTTTGGGCAGGTGCGTGAACTGTGCACAAACTACGGGCCCATCGACTGTGTCTGGTTCGATGGCGAATGGGACCATCCGGCCAGCACGTGGCGCGCGCCCGAACTGACCGCCATGATCCGCGAACTACAACCGGCTGCCCTCATCAACGATCGGCTCGGTCTGGGAGAACGCGGGGTGACCCGCCTCTGCGATTTCTACACTCGTGAGCAACCGTCGGAAGTGAACGTCGCGATGGGTTTTGAGCGCGAGAAACCATTTCCCTGGGAAGCATGCGTGACCATCGGCGACTACTGGCAGTTCTCCATCAAGGACACGAGGTTCAAGAGTCCGCAAGAACTCGTGCGGGTCCTTGTTGACGTTGTGAGCCGGGGCGGAAACCTGTTGTTGAACGTCGGGCCAACGCCTGATGGCGTGATCCCCGATGCTCTCACGGAACGTCTCATGGCGATAGGCGCCTGGCTCGAGGTGAACGGTGAGGGAATCTATGGAACTTCGGGGTCGCCTTTCGGGCCGCTTCCCGCAGGCGAGGGAGGCGCCGCGCCGAAATGCACCACCAAGGGGGCGCGCCTCTATGTTCACCTGGAATCGCGTCCCGGCGATAGACTGGCGTTGCCGGGACTCCAGAACGGCATCATCTCGGCCCGTTTCCTGAGAACCGGCGCCGCGGTCGAGTTCGACAACGCCGCAAAGACGATCACGTTACCGAAAGACTTGCCCGACGATATCATGACCACGATCGAGATCGAGCTGGACGGCGAACCGCGCATCGAGTGACTTGGCCGATTGACCAGGCAACGATGGTGAATGGAATGGAGCACCGGGTATGATTGCGAGCAGGCGTGTTCGCGCGTACAAGGTCTGAGAGGGGCGCAATCGAACACAGGGAGAACGCACACATCATGGAAAAGAGACTTTGGCCCGTAATGATCGCATGCATGGTAAGCATGGCGGCCCTGGCACAGCCCGAGAGCGGGCGCCAAGGCGTCACGATCTACATATCCAAACTGGGCGACAACTCGGACGGCTCGTCGTGGGAGAGGGCGTTTCACACCATTCAGGCGGGCTTGTCGGCGGTTCCGGACGACAAAGGCGGCCACCGGGTCGTGATTCGGCCCGATACATATGCCGAGGCCAATCTGGACCCGGCGTTCAAGGGAGCGCCCGGGGCATACAACACGCTGATCGGCGATTTTGATGGCAGCCTGGGTTCGGGTGCGACGGGCTGGGCTGTCATCGACTCCGGCGCTCCCGAAGTCATCGTGCGGACCGACCCGGACAGCCGCGCGGGAAATCCGTATTGGAAATTGCTGAACGAGGGCGAGCCGAAAAACGAGTGGGGATTCAAGAGCATTGACTGGTGGGGTACCGGCTTGTGCTCGCCGACGCATTCCTGCATCCTCTGGGACCGGTGGGTTCTCAAGAATCTGTATACGGCCGGGGCTGAAGGGGCGGGATGGGACCTTACCATCGACAAGGGCGCTGAGTTCACCGCCGTTGCCGAGCATTGCGTCGCCATAGGCCGGTTTTCGGGGTTTTGCGTGGGCGCATTTGTGGGCAGGCCTGACGAACCGGTCGTGATTCGGGATAGCTACTCGATGTGCCTCGACTGGTGGGGTGATGCAGCCGGGATATACATCCGCGCAGAAAACCCACAGCCGAACGACTATCCCGACGTTGTCATCGAGAACTGCACCCTTGTGGGCCCCGACAACGCGCTTCAGGTGGGCAATCCGGGGTTCGAGGGATACACGCGCGTTCATCTCAAGGATTGCCGGCTATTCTCGCTGAACTTTTCGCAACCACACGGCCAGCCTTCCACGGGCGTGATTTACCACACGCTGGACGGCAAACTGCTGCACGTGGAATTGGAGAACTGCCTGTTGTCGGGGTTCAAGATTTTCGGCAGCGGCGGCAAACAGTTCGGTTGCGGCGAACGCCCGGAGGGCGGACCCATCTCGTACTCGCTCAAGGGTAATGTGCGGGCGTACGTGCATTACACACAGCCCGTGCCGGAAGGCATGGAACGGTTGCGTTTCTGGCCGGTGGCGGATTTCGAGCATGTACTCCCGCCGGAGTGTCACAATCCCAAACAGTAATTCCGGTGAGAATCAGACATAGGAGGCGGCCATGAAACCTGTCCAGACCTCGTTGCGCACATTGGCGTTGTTGGGCTTGGCGATGACCGGCATCTTCGGGACCGGCGGCGCGGAGGCTCAAGCGCCTCAGCCTGCGAACCCATACGCGGTGCCGAACCCGGTTTTGATTAAGGCCCCTTTCACGTTTTCGGGCATGCGGATGGAAAACACGCCCGTGATCTTCCAAGGCCGGCCGTTGCTGGTCCAGAACTACCGTTCCGGCGAGGTCAAGGCGGCGGGGTTCTATCTGTTTGTCGAAGATCTGCTCACCAGCCAGGAACTTTCGCGATTCGGCGAGACGTTCTCCTTCGTGAGCGCCTTCGTGAATGGAGACGAATTGAACGTTTTCGCTACCGAGAATACCGATGACGACTGGACTCACGACATCTACCGGTTCACGTCAACCGATCTGAAGAGCTGGACCAAAGAGCTCGTGATCAAGCGCCACGAAGGCGAACACCTCTTCAATGCCTCCGTGTGCAAGGATGACCAAGGGTATGTCATAGCGTTCGAGTCGAATATGCCGGTGCAGTGGAGTTTCAGATTCGCGAGATCACAAGACCTTTCAAAGTGGGAAGAGGTCGAAGGCATCCAGTTCTCTGACCTGGCTGAGCAGACCGCGTGCGCAAACCCCTGCATCCGGTATTTCGCGCCCTATTACTATGTAATCTACGGCGCGTGGCGCTGGAAAGGGCCGGGAGTCTGGTATGAGTACGCTCTCGATTCGACGAAGTACATCACTCTGATCGCGCGTTCGAAAGACCTCGCAACCTGGGAGTTGAGTCCCACCAGGTACCCGATGCTGGACGTGGCGCCGGGCGAGGGCATCAACAACACCGATGCGGACCTGTTTGAATTCGAGGGAAGCACCTACGTGTATTACGCCAACGGCAACCAGCAGGAGTGGTCGAACATCCGCGTTGCCATGCATCCTGGACCCTTGAAGGCCTTTCTCGAAAGCTACTTCCCGGAAGGCGTGACCAAGATCACGTTCGACGCAAGACAGGGAAAATACACGTACCCCGAGAAATAGCGGCCCTCCGGCGAAGACCGGCAACAAGGGAGCAGCTTGACAGCCTTCGAGGACAGACACATACTGAGCGAAGTGGGCCCTTGACCTGCGGTTCGGGCGGCGTGGCAGGTATGGCGAGGCGTTGAATAGTCTTTCGGAGCGGATTTCCGCGGCTATTCGTTTTGGGGCCTGCCTTGCACCGGCCCTGGAGGGAAGGCTGTCATGCGGTGCTTGTCTCGTGTGCTCGTGTGCGCGTTTCCGATTCTCTGTGCCGCTTTACTCAGCGGATGCCCCAATTTGCCCCCAGCGCACTTCAGCGTAGAGCCGGAAGCCGTCGAGATCATCATCGGCGGGGACGTCTCGCTGTCCGTTACGTCCGATGACTCTGAAGACACGTCTGTACTGTGCGTATCAAGCAACCCAAGGGTGGTTCGGGGGGATTCGACGGCGAAGGCGTATGGACTCGGCCTCGGAACGGCGAAACTGACTGTGAAGGGCACTCACAGCGGCGAGAGCGTGACGATCGACGTGACGGTCGTCGCGCCCCCGGACTTCAACATGAGCCTGCCTGCGGACCCCGCGCTGTGCGAGCCCACTCTGGAATGCACGGCGGCGATGTCTTCAGTGAATTGCACCTTGAACTTCAGCGGGATCGCGGCGGAGATCGTGGCTTACCAGCAGACGCTGTACCATCGTCTCCTGCTGATGGGGGCGGAACGCATCCAGACTCCGGGCATGCCGGAACTGCCGGTCTATACGCTCCACGTGGCCATACCCGTGGACATCAAGACCGGCAAGCGCGCCGCCTGGAATATTACGGTCACGCCGGAGCTGGAACAGACCATCAGCGGCATCCTCGTGTATCCCGCGCAGCCGGCCCCGTGGCTTGAGGATTCCGAGGAATTGAAGGAAGAACAGACGCGCCCGGAATTCGTATACGACAAGATCGTCTACGGGTCTTCGGATCCGTTCCCCGAGTGGACCTATCAGGAGGAAGCATCTCAGGTTGGAAATCTCCATGTCCTGAGCATTCGAGTTTCCCCCATTCGTTTCGTTCCGAAGGCGCGGGAACTTGTGCTGGCGCGCCGCCTGCGGGTCGACGTGAGTTTTTCGGGTATTCCTTCGCCAATGTTGCCGGGAGTACTCGGGGATTTCACGGCAATCCAAGCGCCGGGCGCGGAGGAGTGGCTGGCGAACGAGATGCTGAACCGCGAGATGATTCCCGTGATCACCGCAGACGATCTTTCACGGTCACTCGCTTCAATGGACAGGGTCCTTGTGCACGACGAGGCATTTGAATTGCTCATCATCACCCGGCCCGACCTGTACAGCGAGGCGCGCCGTCTTGCGCTTCACCGTCAGGACACGGGAACCCGGACCTATCTCGCATCGCTGGACGATGACGATTATCCCGATGCGGAATCTATCCGGGAGTTCGTGATTGCGCTTGACGAGTCGAACCGCCTGCCGCTGTACGTGGCGCCGGGCCCCGCGGCGATGTCGGCGATACTGCTCTTCGGCGACGCGGAACTCATCCCGCCGCACCAGGGCATGAACGTGCGGGGCGCGCCAGACCCGACGGGTCTGCTGGACTACGTCGTAACGGTAGGAACAGACCTGCCGTATGCGGCGATTCGCGGGGACGACCAACAGCCCGATGTCGCCATCGGCCGTATTTCCGTGGACACACCGGATGAGGCGGGCGCGGTGGTAGACAAGATTCTGCGCTACGAGCAGCGCCCGGCCGCTGAGGTCCCCGGATACGCCGCCACCTACTCCTATTTTGACGACGTGGTCTGGCCAACGGCGATACTCTTCTCCAGGCTCGAACTGGAACAAGGCAGCACGACGGTCTTCGGCTCGGGCGTTGGCTTCACGGGGATGGTGCTTCCCGGAGACTATATCCAGGTACTAACAAGCGGGCTTCCGGAGCCGCCCTGGATGGAGGTGGCTTCGGTCATCAGCGACACGGAGCTGGCACTGGTCAACCCCTATGACCGCCCGCCCAACAGCGAGGGCGACTACGGAATCATCGGCCAGAGAGACGGCCAGGATGACTGGGAGTTCTTCGTCGGGGCTGAGCGCGTACGCGAGTTTCTTTCAGACCGGGGCGTAACCGTGCGGTTCGGCTACACGCGCAGCGGCGGTCCTCAACCCGTCGCGGACTTCTATGGCGACCCTCTGGCGCCGGACCTGGCCGCCTACGGCTGGAATGCGGCCGCGGCGGACATCCAGGCCAACTGGAGCGAGGGCGTCGAGGGGATCATCGTCCACACCGACCACGGTCACATTTTCGGGTGGGGGCATCCCGCGTTTCGGGCCGGAGATCCGGAATCGGAGAATCCGGGAGACATTATCCCGATGGTGGACCCCGAAACGGCATGGTACCCCATTGTTTTCAGCATGAACTGTGACTCGGGCTGGTTCGACAACGAGACTGACAAGGTTCGATTCGGCTTCGGGCTCACCGAGATTCCACAGACCGGCCCGAATGCCGAATGTTTCTGTGAACGGACTTTGCGCTATCCCGGCGGCGGCGCGGTCGCGCTCGTAGGGGCCTGCCGGGGCGGGGACGCTGACGCCAATGACCGCCTGCTCGATGGCCTTTTTGCGGCGTTGTACCCGGACTATGCGGAGGGCAGCATCAGCCCCTGGAAAGTGCGTCCCGAATTCGACCGGCTGGGGGCGGCATTCCGTTGGGCCATGTTTCACCAGCGCCACTGGCTTGGCACCGATGTCGTCCGCGCTGACTACAACGAGCAGATTTACCACCTTCATGGCGATCCCATGCTCATGATGCGCCTGCCGGGGTCGTAGCGGGCAGTTCGAATTGGATACAATGAAGGGTAGTGCACCGGCGCCGCCTGTGCACCGTGTGGAATCTTGTTCCTAGGGGGTCCTGTGTCTGGTAGAATACTGCGGTGCGTTATCAAGGCGCGTTTGGGCTCTCTAACGATTAAGGGGGTATTACGCCTGCTATGAACATGCAAATACTTGACTGGATAGTCTTGGGTGGCATGATCGTCTTCATCTGTTGGTCGGCCTACGCCACCAGCAAGTATACGCGGAGCGTGTCGGATTTCCTGGCGGGGAACCGCTGCGCGGGCAAGTACCTGTTAGGGGTGGCAGACGGGATTGCGGGCCTGTGCGCCATCTCGATCGTGGCCATGTTCGAGATGTATTACAAGGCGGGGTTCACGGCGGTATGGTGGCAGATAATGTACTTGACCGCTACGGTTCTGGTCGCTATCTCGGGCTGGGTGCAGTACCGTTACCGGCAGACCCGCACCATGACCATGGCGCAGTTCTTCGAGGTGCGTTACAGCCGTGGATTTCGCGTATTCGCGGGATTGCTGGCCTTTGTGTCCGGGAGCATCAACTTTGCGATATTTCCGGCGGTGGGCGCACGGTTCTTCCAGTATTTCTGTGGATTTCCGACCTACATGGTTTCCATGGGCTTCGCTGAAATCGACTTGGTCTATGCCGGCATCATGCTGTTCCTGTTGACCATTGCTTTGTCGTTCACCCTTATGGGCGGCCAGGTCGTGGTGATGGTGACGGACTTTATCCAGGGCACCTTCGTCAACATCATGTTTGTTGTGCTTGGCTTGTTTTTGCTGTTCCACTTTGACTGGTCGACTATCGAGCAGGGGCTTTCGATGGCGCCAGAGAACGCATCCTTGATCAACCCGCTGAAGACGGCCGAAACCGACAATTTCAATGTCACCTATTTCCTCATTGCGGTATTCGGGATAGTGTTCACGTTCATGGCCTGGCAGGGCAACCAGGGGTACTTTTGCGCCGCGAAGTCTCCTCATGAGGCCAAGATGGGCCGCCTGGTCGCCAGTCTGCGGCAGATCACGCAGGGGCTGACCATGATTCTTCTTCCCATCTCCGCGTTCGTTCTGCTGCACCATCCCGCCTATCTGGATTACGCAACAAGCGCGAACAAGGTTTTGTCCACGGTATCCAGCGACCAGCTGCGGTCGCAACTCACCGTGACCGTGACGCTGGCGCATTTCTTTCCGATGGGCCTTGCAGGCGCGTTCGCCGCAGTGATGTTCGCGGCGTTCGTGACGACGCACGACACCTATCTTCACACGTGGGGCAGCATTTTCATCCAGGACGTTGTGCTGCCCATACGCAACACGTTGCGCGGGGAGGTCACGCCGCTTGGGCCTAAGCAGCACATTCGCTGGCTGCGCGTGTCTATCGTCGGCGTGGCTATCTTCATATTCCTGTTCAGCCTCTTTTTCAATCAACAGCAAGATATCCTCATGTATTTTGCGTTGACAGGCACGATCTACCTGGGCTGGGCGGGCGCAGCCATCATCGGAGGGCTGTATTGGAAGTACGGCAATACCGCGGGAGCGTGGGCGGCTGCCGTAACCGGCATGACGCTGGCCGTCGTGGGCTGGTACATGACCTACTTCTGGCCAAACACCCAAACGATCGTGCAAGATGTGTTCCCGGGATTCTGGACACGGGCGATCAGAGAATGGCCCAAACTGGAGGGCACGAAGTGTCCCATTACCGCCCAGGTGCTATGGTTTTACACCATGGTCGCTTCGGCCGGCGTCTACGCCGTGGTGTCGCTGGCCACCGGCCGCGGCCGTGCCTGCGACATGGACCGGATCCTGCACCGCGGCAAGTATGCGCGCGAAGGGAGCGCAGTCCCCGTGACGGGTCTTCGCGCTCTTGCGATGGGCCCCGAGTATTCCTTCGGCGACCGTTGTCTGGTCATCGGTTCGTATGCGTATTCGTTTCTGTTCCTGGTCGTCTTCGTCGTGGGGACACTTTATGCGCTCAGCACAACCGTTGAAGACAGCTCATGGATGACCCTCTGGAAAGTGTACTGCTATTTCATGTTTGCGATGTCGGTCATCATCACGGTCTGGCTGGGCGTCGGCGGCGTGCATAATCTGAAGGAGATGCTCAGCGCGTTGAAAACAGCGGTCCGCGACGACCGTGACGACGGCACCGTGGTCGGCCACCGCAACCTCGACGATCTGGACGCCGAGGAACTCGAGCGCATGAATATCGCAGAGCCGGGACGGGGGGAGGATGCACAATGAGGAATCAGGGGATGGTTGCCGCCGTTGTGGTTCTGGCGGGCGCAATAGGATTTGGCGGCGCGCCGCCTTCGGAGCGCCCGGTCATGGTGGCAAAGTTCACCGAAACGCCCGTGAAGATGGACGGCGTACTGGACGACGATGTCTGGAAAACGGCAACGCCATATCCCCTGCACCTGGGAAGGGACAACGAGGAAAAGGGGGAGACCCTGCACGAGACAGGCGAGGTCCGGCTGGCGTGGGATGAGGAATTCCTGTATGTCGGGGTGCAATACAATGATTCGGATATCGTCGCGGAAGGCAAGAAGGACCAGGAGCACCACTATCTTACGGGCGACCTGGCGGAGGTCTTTCTGAAACCCGAGGCCAATACCTGGTACTGGGAGTTGTATGTGACGCCGCACGGGAAAAAGACGCATTTATGGTTCCCCGGCAGCGGTCGCATGGGACTCAAGAGCAGCGACGATTATGTCATGGAATTGCATGTCGCGGCGCAATGCCAGGGCACGTTGAACGACTGGAAGGACCGTGACACGGGCTGGAGCGGCGAGATGGCTATCCCCGTCCGCGAGTTGAAAGGATTCGGCGACGCGTTCGGTCCCGACGCGGCATGGACCATCCTGGTGGCGCGCTACAACTACTCGCGGTATCTACCCCTGCGCGGCCCGGAACTGAGCATGACGCCGCAGTTGCCGGTCACGAGTTATCACTACCACGACGGATATGCCGCGCTCCGGCTCGAACGCTAACCGCCACAGCTTTCAATGCGTAGCCGCCAGTCACGAAAGAAACCCGGGCGTGAGGGTGGAGGATCGGAATCTATGGTACAACTCGCAATTTCGGGTGGAAAACCGCTCCGGACCGCCCCGTTTCACGGGTGGCCGGTCTTTGATGAAGCGGAAGAATCGGCGCTGGTGGAAGTGCTTCGAAGCGGCAAGTGGTGGCGGTTCGCGTTTGGGCAGGGGGTCAATCTCGCTGAGCAGGCGGCGGGCGAGCGCAGCCAGGTGGCGATGTTCCAGGAAGAATTCGCGCGGCATCACGAGTGCCGGTACGGGATTGCCGCCGCGAACGGGACCGCCACCCTGGAATTGGGCATTCGCGCGCTTGAGTTCGACGTTGGCGACGAGGTCATCGTCCCCGCATACACGTATGTAGCCAGCGCCACGTGCGTCTTACAGAACAATCTCGTCCCCGTGTTCGTGGACGTCGACCCGGACACCTACAACATCGCTCCCGGATGCATCGAGGAGGCCATCACCAGCCGTACACGCGCCATCATGGCCGTACATTTCGGCGGCCAGCCCGCGGACATGGACCGGGTGCTTGAGATAGCCAGGAAACGCCGCCTGCTTGTGCTCGAAGACGCGGCCCATGCGCACGGATGCGAATGGAAAGGCCGCAAGGCGGGCTCGTTTGGCACGTTCAGCTCATTCAGCTTCCAGGCGAGCAAGAACATGACCGCGGGCGAAGGGGGCATCCTGTGCACGAACGACGAGACCGTTGCCGCCGAGTGTGATGCGTTGACATGGGCCGGGCGGAGACCGGGGCGCCCATGGTACGAGTTTCACCGGCTCGGTTGGAACTACCGCATGACCGAGTTCCAAGCCGCTCTATTGCGCGTGCAAATGACCCGGCTTGCCGGGCAAAACCGCGTCCGCCATGACAATGCCTCATACCTGACCGAGCTGCTGCTCGCCATGGAAGGGGTGAGGCCGCTTGTTCAGGATGGGCGCGTGACCATGAACGGCTATCACCTGTATATCTTCCGTTATGATGAGAAGTCAGTGGGCGTTCCCCGCGCGAAGTTCGTGGAAGCGCTTGTTGCAGAGGGCATCCCGGCATCCTGTGGCTACCCGTTTGCGTTGTACAAGAACCCGATGTTCATCGAGAAACAGTTCATCAACGGGGCCTTTCCTTTAGGTACGGCGTATCACGGCGACATGGACTACGCGGCCTTCGAGGCCCGTTGTCCCGTCGCGGAACGCGCTTGTTCGGGCGAGGCGGTGTGGCTGCCGCAGCAGGTATTCCTGGGAACCCACGGCGATATGCACGACATCGCGGCCGCGGTCGCGAAAGTGCTCAAGCACAAGGAGGAATTGGCATGAGCAATCCGTTTCCCGTCATGGAGCATATGACCGTCAAGATGGTTCGGGACTATCTCGGGCAACGCCGGTCCATTATCATTCCCCTGG
>Ga0209201_1002009_pt1 | contig 21156 bp, 20 predicted proteins | sample AD_UKC055_MetaG_FD_184411 | JGI IMG/M metagenome (GOLD analysis project Ga0209201, IMG submission 184411) | Active sludge microbial communities of municipal wastewater-treating anaerobic digesters from USA - AD_UKC055_MetaG (SPAdes) (version 2) | ecosystem: Engineered > Bioreactor > Anaerobic >...
ATCGCCGCCGCGGATCACCCAAAAAGGCCAACTACTCCAAGAATGACTTTGGTGCAGACCTTTTAGGCTCGGCAGCGTATTACCAGGCACTTACGCATTCAACCACCCGCCAGTAGCGAAAGGCGGGCTAGAGGCACTGCGGTGGCGGCGGTGGAGATTGAGTTGCGCTGCCCCTTGACAAAGCGCGCGAAAGGTTGTGCCATTCCGCCTATCGTCACGGCACAACTGAATCGAGTTCCACGATCATGAAGAAGTATAACGTTGGCATCGTCGGTTACGGCTGGGTGGCAACAGCGCACATTCCCGCCATCAACGCCACGCCGCTCGGCCAGGTCACGGCCGTTTGCTCCGCCCGCAAGCTGGACGCCGCGGCCCTCAGCGCGCAATACGGCGGGCGCATCAGCGTCTATAACGACCTGGACCAGATGCTGGCCAATCCTGACATTCAGGTGGTGTCGCTCTGCGGCTTTCCCACGCAGCGGCTGGACCAGGTCTGGCGCGCCGCGCGGGCGGGCAAGCACCTTATCCTGGAGAAGCCGCTGTGCCTCTCGCTCAAGGAACTCCGCGCGATGCAACAGGCCGTGAAGCAGGCCCGGGTGAGGACTTGCGTTTGCTTCGAGTGCCGCTACTCCAACCAGTTCCAGGTCACCAAGGCCATTCTGGACCAGGGCTTGCTGGGGCAGGTGCACTACGGCGAGGTGGATTACTATCATGGCATCGGCCCGTGGTATGCCCAGTTCCGCTGGTGCCGGAGCAAGGCTGAGGGCGGCAGCTCGCTGCTCGAGGCCGGCTGCCACGCCATGGACGCGTTGCTGCTGTGCATGGGCAGCGAGGTCGTCGAGGTCATGAGCTACGGCGCCAAGTCCCGGAACCGGGTGTTCGCGCCCTACGAGTATCCCAGCACGAGCGTGACCATCCTCAAGTTCAAGAACGGCGCGGCGGGCAAGTGCGCCTCCTCGATTGATTGCCTGCAGCCTTACTATTTCCACACGCACCTGGTCGGCAGCAAGGGCAGCCTGCTCGACAACAAGTTTCACTCCTGTGACCTGGGCACCAACAAGGCCGCCTGGAGCGCCCTGGCGATGAAGCCGGTGGACTCGGGCGACGTCTCCGATCACCCTTACCAGGCGCAGTTTGCCGCCTTCTTCGACGCGCTGGCGCGGGGCAAGGAGATGCCGCTCACCAGCCTGGACGACGCGGCCATCAGCCACGAAGCGGTCTTCGCCGCCGACCGCTCGGCGGAGTTGGGGCGCCCGGTGAAAATGACAGAGCTGAACAAGTATGCGAAGTAAGACTGCCATCGCTATCGGGGCGCACCCGGATGACATTGAGTTTTCCATGGCCGGGACCCTGCTCATGCTCAAGCAGGCGGGCTACGAGATTCACTACCTGACGGTGGCCAACGGCGACTGCGGCAGCGCCGAGTATAACAACGCGATGCTGCGTTCCATCCGTCTCACCGAAGCCCGCGCCGCCGCCCGGATTCTCGGCGCCCAGTTCCATCCCAGCATCACCAACGACCTGGAGATCCTCTACAGCCTGGGGCAACTCCGCGCGCTGGCGGCCGTTATCCGCGAAGTCAAGCCCGGCATTATCCTGACCCACTCGCCCCAGGACTACATGGAGGACCACACCAACACCTCGCGGCTGGCGGTGTCGGCGGCGTTCACGCGCGGGATGCCCAATTTCAAGTCCGTCCCGCCCTGCCCAACGGCGGACTACGAAGTGGCGGTCTATCATGCGCTGCCGCACGGCTTTTGCGATCAGTTGCGGCGCCGCCTCATTCCGGGCGCCTTTGTCAACACCACCCCGGTGCACCAGACTCGAATGAAGGCGCTGGCGGCGCACAAGAGCCAGCAGAAGTGGCTGGACGTCAGCCAGGGCCTGAACTCGTATCTGCTCGCGGCGGAAGATATGTCCCGGGCAGTCGGGCGCATGTCCCGGAAGTTCAAGTACGCCGAGGGCTGGCGACGGCATTTGCATTACGGCTTCTGCGGGCCGGACACCGACCCGCTGGCGGAGGCGTTGGGGAAGGATTACATCGTGAACAAGACCTACGAAAAGCTCTGCCAGCGCGGCTATTGAACGCCTTGTTTTAACCCGGATCAACACGAACGCAACCTATGGCACGCAAACTCAGTCCTATCGCCCCCGATTGGTGGGATTACACCACGCTCGACGCCGACATCATCCGCGACGCCGCCGCGCTCACGCCCGAGAAAATGCTCAAGCTCTCCCGGCCCGGCTTCAAGGTCGTGATGTATGACTCGATCGAGGAGTTCTACCTGGCCGAGGCGCTCGAATACATCACCGCCTGGCAGCAATCCACGCCCGACAACCCGGTCGGCATCTGTGGCCCCATCGGGCCGACCGAGCAACTGCCCCTGGTAGCGCGCCTGGTCAACGACCTGAACCTGAAGGTCCGGTCCGCCCATTTCTGGGGCATGGACGAATGGTTCCTCGACGGCAAGGCGACCCCGCCCACACACCCGCTCTCCTTCGAGAAGGCCGACCGCGAACTGTGCTTCAGCCGCATTCGCAAAGACCTGGTCATGCCGGACGCGAACCTGCATTTCCCGAGTGCCGACATCGCCGCCTTCCGCAAGACCTGGAGCGCCGGCGTCCGCTGCGCGGTCATGCAAGGCGGGCAGGGCGACGTGAAGCATTGGGCCTTCAACGATCCGCCACGCCGCACCGGCAAGTTCAAGAACCACCCGCCCTCGCCGGCCGAATACCGCAAACTGGCTACCCGCGTGGTGGATTTGCATCCGCTGACCATCGCCCAGAACGCGCGCACCTCCGGCGGCGGCAACATTTCCCTCGTGCCCACCCAGGCCATCTCGGTCGGGCCGGTCGAAACCTGGCAGGCGGAAAAGGTGTCCATCTGGCAAGCCGGCAACCACGACAATCCATTCGGCCAGCGGCTAACCTGCCTCATGATCTCCAAACGAATCCCGGATGCCGCCGTCCCGATGTCCCTGCTGGCGGACCACCCGAACGTGCAGTTCAATTACTACCGCAAGGGCCTCGGCTCGTGTGAGGTCGAAATGCATTGACCGCCAAGTTCTGGAACCGGCTGGCCCACGAGCGCGATCTGTGGCAGAAAGGCCTCCAGTTCGTTGCCGGTGTGGATGAAGCGGGCCGCGGCCCGCTGGCCGGGCCGGTGGTCGCCGCCGCCGTCGTGCTCCCCTGCGCCTGGGCTCAAGCGGGCCTGGACAGCCGGCTCCACGGGCTCAACGATTCCAAGCAACTGACCGAGGCGCAGCGCGCGGAATACTACGCGCTCCTCACCTCGCACCCGGATATCCGCTTTGCGATCGCCAGCGTGGAGGTGCAGGTCATTGACCGCATCAACATCCTCCAGGCCACCCACCGCGCGATGAATCAGGCCCTCGCGCAACTCCAGCCGCTGCCCGAATACGTGCTGGTGGACGGACGGCCGGTGAAGTCCATGACCCTGCCGCACACGGCGCTGGTGAAAGGCGACGCCCGCAGCTACTCGATCGCCGGCGCTAGCGTCCTGGCCAAGGTGACGCGCGACCGCCTCATGCGCGAGATGGACCAGCGCTACCCGGGCTACGGCTTCGCGGTGCACAAAGGCTACGGCACGCCGCAACACCTGGCCGCCATCCGGGCGCTGGGCCCCTGCCCCATCCATCGCCGCAGCTTCGCCCCGTTCCGGTCGGTGGCGATGCCGCTGGACCTGTTCCCTGCCTGAGGTCAGCCCCTCTTGCGCAGCACCAGCGCAAGATTGTCCGCCAGATTCAGCGCGCCCAGGACCTTCTCTGTAAGCGTGTACAGGGTCTTCAATGGTCGCAGTAACGGATGCTGCTTGAAGGAGGTCGTGCGCTGCAAGAGTTGGGCGCGCTCGTGGTTGGAAATCTCCTTGCCGCCGCCGCGCCAGTCCTGCCACACGACGAGAGGGTTAAAGTGGGTGCTGCGGAAGGCAATGACCGAGAAGCGAGGTTCCACGAGTGTTGTCAGCGTGGCCCTTGTGAAGTAGTTCAGGTGCTGAGGATAGATATAGCGGTAGCGCGCGCCCAGCAGACGCGCCGCCAGCGACCGCAGGTTGGGCACCAGCACGAAGCAAAGGCCGCCCGGTTTGAGTAGTTGCCCGGCCTTCGCGAGGAATCGCGCCGGCTCGAGCAGGTGCTCCAGAACCGCCCAGAAGGTCACGGCGTCGAACCGCCTTTCGCCGAAGTCCTGTTCGAGGAAACTGCCGCGCAGGACCGCCACGCCGCGATCTTCGGCATAGTCCAGGGCCGGGCCGCTTACATCAGTCCCGAGGACCTGGTAGCAGCCCGGGAAGCGCTGGTGCAACTGAAACAGGAAGGCGCCCGACGAGCAGCCCACGTCCAGCACCGCCCCACCCTGGCAGTGCTGGCGGAACAACCGCAACTCTCGCTCATAGCGCACGGGCGCATAGTCGCTCTCCAGCTTGGCCGGCGAGAGGTAGTAATCCGCCCCCGCCTGGTCGTAATACTGCCCGGAGGCAAACGCCGCCGGCACCGGGTTGGCATAGATCATCGCGCACTGCCGGCACCGTATGAGCCGGAGTTCGGCCTTCTGCAGATAGGCTTCTGCGTCGTTGCGCCCGCACACAGGGCAGGCTCGGGATGCGGGGGCGGTGGTCATAGGATGGCCAGAATCCTTCCCCACTTTGGGGGCGCGGGTTGACTTTGAACAGCCTGTTCCCCCTCACCCCGGCCCTCTCCCTTGGGGAGAGGGAGAATCACCGCCGGCACACCCGTGAATCTGGAGCGCCTCGACTTGCCACCGCACGGGCAAAAGCGCTCCCTCTCCCCAAGGGAGAGGGCCGGGGTGAGGGGAAAGGGACCGCTCATGTCCGGTGCAGCAGAGACAGGATGCAGGGCGTCCCCCCACCAACAATTTCATTTGTCTTCCACACCCGGCAGTTATAGAAAGGGGCCGGGCTGCACGCAAAGCAATCCTGTTCCGGCAACACATGAATCTACCGGCCCGCATCCGGTCCTGGTGGCGCGGCAAGGAAAAGCCGCCGCACTTGCGCCACGGCGAGCTGGGGGAGCGGGCAGCCCGGAGGCAGCTCAAGCGCCAGGGCCTGAAGTTCCTCACTGCCAACTTCCGGTCGCCGCGCGGTGAGATTGACCTGGTCATGAGAGACAAGGACTGCCTGGTCTTCATCGAGGTCAAGACCCGTTCCTCCGAGGAATGGGCGCGGCCGGCTGCGGCGGTGGACAAGGAAAGGCGCGGGCGGCTGACCCGGGCGGCGCTGGATTACTTGCGACTGCTGAAGAACCCGCCAGTGAAGCTCCGCTTCGACATCGTGGAAGTGCTGCTGCTGGATGGCAGAGTGCGAGAAGTGCGGCACCTGCCGAACGCCTTCGCGATGGAGCGGCCGCACCGATACGGGTGAGGGGGACGCCTGCCAGCAGCGGATTGACGTTCGCGGGTGGCAATGGTAGCCTCACTGCATGATCGCAGTCGAAGAAGCCCTGGCCAAATTGCGCAGCCTATCTCCCGACCGCAGCCGGCATGTGCTGGCGGTCATCGAAGATCTGGCGGAGTTGCAGGCTCTCGAAGACAAGCAGGATGTCGAAGACGCGCGCGCTGCCCTGGCTGAGCCGGGCGAGGACATTCCGCTGGAGCAGTTGGCTAAGGATTTGGAGGTCTGATGCACCGCGTCCTGCTGCGTCCTCCGGCGCAGAGGTTCCTCCGCAAACTGCGCGACAGGAGTCTGACCGCGCGGCTGGTGGCGGCGATGAGAGCTTTGGCCAGCCAACCACGTCCTCCCGGGTGTGACAAACTTGCCGGTCCGGAGAACCTCTACCGCATTCGCGTCGGTGACTTCCGAATCGTCTACCAGATTCGCGACGAGGTGTTGTTGGTCCTGGTCGTGAAGATCGGCCATCGTCGCGAGGTTTACCGCTGAGGAAATAGGAGACGAATCCTTGCGGTCGTGAAAGCAGAGATGCCGAGCTTGCGGTGGCGGGCGTTCTCGTTGTCTCACCTCTGCTCGCCGGCCATTAAATCGCCCTCCTTGAGCGCCAGCGGGAACGGCTCCAGCGGCATCGGTTGATCGTGGGCCAGGAACTCCTCGCACACGCCGAATAGAGCGGCGGGGGTCGTGACGCGGCGGACCTGGTGCAGGAATTGGCCGGTCGGCTCCACCCCCACGCCGAGGTAGTTGAGATACTTCTTCAGCTTCTGCACCTGCGCGGATTCGCGCGCCGCGGGTGAGCAGACCGCCTGGTATAGTGCGCGCACGTAGGCCAACACGTCGGTTCCGCGCGGGACGAAGACCTCTTCGCCGCGCTGATGCTCCCGGATTTGCCGGAACAGCCAGGGGTTGCGGATGGCGCCGCGGCCAATCATCAGCCCGCGCGCGCCGGTAAGCTTCAGCACCTCCGCGGCCTTCTGCGCGGAATACACGTTGCCGTTGGCCAGCACGGGACAGCGCAACGCGCCGACCGCGCGCGCGATGAAGTCGTAGTGCACCTCGCTCCGATACATCTCCTTCACCGTTCGGGCATGCACGGTGAGCAGGTCGAGCGAATGCTTCGCGAAGATGGGCAGCAGTTCGGCGAAGACCTCCGCCGAGTCGAAGCCGATGCGGGTCTTGACGGTGAACGGGACTTGCACGGCATCGCGCAGCGCGCCGAGGATGGCATCCAGGCGTTTGGGTTCGCGGAGCAGACCGCCGCCCGCGCCTTTGCGATACACCACCGGCGCGGGGCAGCCCAGGTTCAGGTCCACCGCGGGGACGGGGTATTGCTGCAGTTCGCGCGCGGTGCGCACGAGCGCGGGGATGTCGTCGCCGATCATTTGCGGGATGACCGGCCTGCCAGTGGGATTCTGGGTAAGCGACTTGAGGATGTGCTTGTTCAGCCGCGAAGTGGCATACACCCGGAAATACTCTGTGAAATAGACATCCGCTCCGCCGTAGCCGGCCATGAGTCGCAGAAACGGCAAATCGGTGACGCCCTGCATGGGCGCGAGCGCCAAGATAGGCACTTCGCCCGCCAAGAGCCTTTGGAACTGAGCGCGCGAGGACACCAGTCAATAGGGCTCCATCTCAAACACAATCGAGTCTGGGGTGACCCGGTTTGAGGAGACCTGCACGTGGACCGGTTTGGAGCGCAGATGCCTAGCGGGCAATTCAAGCCTCAACGTGCAGGGGCCGTCGGATGCGTTGAAGCGCATCCATTGGAGTTTGATTCTGCTGCCGGACTCGCTTCCCCATTCACGACGCAGTATGTAGGGGCCTTCGTAATCGGAGACCTCCGTGCCGTCGGGAAAGCGGATCTTGCCTGTCAAGGCCGGCAGACCCAGCTTCGCGCGTTCGTTCCTTTGCGCCAGGAGTTGCTTCTGTTTCTCCAGGAACTCAAGCCATCTTGCTCCGCGAATGAGCTGTGTGCTTCCGTCCACAAACGCGACTTCATGGCCGCCCCCTCTCAGGCGTTCGCCGCTGTGTCCCAAACCGACCTTATCCCACAGAATGGCAATCTCCGGGGCGTCTGCTTGCGTCAAGCCTTCCACATAGTGCCAGCCACACGAGTCGGGGCCCAACTTACCCTTCCCGGCCAGCGCTGCTTTTACCACCTCAAGCGGGACTGTCTTGCCGCTCAGCCAGTAGGCATCAATGTAGTTGCTATAGAGGAGGCTGAGGGATGCCTCCGGAGTGTCGTCGCCTGCAGGGAAGTGACCGCCGTGGTCCTGTGCGTAGGTGACCAAGGCTAAGCTGACACCCTTGATGCAGCAATGGCTCATGCCGTAGGGGTACTTCCAATTCCAGTAAAGGAACAGGCACACACCCAGGCCTACTAAGGCGACCGCTATTTCCGGAAGCACCTTCGGCCACCTGCGGTGCTTCGGCTCGGTGTTCATATCAGGTGGCAGAACATGGCGTCGCGGAGCTTGGGCTCGAACCAGGTGCTCTTGGGGGGCATGATGCCGCCGGCATCGGCAATGGTCATCAGGTCCTCGATGCTGGTCGGGAACATGGAGAAAGCGCAGGCGTATTCGCCGCTGTTGACGAGCTTCTCCAGCTCCGCCGTGCCGCGGATGCCGCCGACGAAGTTGATGCGCTGGCTGGTGCGCGGATCGCTGATGCCGAAGACCGGTTCGAGGACGTGCTTCTGGAGGAGCGTAACGTCGAGCCGCTCGATCGGGGTGGGCGCCGCGGTTAAGTGCGGCAGGAAACTCAGCGTGTGCCACCGCCCGGAGCGCCGACTTTCAGTCGGCTTAGACGGCTCGTTGGTTCCGGCCGGCCGTTTCGCTCGCCGGCCACCCAAAGCCGACTGGAAGTCGGCGCTCCCATCCGCGAGGTATAGCCCCAGCTCGTGTTTGCGGGTCGGGGTGGCGCCGCCAGGGGTCTTGATCGTGAACACGGCGGCGAGCTTCTCCAGCAACTGGCCGGGGGAAAGGCCGTTCAAGTCCTTCAGCACGCGGTTGTAGGGCAGAATCTGCATCTGGTTGTGCGGGAAGATGACACTGAGGAAGCGGGCGCTCTCGCCCGCGCCGTGGCGGGCCTGGCAAAGCCGCGCGGCGGCGGCGCAGCGATGATGACCGTCGGCGATGTAGAGGCCGGGCATCCGGCCGAACTCGGCTTCGATCATGCGAATCTGCGCGGCCTCGGCGATGACCCAGGCGGTATGGCGCACGCCGTCGGGGGCTGTGAAGTCCACGCTCGGCGCCTCGGCGGTTTGCCTGGCCACCAGTGCGTCCATGCCGGGAGTGGCGCGATAGACCAGGAACACGGGGCCCGTCTGGGATTCGAGCGTCTGGATGTGGCGCAGGCGGTCGTCCTCCTTGTCGGGCCGGGTCAGCTCGTGCTTCTTGATGACGCCCTCGAGGTAGTCCGCGCAACTGGCGGTGGCGACCAGGCCGGTTTGGCGGTGCGCGCCCATGATTTGGCGGTAGAGATAGAAACACGGCTGCGCGTCCTGCTGGAGCGCGCCTTGGGCGATCAGGCTCCGGAAGCTCTCTCTCCCTCTGGCATAGACCTCCGGAGCGCAGGGATCGGTCGCGGGCGGCAGATCAATCTCCGGCTTGCTGACGTGGAGGAAGCTCAGTGGATTGCCGGCGGCGGCCTGGCGCGCCTCTTCCGTGGACATCACGTCGTAAGGCAGTTCGCAGATCCGCGGCGCCAGGTCCGGCTTCGGTCGCAACGCGGCAAAGGGTTTGATGACAGCCATGAGTCGGGGGGAGCTTGCCTCCGACCGCGCGGCAACGCACGCCCAAAATCCAGCGCCGCCAATTCGCCGGCCCGGCTGGCGCAGTGCGGCAGCAAAAGGCGCCCCGGCAGAAGCGCCCTGGAATCCCGCTATTGACTGGCATGGCCCGGGGGAGAATACTGCGAGCGCTCCGGGAGCCGGTGAGGCGTTTCGTGGAGCGTTGGAACGGAGAATGATTACTTGAAGGAAATGACTATGCGTAGATCTGGACTCGGCCTGGCAATGTGTTCGGCGGCGCTGGCGCTGGCGGCAGTGGGCGGTCTCCCGGGGACGGGACGTGCGGAAGTGCGCTTGCCGCGCGTGTTCTCCAGCCACATGGTGTTGCAGCAGGAGAAGCCGCTGGTGATCTGGGGCTGGGCGCAGCCCAAAGAAACGGTCAAGGTCGAGCTCGCAGCCAGCCACCAGCAGGTCGAGGCCAACGAGCGCGGCGAATGGATGGCGAAGCTGCCGTCCATGAAAGCCGGCGGGCCCTACACCCTCACAGTGAGCGGTTCCAGCACGGTTCGCTTCGACGATGTGATGATTGGCGAGGTGTGGCTGTGCTCGGGGCAGTCGAACATGGAAATGGGCGTTGGGGTCTCCAAAGATGCCAAGGCGGAAATCGCCGCCGCCAACTACCCGGGCATCCGGCTGCTGAAAGTGGGCAAGAGCTGGAAGCCCGAGCCGCAGAACGATATCGAGGGAACCTGGAAAGTGTGCAGCCCCCAGACGCTGGGCGAGGGCGGGTGGGGCGGCTTCTCCGCTTGCGCCTATTACTTCGGGCGCGAATTGCACAAGAAGCTCGGGGTGCCCATCGGCCTGATTGACTCAAGCTGGGGCGGGACGCGCATCGAGTCGTGGACCCCGCCGGAGGGCTTTGCCGCCGTGCCGGCTTTGAAGACGCAGAATGAGCAGGTCCAACTGGGCGATCCGCGCACCCAGCCCCATCAGCAGCGGCTGGAGCAGTTTTTGCAGGACACCGAGCGCTGGCTGGCGGCCGCCCGGCAGGCGCTGACCGATCGCAAGCTCGTCCCCACCATGCCGTCTTATCCCAACGAATTGCTGCCCCCGCGCGATTTGCAGCACCCGACCGCGCTGTATAACGGCCAGATTCACCCGCTCCGGCCTTTCGCCTTGCGCGGCGCAATCTGGTATCAGGGCGAATCCAACGCCACCGAAGGAATGTTGTATGCCGAGCGGATGAAAGCCCTCATCAACGGGTGGCGGCAGGTTTGGGGCGGGGGTGATTTCCCGTTCTACTTCGTGCAGATCGCGCCCTTCACCTACAGCTTTGACCCGGAGATCATCGGGGAGTTCTGGGAGGCGCAGGCGGCGGCTCAGAAGGTGCCCCAGACCGGCATGGCCGTGATCAACGACATCAGCGACCTTAAAGACATCCATCCCGCCAACAAGCAGGAGGTCGGGCGGCGGCTGGCTCTGTGGGCCCTCGCCAGGACTTACGGGCAGGAGGGCGTGGTTTATTCCGGGCCGACTTTCAAAGCCATGACCATCGAAGGCGACGCGCTGCGCGTGACCTTCGACCACGCCGGCGGCGGACTGGCCAGCCGCGACGGCAAGCCGCTCAACTGGTTCGAGGTGATAGATGCGGACGAAGGAGGCTTCGTCAAGGCCGACGCCCGCATAGACGGCGCCTCCGTGGTGTTGAGCGCCCCGGAGGTCAAACGCCCCGTGGCCATGCGCTTTGCCTGGCACATGCTGGCGGAGCCAAACCTGATGAACGCCGAGGGCCTGCCCGCGGGCGCCTTCCGCGCCGGCCAGGAACCGAAGCGCGATTTGCTGGCGTTGAAAGTGCCCGAGGCCGGGGACTATCAATTGGTGTATGACCTGGACCTGAACAAACTGGCGCGCGACTTCGCCTACGAGGTGGATAACAGCGGCAGGATTCAGCGCCCCTTCGACCGTGTTGCATACTTCCTTGAGTTGCAGGGCGCGGATCGGAATACCCAATACCTGTATGTTTCCATGGATGCGTTCACCGACGCGCCGGGCAAGATTGGCGTCCCGCGGGGCCGGACCGGGGCGCGCTTCCAGCAGAACGTGGCCAACCTCAACGTCTATTCCAACGTGAAGGGCATCAGGACCGGCACGGGCCTGGCCGGCGGCAACATCGAGTTCTGGCCCAACGACTACGGCACCGCCAACGCCGCCAACGTGCCCAATGCCTCGGCCCAGGTCTATGACTTCGGCGATGAGCCGGCACCCAAGGCTGGCGGCTATGGCTCAATGCAGGTGCATAACCACGACGCGCGCCAAACCCTCTTCGCCCTGAACCATTGGAACGAGGATGGCCGCGCCGACATCGGAATCGGGAACCAGCCCAAGGGCAACCCCGACTGGACCTTCGCCGCCAACGCGGGCGCCTACAAGGCCAAGCGGCTCCGCGTGCTGGTGCGCTGCAAATAGCCGTATATGAAACGAAAGGTACTGGTCATCCTGTCCAACCGTCTCAACCGGCTCCAAAAGCCGCGCTTCATCGAAGTGACCTGCGATGAGCAGGGCAGCATCCTGAGGCAAAGCGCGCTGCGCAGCCAGCCGCGCGAGCCGCGCTTCGACGAGGTCTGGGAGAACGACGACGGCAAGACCGACTTCGCCTCCTGCCACAGCTTCAAGCGCAAGTACGGCCACGCCCTGCAGAAACCCAAAGGCCGCGCCCGTTAGCCCCTCGCGTCGGGCCGCAACTTGCCGGGCCATCCCGCCGGGGGACGCGGGCTGCGGCTTGCGCCCCGGCTTCTTGATTAACCCCAATAAGCGGTTATTGTCCATAGAGCTTATGAGCAACTCATCCAGGAATCTCAGCACGCTGGCGCTCCACGCCGGCCAGGTGCCGGACCCGGCCACCGGCGCGCGCGCGGTGCCGCTTTACCAAACCACGTCCTACGTCTTCAAAGACTCGGACCACGCGGCCAACCTGTTTGCGCTCAAGGAGTTCGGCAACATCTACACGCGGATCATGAACCCGACCACCGATGTGTTCGAGCAGCGCGTCGCCGCGATCGAAGGCGGCACCGGCGCGCTGGCGGTCGCGTCCGGGCAGGCGGCGGCGACGCTGGCGCTGCTGAACATCACGCAGTTGGGCGACGAGATCGTGTCGGCCAACAACCTGTACGGGGGCACCTACCAGCTTTTTCATTACATGCTGCCCAAGCTGGGCCGCACGGTGAAGTTCGTGGACTCGCAACAGCCGGAGGCGTTTCGGCAGGCCATCACCGACAAGACCCGGGCGGTTTATGCCGAGACCATCGGCAACCCGAAGCTGGACGTGCCGGACTTCGAGGCGCTGGCCGGGATTGCGCACGGGGCGGGCGTGCCGCTGGTGGTGGACAACACCATCGGCGTGGGCCTGGCCAGACCCCTGGACCATGGGGCGGACATTATCGTCGCCTCGGCGACGAAGTATATCGGCGGGCACGGCACCTCGATCGGCGGCGTGATCGTGGATTCGGGCAAGTTCAAATGGAACAACGGCAAGTTCCCCGAGTTCACCGAGCCGGACCCGAGCTACCACGGCCTGAAGTTCTGGGAAACCTTCTCCAACCTGCCGGGCCTGGGCAATGTGGCCTTCATCATCAAGGCGCGGGTGCAACTGCTGCGCGACCTCGGGGCCTGCCTGAGCCCCTTCAATGCATTCCTGTTCCTCCAAGGCCTGGAGACGCTGCCGCTGCGGCAGCAACGGCATTCGGAGAACGCGCTCGCCCTGGCGCGGTGGCTCCAGCAGCATCCGCTGGTAAGCTGGGTCATCTACCCGGGCCTGCCGGATAATCCCAACCACAAACTCGCCGCCCGTTACTTGAAGCACGGGTTCGGCGGCATGCTGGGTTTTGGCATCAAAGGCGGCCTGGCCGCGGGCCGGAAGTTCATCAACTCGGTCAAGCTGCTCTCGCACCTGGCCAACATCGGCGACGCCAAGAGCCTGGTGATTCACCCGGCCTCCACCACGCATCAGCAGTTGTCGGAGGCCGAACAGGCGGCGACGGGGGTCACGCCGGACTATGTCCGGCTCTCGGTTGGCCTCGAAGACCTCGGGGACATCCAGGCGGATATTGACCAGGCGCTGAGCGCTTCGCAGAAGTAAGCGGGGACCGCCCCGACCCGGAGCCGCAGGGGCGTGGCTCGACAAGCGCCGCCGCATCTCGTATTTTGGCGTCATGGCGGGAATCGTAACGCCGGAAATCCAGCCTGGCAGCGTCCAGGCGACCGAGGACCAGCCGAAGTCCGGCCTGGAGCCCGGCTACCTGGTCATTTGCTGGAACGACCCGGTCAATTACATGCACTACGTCACGCACGTCTTTCAGAAGGTATTCGGCTGGGCGCGCAAGAAGGCCGAGTTTCACATGTTGCAGGTGCACGAGCAGGGCAAGAGCGTGCTGGCGCGCGAAAGCATGGAGAAGGCGGAGCATTACGTGCATCAGCTTCAGAAATACTCGCTGCACGCGACGATGGAGCGGGACGAATGAAGCTGCTCAATGCCACCGGAACGCGGCTGCTGTTTCACCTGGGCCGCCGGGAGGCGCGCCTGCTGCCCCAAATCCTCCAGTTGTACCCCCGCGTCCCGCCCGCTCACCATGTGCTCAGCCGCACGGGCCAGGTTCCGAACCCGCAGGCGAACCAGCAATTGCTGGACGAGGCCCTCGCCGACCAGCGGTCGGAGAACCGGCAACAGGTGCTGGCGCTGCTGACCGACCGGCAGCGGTTCGCGCCGTCCGAGACGGGAGGCCGGCTCTCGCTGGCGCCCGCCGAGGTTGAATGGCTCCTGCAAGTGCTCAACGACATCCGCGTCGGAAGCTGGATCCGCCTCGGCTCGCCGGAAGGCAAGCTGCCGGAGCTCGACGACTCCACCGCGCCCGACTTCCTTTCCATGGAAATGGCCGGCTACTTCCAGGCGCGATTGCTCGACGCGCTGCATGGGGAGGCTTGATGCGAGAGGCACGGAGCGCGGCGGATAAGCTCGGGCCCCAGGCACCCCGCAACCGGCTGCCGCCAAGAGCAACGCTTTGACCATGCGCATCAACCTGCTCGATCACCGGCTGCGCTTTCCCAGCCCGCGCGACTCGGACGCGGAGGGGTTGGTGGCGGTGGGCGGCGAGCTCTCCGTGCCGCGCCTGCTATTGGCGTATCGCAGCGGCATCTTCCCCTGGACCGCGGATCCGGTCACGTGGTGGTCGCCCGACCCGCGCGCGATCTTCGAGTGGGAGCGCTTTCACGTCTCGCGCAGCCTGGGCCGGGTCATTCGGAAGGGGATATTCCGGGTTACGATGGACCGGGCGTTCCGGCGCGTCATGGAGGCGTGCGCGGCCCCGGCACCAGGCCGGCGCAGCACCTGGATCAGCCCCGAGTTCATCGCGGCCTACACGCTGTTGCACCAGCAAGGCCACGCTCACAGCGTGGAATGCTGGCAGGGCCGCCGGCTCGTCGGCGGGGTTTACGGGGTGACGGTGGGCGGCTTGTTCGCGGGCGAGTCCATGTTCCACCGCGCCGGCGACGCCTCCAAGGTCGCCCTGGTCCACCTGGTCGAGCACCTGCGCCGGCGCGGCTTCGAGCTGTTTGACATCCAGATGCTCACGCCCGTCACCGCCCAACTGGGCGGCGTCGCCATCCCGCGCGAGCAATACCTGCAGCGCCTGGCCCGGGCGGTCGCCAAGCCGGTCTGTTTCTAACGCAGGGGCAAGAGAGGCTCGGTGCGCCGCCGCCGATTCTTTCGGGGCGCTTGACCTGCCGGGCCGCAACGCCTAGACTGTGCCCGCTTTCGGATGAGAACACTCAGCATCATGTTGGTGGCCGTAGCTGGATTCAGCTTCGCGTCTCGAGTCGGCGCCGAAACCCAATTGGTGAACGCCATTCAGGCGGTGGTCCATGATTCGGTGATCACGTTCGCCGAGTTGCAGGACCGGATGGCGCCCGTCAAAGATGTGCTGATCCGCCAGCATCGCGGCCAGCCGGAGCTGTTGCAGCAGAAGGTGACCACCGCCCTCAATGAAAACCTGGAGCAGTTGATCGAGCGGCAGTTGATCCTGCAGGATTTCAGGGAGAAGTTCAGCCAAAAGGAACAGCAGGACCATGCCAACAAGATCATCAACAAGGATATAGACAAGGGCATCGCCGAGGAAATCCGGTCCGAGTTCGGCGGGGACCGCGTGGCTTTTGTGCGAACGCTGCGGGCAAGGGGCATCACCCTGGAGCGGCATCGTCAGCAAATTCGCGACCGCATCATCGCCTCCTGGCTGCGCCAGGAGAACATCTCCTCCGAAATCATCATCTCTCCCTACAAGGTGGAAGAGTATTACCTCTCCCGCCGCGACGAATTCAAAGTCCAGGAGGAAGTAAAGCTGCGCATGATCGTTTTGAAATGTGCCGGGGAGAGCGAGGCGGCGCAGACCAGGGCCCGGGCGGAGGACATCCTGAGAAAGATCAAGGAAGGAGCCACCTTTGAGGAAATGGCCGGCGCCAATTCCGAGGGGTCGCAGCGGAGCCAGGGCGGGGATTGGGGCTGGTGGGAATTGACCAACCTGAGCCGCAGCATGGCGGACATGGCCAGATCGCTCCAGGCCGGGCAATACAGCGGCGTGCTCAGCCGGTCCGCCGGGGACGACTACTGGTTCTGTCAATACTCCAACGGCGTGCCGACCCTGGCGCGCCATTACGTGGCCGACCTGGTTCTGAAGAAGGAAGACCTCGTCGAGGAGCGCCGGTTTGAAACCGCTGCCGCCGCCGCAGACCTGCCGCCGCCCGTCGAATTCTACCTGATGCAGGTGGATGACAAACGCTCGGCGCGGTTCAAGACGCTGGCCGAGGTCCGCGAGCAGATCGAGCAGGACTTGTTGGCAAAGGAACAAAGGCGCCTGGCAAACCTGTGGCTTGACCGGCTCAAGAAGAAGACCTTTGTCCGGGCCTTCTAGGCGGCTGGCCGCGCGGCTTGAAGGACCGCTCTCCGCCCCTGGCCCCAGCGCGCGACTCGCATTCCACCATGACCAGCCGGATTGGCATTTCCCTGGGTGACATCACCGGCATCGGCCCGGAAGTCACCCTCAAAGCCCTCGCGCTCGAAGCCCAGGCCGACAACACGCGCTACCTGCTGATCGGCGACGCGGACCACGCGCGCCGCCTCAACGAGCGACTCGGGTTGAAACTCCCGCTCCAAACTGACACCGGCAAGGACGAACCCGGGCGCTTCCTCCTGTGCCATCCCCTGCCCGACGCGCTGCCGGACGGCTTGCCGGCGGGAGCGCCCGCCGCGGCGCGAGCGGCCTTCGCCTGGGTCCGGGAAGGAGCGGAGCGCTGCCTGCGCCGCCAGCTCGACGCGCTGGTGACCGCGCCGGTGAACAAGGAAGCGATTGTGCGAGCCGGGCAGCCCTTTGTCGGACAAACCGAGATGCTCTCCCGGCTCGCCAACGCCGAGCGCACGGCCATGATGTTGCTCGGCCATGACGACCGCGGCCGCTGGCTGCGCGTTGCGCTGGCCACCACCCACCTGCCGATCAAGCAAGTGTCCGACCACCTCACGCAAGCCAAAGTCGAGAGGGTCATCGAGCTGGCCGCCGAGGCGTGCCGCCTTCTCGGCCTGCCGCGCGCGCGGGTGGCGGTCTGCGGTCTGAACCCCCACGCCGGCGAGGGCGGCCAGATGGGCACCGAGGAGCAGACGATCATTACCCCGGCCGTGCGAGCCGCCCGGAACCGGCAGTTGGAGGTAGTCGGCCCGCTGGCCGCCGATGCGCTGTTCTACCATGCCTTCAAGGGCGAGTTTGAGGCGGTCGTGGCGATGTACCACGACCAGGGATTGGCGCCGCTCAAGATGATCGCCTTCGAGTCGGGCGTGAACTGGACGCTCGGTCTGCCCTTCATCCGCACCTCGCCCGATCACGGCACCGCCTACGACATCGCCGGCCAGGGCAAGGCAAATCCATCCAGCATGGTCGCCGCCCTTCGGCTGGCAAAGCAACTGGCCCGCGACAGGTAAATCCCGTTCCGCCCTCTCCCTTCAGTCAGCCCGGATATTTCCCATACAGAATACTGACAGGCCGGCGCACGGGCATCTTGCCCGCTTAACCCGTTTGGACCCTGTAAGCGGGCAAGATGCCCGTGCGCCGGCCTTGCAGGTGTGGAATGTCCGGGTCAGCGCTCGATCTTGAGCAGAACCCCGCCCCCCGGCGCCACCCAAACGTCCTCGCCGTGGAAAGGCGTCAGCCCGCCGGTGTAGGCCGAGACGTGCAGCACCCGGCTCGGCGCGGCGCGGAACTGCGGCGAGCAGACGCGCGACTTCGCCAGGTCTTTGTTCACGATCATCAGGTAGCGCGAGCCGTCCCGGTGCGTGAAGTCGCCCGCCAGAAAACCGTCCCCGCCGGCGCTGCTCACAATGCTGTTTGTGGGCGGAGCGCTGGCTCCGGAGGGAGGCGGCCCGAAGTGATACACGGCGTCGGACTTGAGCTGCAACAGCGTGGGGGCCAGCTTCTGAATCTGGAGGTTGGCGTGCTGCATGAAATACCACGTCGGCGTCTTGTTCCCAAACTGATCAATCGGCCCCATCCGGTAGTTGCCCGTGGTCGGCGAAAAGTAAGTGAAGTAGGATATCCCGCGCCCGCCGTAGGCCAGCGTCGTATAGACCTGGAAACGGAAGTCGGCGGCGTTGAGCTCGCGATAGTTGAAGTGCGCAGTCGCCAGCACGATGTTCCAGAACTCCAGGCCGTGCCGCAGGCTGGCGGCGCGCACGGCTTCCAGGTTCGACCAGTAATTATCGCGCACCGAACCATCGTCCATCAGCGAGTAATTGTCGTAGCTGATAATGGCCGGGCGGCAGGTGGCGATGAAACGCTCCAGGTAATCCGCGTAGCTGGTTGCGCCGAGCTGCTCCGCGCTGGCGTAGTCGGGGAACAGGTTGATATAAGGCCATTTGCCCGGCGACATCTCGCGGATGAGGTCCGCCACCTTGGCCAGCCCCGGGAACATCGCGGCATTGGGTTCGTCCCGCAGGTAATAGCCATAAACCGCCGGGTGCCCGCCCACCTCGGCGACCAGGCTGGCGATATTCGTTCGCGCCTTTGCCTCATCCACGTTGGCCCAGTCGTAGCCGGACGTGCGCGCATCCGAGACAATCGCCTTGAGGCCGGCCGCCTGGCACGCATCGAGTGTGTCCGGGTTAACGAACCCGGCGACCGTTAGCCCGCCCTCCCGCATCGTCTGCAGCACAGCCGGGTCCTTCGGGGCCCAGTTCCAGGCCATGATGGGGAAGAAGTTGGTGTCGGCGGGCGCCGGGGCGGCCTGGCCGTGCCAGGGCGCCAGCAGCAGGCTCAATCCTATGGAAGCAAGCGAGAGTCTCATACGTGGCGTCTATTCTTACCGCGCCGGGCCGGCCAAGTAAACCCCGCAACCAACCCATCGTTGCCTCCCCGTCCCGCCCCCGTCCCAATACCGTAGTACCTCTAACCCGGGGTTAGAGGTACTACGGTATTGGGACGGGGGCGGGACGATGGCCGGGGGGAGGGCACGGGGGCAAAGTGCGAGGTTCAAACGAAGATTTTCCTTGATTTCGGTCTAAACATCTGAGATGGTAGGCACGCGTATGTGCCTATTACTTGTTCCCGGCTTCGGATGTCCGCGGCAAGAATCCTTCCGTGTCTTCCCTCCCGCGCTTGCCGGTAATTGGGCAGCTAACCACAACTAACCGTCGGAATACCAAAGTCAGTTATGTCATTTATGTTACACGCAGTCGCAGGCTTGCTTGTGAAATCCCACCCAACCAACCGCAGCGGGACGCCTTGGTTCCGGCGGCTAACCCTCAACTGTGCGGCGATGCTCGCGGCACTCCTGTTTGTCCTCGATTCGGCCTGCCTGGCGGCCACGCCGGAGTATCGGGCTTTCTGGGTGGATGCGTGGGGGTCGGGCTTCCTGAGCCAAAGCCAGGTTGACACCTTGCTCGGCGTGCCGGGCAATGCCAGCAGCAAAGGGGCTATCCGCAACGCCAACTGCAACATGGTGATCGTGCAGGCGCGGCGCCGGTTCGACGTCTGCTATCCGTCCGGCGTGGGGGAACCGTATATGTCAGGCCTCTCGCCGGCGGGCTTTAACGCCCTGGCCGCTATGATCAAAGCCGCGCACGACACCACCGGCGGCAAGAAACGCGTCGAAGTCCACTGCTGGTCGGTGGCCTTCAAGACCGGCAATGGCACGGTTTACTCGCAGCATAGCGGCACCCCGACGGGCAGCCTGACCACCTTCGACAATTACTGGCCGACGCGAGTCAGCTCCACCACGGGTGCCGAAAACGGCGACGGCGCCTTTGACCCCGGTCACCCCAAGTGCCTCGAGTATCTGGTCAACGCGCACATGGACCTGGTGAATTTCCAGACGACCGCCGGGCCGGATGGGACCGATGGGAGCATAGATGGGATTCACTATGACTACATTCGGTTCGAAGCAGACACCGAGGGCTTCAACCCCACCAGCGTGGCGCGGTACAACGCGCGCTACGGATTGACCGGCGACCCCGCGTCCAGCAGCGAGCAATTCAAGCAATGGCGCCGCGACCAGGTCTCCGCCTTCATGCGGCAGATGTATGCGCGCATTCAGAAGACCAAACCGTCGGTCAAGCAGTCCTGCGCCGGCGTCACCTGGAATCCCTCGCCCGCCACCTCCAGCCGCGCGAGCTTTCAAGCCACGCGGCCTTACTACCAGGTTTACTCGGACTGGGATAGCTGGCAGCAGGAAGGCATTGTGGACATGAACGTCCCGATGACTTACTACAACTGGGCCAGCCTGCCCACCGATTACACGAAGTGGATGAACTTCGAGAGGGACCGCAGGTTCAACCGTCACATGATTGTCGGGCCCGGCATCTACCTGAATTCCCTGGCCAACGCCACTTATGAACTGCAGATGACCCGCAATGCGTCCCCCGCCGGCAACTACGCCGATGGATTCTGCGGCTATTGCTACAAGACGCCTTACAGCGGCGGTTCCTGGTCTGGCTTCAGCCCTTCCCTGGTGTCGTCCGTGACCCCGACGTGGGCCGATGTCCCCGACATGCCCTGGAAGTCCGCGCCGACGAAGGGCCACATGATGGGCACGGTGACGTTAGCCAGCACGGGCGCCTGGGCGGACGGCGCCACGGTGAGCATCACCGGCCCCACCAACCGCACCATGTTTACGGACGGAACGGGGTTCTACGCGTTTATTGATCTGCCGGTCGGCACCTACAATGTGACCGCGAGCCTGGGCGGCCTGAGCGCCAGCGGCACGGCCACCGTCGCCATCGGCGCGGTCACCGGCAACATGTACCAGGTGGACCTGGTGCTGGGGGCCAACACGCCGCCGGCGATCACTACCCAGCCGCTCAGCCAGTCGGTTAACCAGGGGGCCAACGCCACCTTCACGGTCGGCGCCAGCGGCACCACGCCGCTTTCGTTCCAATGGCGCCTGAACGGAACGCCGATTTCCGGCGCCACCGCCTCAAGCTACACTCGCGCCAGCGTGCAACCCTCGGATGCCGGGACTTATTCGGTGGTGGTGACCAATGCGTACGGAACGGCCACCAGCTCGGGCGCGCTGTTGACGGTGATCGTGCCCCCAACCATCACCACAGAGCCGCTGAGCCAGACGGTGACCCAGGGAACCAGCGCCACCTTCACGGTGGCCGCCTCGGGCACGACTCCGTTCACGTATCAATGGCGGTTCAACGGCGACAACCTCTCCGGCGCCACCGCCAGCAGCTACACGCGCGCCAATGTCCAACTGTCGGATGCCGGCAGTTATTCGGTGGTCGTGGCCAACTCCGCCGGCAGTGCCACCAGCGCCAATGCGGTCCTGACCGTGACCGTCCCGCCGGTTCCTCCCGCCATTACGACCCAGCCGCAAGGCCAGGCGGTTGTGTTGGGAGAGACCGCCGCCTTTAATGTCGTGGCCACGGGCGGCCTGCCGCTGGCTTACCAGTGGCGCTTCAACGGGGAGGACATCG
>Ga0209201_1002010_pt1 | contig 21142 bp, 14 predicted proteins | sample AD_UKC055_MetaG_FD_184411 | JGI IMG/M metagenome (GOLD analysis project Ga0209201, IMG submission 184411) | Active sludge microbial communities of municipal wastewater-treating anaerobic digesters from USA - AD_UKC055_MetaG (SPAdes) (version 2) | ecosystem: Engineered > Bioreactor > Anaerobic >...
ACGTAGCCCATGCCCAAGGGCAAGAACGGTTGTGTTCGCTCCAGGGCCTGCACTTGACTCTTCTCGTCGACGCAGAGCACCATGGCCTTGTCGGGGGGGGGTTCAGATATAACCCGACGATGTCCCGGACCTTCTCGACGAAGAACGGATCCGTGGAGAGCTTGAAGTGCTTTTGTCGGTGGGGCTGAAGCCCGAAGGTCGACCACACACGCTGTACGGTGGACTTCGACAGCCCCGTTTCCCGGCTCAGCAATCGGCAGCTCCAGTGCGTGGCGCCGTTCGGCCGGGTCTCGAGGGTTTGCCGGATCAGCCGGGCGATCTGATCGTCGTCGATGGTGCGCGGCGCTCCCGGCCGCAACTCCTCGTAGAGGCCCATGAGGCCCTGGTCGATGAAGCGTTTGCGCCACTTGATGACCGATGGACGGGAAAGTCCCACGGCGGTGGAGATCGCGCTGTTGGTCATGCCTTCGGCGGCCATCAGCACGATGCGTGCCCGCCGGGTGAGGCCTTGCGGCAAGGAACGGGATCGAACCATCGCAGTCAATTGGTCGCGCAACTCTGGTGTCAAGGTCACATCCTGCTGGGGTTGTCTCGCCATAGGGCCCTCCTTTTTCGGATTTTGTTGACCCTATCACAGGAGAACTCATATATGAAGTTATTTACGGGACATTACACTAGTATATAGCGCTGTCATCGTCGATATTCGGCGAATGCTAAACATGTCGAAGTAAGAACCCTTCATGTAAAAAATGTTTCATTCAGGGTGACTTAGAGAAGAAATCAGTTTAAGATGTATGGTATTTCCTTCATCTGTCAGGGAAGGTCCATCCTCACCTTCACTTTGCACTCATATTAAGCCAATGAAAACAATATGTTGGGAATATGTCCTAACATGGTACAACTCTTGCTGGAAGCTAGTGCGAAATGTAATCGGAAGATTGTACTGATCGGGTGCCGACGATTTAATTCTCATTAAAGTTTTTTCAGTCTAATGGCGATAGAGATGACGAGAAATACATGATAAAGGCAAACCGGTCGAAAGACATCGACGCAAAGCTTCTGGCCTACATTCGCTAAGAATACAGAATATGGCAACAGGGTTGCCAAGTGATGTCAGCACACGTCCTCTCGAATAAATCTTTCCATCACATTCCATGGCTTGTTCGATCTAGAACCATGTTCTTGTCTTGTATTCCGCTGCAGTCATTCCCCGATCTGTAACACAGTCGATGGAGGTTAACCCTATGACCATATGCAGGAATAAGTTCTCCCATTTGGGACGAAAATTTTCATCACATTCTTTTATGAAGACCGCTGTGATAGTTTATTTCGCGGCCATACTTCTATATACACCCGGCTACGCAGCTGTCATATTTCAAGATAATTTTGATAGTGCCCCGTCGAATGCACGCGTAGGAGGTTCAGTTCCAACGGGCTGGGATAGCTGGTACGTGCAGGGAGGTGCCGTGTCGGCTACGTTTGATTCCGTAACCCATTATGCGGGAGAAATATCCTCCCCAGGAAGAGGTGGTACCGGGAAATCCCTCAAGATATGGCGGCACTCGACGTGGCCTACTTACAATAGTTACCATGGTCCTCTTGCTTATACGTTCCCCACATCGTCCTCTTATCGCGAAATCTATCTTCGCTACTACATGAAGCTGCCCGCCGGCATGAACATCAACAGGTTTGATAATTATGTCAAATTATGGAGGCTCAATCTTTCAGGCGGCGGTGAATTATATCTTAACATAGGCACAGATACAGGCACGGGCACACTTCAAAATTCCGGATTCATTCATCTGCTGAATGCCTCGACGTTTGCACAGAAACTATTAACCGCGGGCAATGTCCCTTGGGACAGCGCCTTTCATTGTTACGAGTTCCGCATCAAACTGAACAGCACAGGCAATTCCGATGGTGCCCTTGAGTTCTGGCTGGATGGTGTCCGGAAATACTCGAACACGTCGTTCAACTTCAACGCATCGACATCTGATCGGTTCACATACCTTCAGCATTTTTCCGTAGGAAACAGGGATGATCAGAGCACCAGCTGGCAGAACTCATGGCAAGCCTTTGAGTTCGACGATTTCGTGTTGAGCACTACGTATGTGGGCCCTGATGGTGCTGCACCCACACCGGATCCAGCCCCGAGCCCGACTCCAACCCCGACTCCAACCGGGACGCTTTTTAGCGAAGGATTTGATGACAACAACTTCGCTTCGCGAGGATGGTGCGACGACACCAGTGTAGACATCGATACAACAACGAAATATTCCGGAACAGGATCACTCCGGCTCACCTGGAGTGCCGGACAGACGAATCCTCCCCTTGTGATGGCAATGCGAAAAGATTTCACTGCAACAGACAGCCTCTACGTATCAATGTATTGGCGATTCAATAGCGATTGGGTAGGTTCTGGACAAAGCTATCATCCACACTTGGTGTATATTCTATCTGACAGGGATGACCATTGGGGTGGATTGGCGCAAAATTATCTCAATACATATATTGAACCCCACGGAAGAGGGGCGTATCTTATACTTCAGGATTTGCTCAACTCTCCGGCTGTATGCGGCTCAGGATGTTTTTATGCCCCATCGATTACGTTTGCATCAAACACCTGGTACCACATTGAAACATACTTCAAAATGAATACAGTTACTAACGGTGTTCCGGCCGCCGATGGGATAATGCAAATGTGGGTGGATGGAGTCAATGTTTACAATGCAACAAACAGGATATATAGGAACGGACAGAACCCGACTCTGAAATGGCGGACATTTGTGATAGCACCCTGGATAGGCGATGGCTCGCCTCAAACACAGACGATGTGGATAGATGACCTCACTGTGGCCACAGGCGTGCCAGGTGCTCCCACGCCGGTTGCAGCGCCGGCTCCTCCGACCGGGTTGAGGGTCCTGAGCAACTGATAGAGTTGCATGTCATGTAAATTGTAAAACTTAGGATCTTCCCGGACAGTCAGTTCCTCTCCGGGGTAAGGTTCTAAGCTGCTTCTTTCATCTCCTTCTGTTCTCTGACAAGCTTGCCGGCTTCGATGGTTTCGATGGGCCGCCTGCCCATGTTGCGATAACCCCGATGAGGCCTCTCGTAGTTGTAGTGGTAGAGCCACTGATCCAAGTCCGCCTGGAGCTGCTCCACTGAGGCGTAGAACTTCTCCCGGAAGGTCTCCCGGAAGAACTCGTCGAGGACGGTCCGGTTGAACCGCTCCACGAAGCCGTTGGTTCGGGGCCGGGCCACCTTGGTCCGGCGATGCTCGATCTCGCTGAACTCCAAAAAGATCTGGTAGGGGTGGATCATCGGCCGCCCGCAGTACTCTCTTCCGTTGTCCGTCAGGATATGCTCGACCGGCAGCCCCTGGGCTTCGTAGAAGGGCAGCACACGGTCATACAGGACATCGACGGCCGTCTCGGGTAGCTTCGAGGTGTAGAGCTTCCCGAAGGCAAAGGATCCGTAAGTATCGACGACGGCTTGCATGTAGATCCGGCCGATCCCTTTCAGGGTGCCCACCAGGAACGTATCCTGAGAGAGCAGGTAGCCCGGGTAGAGGCTCTCGACCTTGCGCTCCCGGAAGCAGGGGTTGGCCTTCTCGAGGAGCCGGATCTGTTCCGCCGTGAGCTCGACGTCCCGGCCGTTCTTCTCTTCCTCAAGGCGCAGGAGCCGCTTGTACTTGGTCTCCATGTCTTCCTTGAGCCAGAGGTTGCGCACCGTGCTGGGGCTGACCGTGATGCCTTCCAGCCGGAGCTGATCGGAGAGCCGCAGGGGACCCCAAGCCGGATGCTGCAGCGACGATGAGATGATCTTCTCCCGGACCTCCGGGGGCGTCTCGTTCGGAAAGCTCTTCGGGATCGGCAACCGATCGATCAAGCCCTCCAGGCCCCGTTCCTGGAACGCCCGTTTGTACTCGTAGAACTGGCTGCGGGATACCCCGTGGCGGCGGCAGGCCTCGGAGACGTTTCGGATCCGCTCGGCCACCTGTAGCAAAGTGAGGCGCTGATGTGCTATCTTCTTCTCGGCAGTCATGTTGTCCTCCTTGGTAAGTGTTTTTTGTGGTGAAAAACTCCTTAACCGAAGAGGAGGCTGACTGCCACTTTTTTTAACTGAACCTGTTTGGGAAGTCCCTAACTTTTACATGTAAATCGTCCGGCTATTGACATATGTGAAGGTATGTGAGATATGGGCAGGCAAGGGCATAGATGCCCTTGCTTGCCCAATCATATTTTAAGAAATCACCGTGTTGACCAAGCGTCTCCCCCTCCTTTGCTTGCCAAGACGATATTCGTGTATTTTTCGTGCAGCCGCATCATCCGCTCTACAGTGAACAAGACGCTGACATTATTGGTGATGCATTTCTTTAATATGTTAAAAGACGTTTAAGTTAACAACTATCCGCAAAGTAGGCATAGGAAGGAGGGGCTTATGCGGAAATATCTATTGAACACCACTATGGTATTCTTGATTACCCTGTCACCGTTACTTTCCGTATTTTCCCATTCGGCAACAATATTCTCGGATGATTTCGATTCTCACCCAGACACATGCCATACTGGTGGGACAGTGCCTGCAGGTTGGGATCATTGGGGACCCACAACAGCAAGCACAACAAAAGACTCTATCACTCATTACGCTGGTGAAATCTCATCCGGTGGTAGAAATGGAGCGGGGAAGTCGTTGAAGATGTGGAGGCATTCAAATTTTACTGCTACAGGAGAATTTTCTGGTCTTTACGGGGTACGCTTGTCTCATGGCAATATATTTATCCGTTATTATCAGAAACTTCCATCTCCTCTAGACCTTACCTTTACTGGGTCAAATGGAAATTACTTAAAGTTCTGGAGATTATTCACCACCGGGACCACTGACATATACCTGGATGCGACAGCCCCCGATAATGCCAACATGCGTACTGGTGGTGGATTGATAATATGTGATGATGAAGGGGCAATAAATACGAATGTAATAGCTGCTGGTGATCTTGTTACAACCATTTGGGACGGCAACTGGCACTGCCTTGAATTTCAGATAGGACTTAACAATCGTACATTAAGATTCTGGTTAGATGGAAATTTAAGATACGAAAATACGAGCTTTAACTGGGATAAAAATCGTGACCAGACCATAACAGGGCTAGGCCACTTCGGGTTTGGTAATTATTCCAGCAACTATACATGGCAATCCTCGTGGCAAGCGGCCGAATTTGATGATGTGGTGATCAGCACGACCTACGTCGGTCCTGGTGATTTCGTTCCTAGTCCTGATCCCACACCAAGCCCATCCACGAGCTCATCAAGTGGGGGAGGCGGCTGCTTCATCGCGACGGCGGCGTTCGGCTCTGTTGCGGAGCCAGCCGTGAGGATTCTCAGAGAATTCAGGGACAAAATTCTGATGGCCAATGATCTGGGTAGCTCCCTTGTTTCCTATTATGAGAGAACGTCACCACCGATTGCTGATTTTATCCGCAGGCATGATTCGGCCAAGTATCTTGTCCGGATTTGTCTGCTTCTGCTTGCTGGTTTATGCTGGCTGTCACTCGCGATAGGGCCATTCAACACGCTTATCCTTGGAATATTTCTCGTTGCGCTGATTGCGAAACGGCGGACCGTGTTAAATGTGCTGCGGTCTTCAATCTAACAACTCCACCCCGAATGACATTGATTTTAGGATTCTGCCGGCAGATCACACGTGGTTGTGTCTGTCGATGGCGGGACAAGAGTGAACATTCTTACCGATACGGACATCTACCAAAGCCCTGCGTGGGCGCAGGAAACGGAACTAACTGAAAATCTCTATCCCGGGTGGCTACGTCGTCTGAAAATTCGTCTTTCCAGCCCACCGGAGAGGTTCAAACATCTGTTCGATATCTGGGTGATCGCCGGAAACCTATCTCGGTACGATGCAATCATTACAGGCAACATCAAGACTGCCCAGATCCTCGGGTTAATCAGAACAATCCTGAGGATAAAATCTCCCAAACACATTGTATTGGAGCTGATGCTCGATGAACAGCGGGCATCGCTCAAGTGGAAATTCAAACGGGCGATTCAAAGAATTCTCTTTTCTTCCGCAGACCTCATTTTTGTTTCATCGAAGAGCGAAATCACCACGTATGCGGAGCGTTTGAGACTACCCCGGGAGCGCTTCCGCTTTCTTCCATTTCACACCGATATCATCATCCCCGAACGGATCGAATCGCACAGCGGTTATATTTTCAGCGCGGGAAAAACCGGCAGGGATTTCGATACGCTGCTGAGGGCAGTGGAAGGCATGAACCTGCGGGTTGTGATTGTCAGCGACCAATATCACGCACAGAACTTGAAAGTGCCGAAAACTGTAAGTCTCATGGTGGATATCCCTTACGAGGAATATCTAAGACTCTTAAGGGGATCCTATTTCGTCGTGGTGCCTTTGTGCAGTCTTGTCAAGTCGACGGGCCAAGTGGTTATTCTGGAAGCGATGGGCCTTGGCAAACCTGTCATTGCAACGGAGACGGTGGGCACGGTCGATTACATACAGCATGGCGTCAATGGCTTGATGGTGCCCGTTGGGGATGCTGAGGCGCTGAAGGCCGCTATTGAAGGTCTTCTGGCGGATAAACAGCTATACGACAGTCTGGCGGTCAACGGGCTGGATACGGTTTTCAAGCATCACACATTTGATGCATATGTAAAAACGATTCTTCGGGAAACGAAGATGCTGCGGGCGCATGCTGGCTAATCGGGTCGGGTCACACTCTTTCGAAAGGATGTTACGGGCAGACAAAACATGAAAATCGGTATTGTAGGGTGCGGACTGAACGCAGATTATCACATTAACTTTGCCAGAGCTTATGCAGGCGCAGAGATTGTGGGGGTCGTCGATCTCGACGACGGCAAGGCGAGAAAGTATGCATCAGTGCATGCCATACAAGGACATTTTTGCAATGTGCGCGAACTACTCGTCAATTCACGGCCGGACGTGCTGCACATCGTCACGCCACCAAATACTCATTATGAGATCGCCAGGGAAGCTATCGAACATGGTATGCATGCGATAATAGAGAAGCCTATCACCTTGCATTCTCGCGATGCGAAAGATCTTTATGCACTTGCGGATGCCAAAGGTGTAAAAATATGCCCTATGCACAATCACTTCTTCGATCCCTGTATGCTGAAGGCGAGGGATATTGTCGAAAAGGGCTGCCTCGGTCGTATAATCAATGTGGAAAGTTATTATGGGTTGAACACGCGAATCGATGCATTCCGAAGGTATCCCGCCCCAAATGTGCTTCCCTGGCTCTACACACTGCCGGGGGGGGTATTTCACGATTTTATGCCTCATCCGCTCTACGTGATGCTGCCATACACCGGGCGGCCCTGTGAAATCAGAGTAATAGAGAGATCTCACGGCGAACTGCCACAGGGTATATCTGATGAACTTCGCGTCCTCATAAATGGCGAAAACTGTGCAGGATCGCTGATATTATCCTTCGCGGCAAAGCCCCATCTTCACTTCGTGAGAATATACGGAACCGCCGGCATGGTGCAGGTGGATTTCAACACGATGACGACGGTCTTTCATCCGCTGAGCTCGCTTCCCAAGGCGGCCCAAAAGGTCATGTATAACATCAGCGAGAGCGAGCAGCTCTTCACTGCCACGGCAGCGAATGTATGGAACTTCCTCAGAGGAAAGCTCAGGCCCTACCATGGCATGCAGAATCTGATTCACCGTTTTTACGACAGCATCAAGGGGCAGGGGGATGTGCCGGTATCTAAGGAGCACGCCCGCATGGTCGTGGAAGCCATGGATGAGATCTTCAAGCAGGTGAAAAATATCAAATTGGATATTACACCCATCTTTTCGGCGAAGCAGGCAGGAATCAAAGAGGGATTGCCCAGGATCCTGGTTACAGGGGCAAGCGGGTTTTTGGGGTCAAGGTTGCTCGAGACTCTGACAGAGAGGGGGTACGCGGTGAGGGCCCTGGTGCGAAAGCTGTCAGATACGAAAAAACTCGAAACCTGCGGTGTGGAGATCTTTTTCGGTGATGTCGCTGATCTGGAATCGCTCCAGCCGGCATTTCAGGATATTGACGTGGTCGTTCATGCCGCAGCCGATACGGCGGGAAACGAAAGAGACGGGGAATGGAGCACGATACGGGGGACACGGAATGTGCTCGAACTGTGCGATCAGAGCAAAATCAAGAAATTGATTTATATAAGTTCATGCGCCGTTTATGGGATTGCCGATTACAAGGAGGGCACAGTCGTCGCAGAGGATGCGTCCCTGGAGCGCTTCCCGGAAAAGAGGGGCTTTTATTCCTGGGCGAAGCTGAAGGCGGATCAGATCGTGTCCGAAGCCATGGCAAACGGCGCCCTGCCAATCATGAACCTTCGGCCAGGAACCATTTGGGGCCCGGGAGGGGAAATATTCACCCCCATGATGGGCTTTTCTCTCGGGGCAAAGCTCTTTGCAGTGATCGGGAACGGGAAATTCGTCCTGCCCTATGTCTATATCGACAATCTTGTAGAGGCGATCATCCTCGGGATCGAGAAAAAGGAAACGGTTGGCGGAATCTATAATGTGGTCGACGTGGAGAGGATCACGAAAAAGGAGTATATGAACAGGGTGGTAAAAAAGATTCACCCCCGCGCCGCCTGCCTCTACATACCCTATTGCCTGTTGTACGCGGCGGTGTATCTTCAGGAAAAGCTATTTTCCTGGATGGGGCGAAAGCCGTTTCTGACCCGATACCGGCTCACTTCTTCCCAAAGAAGCATTTTGTACGATTCTTCAAAACTCCAAAGAGATCTGGGCTGGCAGCCTTCCGTTTCCTTCGAGGCGGGCGCCAGGAACGTTGTGGAACACGAATTGCAGCGTCATGCGATCCGTGCTTCATGATGCCCGTATTCTCACCGCAAAACGAGAAGAGAATCCGACTTTCAATCATAGGTCATTTGGCTCTATAACGACATGTGCGGAATCTTCGGCATAGTCAGCCAGAAAATCGATGAATCACACCTGAAAAGAGCGACCAATTTGCTGGCCCATCGCGGTCCAGACGATTCGGGCTTTTTTATCGAAGATGGCGTAGGTATGGGCCATCGCAGATTGAGCATCATCGACCTCGAGGGCGGCCATCAGCCGATGTACAATGAAGACGGGTCCTTATGCATCGTCTTCAACGGAGAGATTTACAATTTTCCCGAGTTGCATGATCAACTCGTCTCGAAACATCACAGATTCAAGACGCGGAGCGACACGGAAACCATCCTTCATGCTTACGAAGAGTGGGGTGAGGATTGCGTGGACCGCCTCCGCGGAATGTTCGCCTTTGCAATCTGGGACAGGAAGGCCAGAAAACTCTTCATGGCCAGAGACCGGTTTGGGATCAAGCCCCTGTTTTACGCGGAGCATGGAAGTACCTTTTATTTTGCCTCGGAGATGAAAGCCATCCTGGCCGACCCGACGGTTCGTCGGGAAATGGACGAGGCAGCCCTGGCATGCTATTTTTCTCTATCCTACATCCCCCACTCCATGACGATCTACAAAGGCATCCGCAAGCTTCTGCCGGGACATACACTCTCCTGGCAGAATGGGCGTCTTCATATTCGAAAATACTGGGACATCGCCTATGAACCCGACAGGTCCAGAAGTGAGGACTATTTCATCAATCGGTTCATGGATCTGTTTCAGGAGTCGATCAAGATCCATCTCGTCAGTGACGTGCCCCTCGGGGCGTTTCTGAGCGGCGGCATCGATTCGAGCGCCGTGGTGGCCATGATGAGCATGGTGACAGACCGCCCCGTGAATACCTTCTGCATGGGGTTCGGAGGCAATGTCGGTGGGTACCTGGATGAGCGGGGATACGCACGCCTGGTGGCCGGCCGGTATAAGACGAATCACAAGGAGTACGAGATACGACCGGAGCCGGGGGGCATGCTGGAAAAGATCGTCCGATCCTTTGACGAGCCGTTTGCCGATGACTCCACCATCCCGTCGTACTTTGTCTGCAAAATCGCGAGGGAGAACGTCACGGTGGCCGAGTCCGGCCTCGGCGGCGATGAGGCCTTCGCGGGGTATGAGCGATACCTGGGCTTTCGGGCAAGGACGCATTACGCAAAATTGCCTCTTGTCGTCCGCGAGCGCCTGATCCGCCGTTTCGTAGACGGGCTGTCAGAGCGTTCAGACGGCCATTATACCGTCAATCACATGAAGAGGTTTGTGCGGTCGTCATCCCAGGATGATGGAAACGCATACTTCGGCTACCTCACGCGCCTGCACCCCGGCGTCCGAGGGGCATTATTTTCTGACACGTCCAGATTCCGCAAATATCTCGAAGCCCCGAGAGATCTTATTCTTGACTACTTCAGAGCCGTTCACGCGGAAGACGAGCGGGACACCCTGAACCGGGTTTTTTACTGCGACATCAAGACCTATCTGCCCGAGGATATCCTGGCCGTCACCGACAGGATGAGCATGCATCATGCCCTCGAGGTGAGGGTTCCCTTCCTTGACCACCCGCTGATGGAGTTTTGCGCCACGATTCCGCCGGAAATGAAAATGAAATGGTTCAGGAAGAAATATCTCCTGAAGAAGGCGGTCCGGTCCATTCTCCCCGCGGAAGTGATCGATCACCGCAAGCAGGGCTTTGTGGGGCCCATGACGCAGTGGCTGAAGAAAGATTTGAAGGGATACACTATGGAAGCCCTTTCAAGGGATAACTTGAAGCAGCATGGTTTGTTCAATCTCGATACGATAGCAAAAGTGCTAGATGATCACTTTTCCGGGAGAGAAATACACGATACACTCATCTGGTCTCTCCTCGTATTCCAGAGATGGTTCGATTTGTACATGAACGGCGAAGGCGAGTCTGGAAGATGATATGGAGATAACTTTTTGGATATTTGTTGGACTGTCCGTCTATTCATACCTGCTGTTTCCACTGAGCCTATTACTATTGGCGACAATGTTCCGACGTCCGTGGCAAAAACAAGGAATCAGGCCGCTCGTATCCGTCATTATTTCAGTGTTCAATGAAGAGAAAGTAGTTGCACAAAAAATTCAAAATACTCTGGACTTGGATTATCCGGAAGAGAAGTTGGAAATACTAATTATATCAGATGGTTCGACGGACAGAACCGTGGATGTCACCCGGGGGTTCCATGATGGACGGGTTGTGCTCAAGGCTCACAGGGAACGGGCCGGAAAGACGGCTTGCCTCAACCGTGCAGTGCCTGAAGCACGGGGCGACATTATTTTATTCACCGATGCCAATTCCATGTTTCCGGGGGATATACTGGTAAAGCTTGTCCGAAACTTTGCAGACCCGGAAGTCGGTCTTGTAACCGGTTGGACGCGGTATGGTGAAGTCGATCAGGCTGAAGACACAACCGGAATCTATTCAAGATTCGAGAAATGGACGAAGATCCAGGAAAGTCATGTATCGTCTTGTGTGGGCGCTGATGGGGCTGTATTTGCGATCCGCAAAGAGCTATTTAGGACACTTAGGGCGGATGATATAAATGATTTTGTCATTCCACTCAATATTATCAGGCAGGGTAAACGGGTGGTCATGGATCCCGAAGTCTATTGTTTTGAAAAGTCGACCGATGAAGCGGGCAAGGAATATCAGCGTCAGGTGAGAATCACGAACCGGACACTGAACGCGATCCGCCGCAACCTCGAATTTCTCAACCCGTTCCGCTACGGTTCTTTTGCGTATTTTCTCGTATCCCACAAGATCATGAGGTTTCTCGTCCCCTTTTTTCTGATTGCGACATTAGGCACGAACCTAATGCTCCTGGGGACGTCGCATTTATATAGCTTCACCCTTGGCTGTCAATTGGCTGCTTTGGCGGTGGCTTTGAGCGGCGTCCTTGGTTTTACGAGTGGAAAGATAACGAATATTGCAAAGTACTTCCTGGTTACCATGCTGGCCCAATTAACTGCTTGGGTTAGAACCTTTGCAGGGATATCGGATACCCTGTGGACGCCGCAGAGATAGCTTATTCTTATATCTCAATCAACATAGAATGTTTTTTAACATCAGCCTGAACAATTACGAAAGTCTGAAACTCACCGTTCAGAATCCTGAGTACATCAATCTCTTGATTCTTGTTTTCATCCTGTGTGTCTGCTTTGCGAGTATAAGAAGGACGAATGCGCAGCGAATATTGAGCAAGGATCAGACCAACCAACTCAAGGGGTTGGCAATTATTACCGTGATTCTCGGGCACCTGTGGGTTCACGCCGTGGGAATTATTCCAAAGCTGATTTATGGCGGTGAAGCGGTAGCGATGTTCTTGATTTTATCCGGTTACGGACTGACATCCTCTTGTGGAAACCGAAAGGTACAGCATGGTGCCTACATTACGGCGCGTATAAGGAGAGTAATGATCCCATATTGGATCATTACGGTCATTCTGGTAACTTTGGACTATTTTCTTTTAAGCAGAACATACAATATGCAAGACATTGTAATGACAATGCTCGGCGTCAACGTAACCATACAAACCCGCTACATAGACTACGTGAGATGGTTCATAACCTTTATCCTTATTTGGTATGCCTGTTATCTTCTTGCGGCATCGTTCTTATCTGACAAGATGAGAGTACTTTCCCTGTATGTAATCGCTGCTGTTTTCTTTCTAGCGGATTATTATGTTTTGCACATGGGCTTCTACCAGTTCGCTGCATTTCCTGTTGGTTGTACGCTCGGTCTGTATTACGATCAGATAGAAAAATCACTATCCAGAAAACCGCTTCGATATCTAGTGCTCGCTGCATTCGTTTTATCCGGAACCTTCATCTATAAGATTATGCTCAGCAGCGTATTGCACTCGAGCATGCCTACAATAGTGGGCAAGGCACTTGATGAAGCAATTGGCATATTGTTCTGTCTTGCAGTAATCACGGTCTTTGGCACTTTAGGAATCATTGGATATCGAAGCATGATACTATGCTATCTTGGCATCATATCGTACGAATTGTTCATGCTTCATGGTGCATTTTTAATAAAATACAATCCCATCATCATCAGGAATGAAACGTTGCTGCCGTATACGTTTATATTGTTTCTGTTGTGCATAACCGTAATCGCTTGGATTGCAAACAGAGGTATTGCCGCAATCAATGCCAAGTATTAATTATAAGCATGCAACATACGTTTCTTCAGCCATCGCGCTGTTACTGCTTGTCTTTAATATATATTATTTTTTCATATGGCGCGGCGTTGGTTTATCATTCTACTTAGGAAAAATATTTTACCAGACAAAAGATGCGGTATTGATTTCGCCCGAATACCGGGACATGGTTGAGCAATATGCATATATAAATCAGTCAGTTAATGCGGTCTCGATAGTATTCCTGGGAGACAGCCATACTAAAAGATTCAATATTGAGGAGTACTTTCGAGGTTATAATGCTGTCAATAGGGGCATGTATTCAGACACGACTGCGAGTTTATTAGGACGGCTTGATCGTAACGTCAATAATCTGAAAATTTCAAAACTATTTTTGCTTATCGGGTACAACGATTTGCAGTACAGATCAAATACGGAAATCGTAAATAATATTAAACTGATTCTTAACCGCATCAACGCAGAAAAAATATATCTACAGAGTCTTCTCCCTGTAGATGCAAAGAGTAAGGACATCAACGTACGAATTGTTGACATCAACGATGAGTTGAGAAAGCATTGCGTAGGGAAGAACGTCGAATATGTAGATCTTCACAGACATTATCTGAATGAGGCAGGGGGGCTCTCGGATAAATATTCTTTCGATGGCATCCATTTGAACGGGGCAGGCTATCTCCTGTGGAAAGAGCTGATCCAGGATAAGATGTGATTGATATTGAAACTGCAAAAGTCCTGAATGGTCGGTCAGTTGCAAATGTTGTGCAAGGCAGCAAGAACGGTATCATCAATTCATTCTGTAGAAAGAAATGAATATACTAATCAAGCCGCAGTATAAACGTGAATAAATGAATGGTCGAGTTGGGAGATGTTTCTAAAGATAGCGTGATGTCTGTCCAACGGGAATAATGGGGGAGCTGATATGGAAAAAAGGTCCAGAAGAATAGACGTCTTGATAATGCTATCAATCTTTTCAGTGCTGATGGCAATCGGGGGATGCAATAGTGGCAAGGACATGTTGGCATCTCGCACAGGCGTTATTCCAGAAGCCGGGCTGCAGAAACCGACAACTGGTATTGTCATTGACCATAGTTGCACAAAGCTAGATCGAATACCGGAGCAGTGGATTCATGCAGCTAAGGCAAACTTGCACATCGCTTACGGCCACACATCCCACGGCAGTCAGCTTGTCACGGGTATGGAGGGGCTGGTTCGTTTCAAAGGTCCTCTGTATGCATTTAACAAGAGTGGGACGGGTGGTGCGCTCGATTTACGGGATACCCCGTTTTCAGAGCCCTATATGGATCTCGGCTACCCGGATAGAAACAAATGGGAAAAGGAAACGAGAATCTATCTCAAATCTCACCCTGAAGTGAATGTCGTCATCTGGTCATGGTGCGGGCAGGTCGATGCTTCAGAAGCAGAGATTGATCTGTATTTACACCTCATGACCGCATTGGAAAGAGATTATCCAAACGTGCACTTTGTATACATGACGGGACACTTGGATGGTACGGGACTTCGCGGCAATGTTCACAGAAGGAATGAACAGATCAGGGTGTATTGCCGGGCGAACAATAAAATACTGTATGATTTTGCAGACATTGAGACGTGGAATCCCGATGGTGTTTATTACGGGGACAAATATCCGAATGATAACTGCGACTATTCAAGACAGGGCGACGGTAAACGGGATGGCAACTGGGCAATAGAATGGCAAAAGGCACATGAGGAAGGGGTCGATTGGTATAAGTGTGAATCCGCGCATTCTCAACCGCTGAATGCGAATCTGAAGGCGTACGCTGCCTGGTGGCTTTGGGCAAGGCTGGCCGGGTGGGATGGACGGTAGAAGGAAACATCGTTTGCCCCGCGCACGGATCTCATCGCGCGTGCCCTTCCACCTCTTTGGAATAGGCGCTTTCTTGGCCTGTCCGGCTGAAGGCCGTGACGGCAATGTAGTATTTCCGGTTTTTTGTCAGGCCCTTTAATCTGTAGCGAGTCGTTTCACCCTGCGGCTCTTGGGGCACACGGACAATCACGGAATCCGTGTAATGTCGCGGAGATGTTCCGTAGTAGATCTTGTAGCCGGCCAGATCGGCCTCGCGGTTTGAATTCCACTCCAAGGATATTTCACCATCATTGAACAGGTAAAATCCCAACCAGCACGCAATAGAGATCAGCAATACCGTGATGCAGAGGATCGCTCTGTGTCTCAATTTCCTCATATTCCCTGTCACCGGCTGCCGTGTTCACTTGTTGAGCCTTACTATGTTAACCGGCGCGCCGTCAATATGAAAAGCACATGAATATCGGCGTCTTATTGGCCTATGCGGCGGCGGCGGTGACGGCCGCGCTGGCCCTCTACGTCGCCGCGAGGGATGTGAAGAAACCCGTCACGCGCTTCTTTGCGGCCGGAATGGTTTTGCTTGCCCTCGAGGCGGTCCTGTCCGTTGCGATCCTTCAGTCCGAGCAGGCCGAGGGGTTCCTGCTGTGGTATCGGGCAAAGACGACCGCTGCATCGCTGCTGCCCGGGTGTTGGTTGCTCTTCAGCCTCGCCTACGGCAGGGCGAACTACCGCGAGATCCTCAAGCGCTGGCTGCCGGTCGTGCTCGCCGTATGGGCGATTCCGACACTTCTCCCGGCGCTTCTCTGGGACAGCTGGCATGCGGGTCATCCGCTGCTGACCGAAGCATCCCGGTGGGTTGTCGCGCTTGGCTGGGCTGGATACGTCTGGTCGCTGGCCGTCATTGCCGGTGCAATCCTGGTCGTGATGAACCTGGAGCAGACGCTTCGGCACTCGACTGGCCGCAAGCGATGGCAGATCAAGTTCATGATCATCGGCGTCGGCACCCTCTTCGGGGTCCGTATCTACAACAGCAGCCTCGCCATCCTGTTCAACCAGGCCGGCACGGACAGCATGGTTTTGAATGCCGGAGTCCTCCTTGTGGCCGATGCCCTGATCGCACGATCCGTCCTGCGGGACCGCGAGATGAAGGTCGACCTCTACCTGTCGCACACCTTCCTCTACAACTCGATGACGATCATCCTGGTCGGCGCCTACTTCATCGGCGTCGGCCTGCTGGCCTGGCTGGCGCAAGTATGGATCGGGAGCCGGAGTCTGCCGCTGACGGCCTTTCTCCTGTTCGTCGCGATCATGGGCCTGGGCTCGCTCATGCTGTCGGGCAGCATGCGCCAGAAGAGGAAGAGCCTCGTGAGTCGCCTCTTCGAGCGGCCGCTCTACGACTACCGGGAAATCTGGTCCCGATTCACGGAAACCACCTCCACCCTGTCGAGCGTGAAGGATTTGGGCACGGCGGTTGTCAACATGGTCTCCGAGACCCTGGATTGCCTCTCCGTGACCCTGTGGGCGGCAGACGAGAGCCGCGATGCCCTCGCGTTCGTTGCATCGACCGCCCTGACGGAGGACGAGGCCCGAAGCATGAGGCTGGCGGGGCAGGAGGGCGCGGAATTGATGCTTGCCCTGTGGGACCGGGGAATGCCGGTGGATTTCAACGACACGGGTGAGGGGTGGATCCCCGATTTCAAGGAAGGCCATGCGGCGGCGCTGGAGGAGGCGCGCATCCGCTATGCAATCGCACTTCGGGCGGAAGGCCGCCTCATCGGGGTCATGACGTTGAGCGGACGCAGTAAGGCTTCGCCCCTCACCGCGCAGGACCAGGAACTGCTCAAGACGATTGCCGATCAGACTGCGTCGAGTTTGCTGCGGCTGCGGCTGGCGGAACAACTCAACAAGGCGAAGGCGCTCGAAGCCCTTCAGATGATGTCCGCCTTCTTCATGCACGACCTGAAGAACCTCGGCGCGAAGCTCTCCCTAGTGACGCAGAACCTGCCAGTCCATTTCGACAACCCCGACTTCCGGCAGGATACGATCCGCTCCGTCACACACAGCGTTGCGAAGATCAACAGCATGTGCAGCCGCCTGTCGCTTCTGAGCGAGCGCAGCCGGATCATCCCCCGGCAAGCGAGTCTGGACAAGGTCATGTCGGATTCGATCCAGAGTCTCGACGGGATGTTCAAGGTCCCCGTGCGTTGCGTGCCGGGCAATGTGACCGATCTCCACATCGACGCCGAACAGATGCAGAAGGTCGTCGTCAACCTGCTGCTCAATGCCAGCGAGGCGGTCGGGGAGAACGGGGCGATCACCGTTTCGACGTCGATGAACGACGGCTGGGCACAGCTTGCGGTGAGCGACACGGGATGTGGAATGTCCCGGGAGTTCATCGAGACCCGCCTGTTCAGGCCCTTCCAGACGACCAAGCCCAAGGGCATGGGAATCGGCCTCTTTCACTGCAAGACGATCGTGGAGGCCCATGGCGGCCGGATCGAAGTGGAGAGCGAGGAGGGGAAGGGAACGACATTTAGGGTTTTCCTCCCGAGAAAAACCGTGTCGCGGGGTGAGGGTAGAGGGTAGATAGGCAGTAAAAAGGCTACGAAAGGGGCCACCGCAAGGAATCTGTGCAATTTCTGCGACTTGCCCGCGGTCCCTGCAGCGAACTGGAAACGCTTTTATCGCTTTCGAAAGATCTCGGTCATCTCGAATTGCAAGAATACGAGATGCTCAACCAGATACAGGATGCAACCGCAAGATTGCTCAGAAGGCTGATTAGCTCTGCATCTATGTTGAGAGAAAGGAGTTGACCGTGGCAGAATTCAATAATCAGCAAGTCTACGAGGCGAGGTCGTTCGACCCGCAACCCTCAACCCTCGACCCTTCGCGGACGTTTCGCCTGCTGATCGTCGAGGACGATGAGGATGTCCGCACCCAGATGAAGTGGGCACTCGCTGCGGAGTGCGATATCGCGGTTGCAGCGGACCGGGCGAGCGCCCTTACGGAACTGCGCGAGCACAAACCGTCCGTCATGGTCCTGGACCTCGGTCTGCCGCCGCACCCGGCGAGCGTTGAAGAGGGGTTTGCCGTCCTGTCCGAAGCCCTTGCAGCGGATCCATTCCTCAAGGTCGTCATCGTCACGGGCCGCGCCGAGAAGGAACACGCACTGAAGGCGGTGTCGGGCGGTGCCTACGACATTCTCTACAAACCCATCGATCTTGTTGAGCTCAGGTCCATTCTGCGACGAGCGCAACATGTCTCGATGCTCGAGCGGGAAAACGCGGAGCTTCAGATGAAGACGCAGGAGGATGCATTCGAGGGGATGCTGGGGACCAGCGCCAGGATGCAGGAGGTGTTCGCGACGGTACGCAAGGTGGCCGGCACGGACGTCCCCATTCTGATCACGGGCGAGAGCGGGACCGGGAAAGAACTTGTCGCGCAGGCGATCCACAGGCAGAGCCAGTACCGAAAGGGGCCCTTCATGGTCATCAACTGCGGGGCGATCCCGGAGAATCTCCTGGAGAGCGAGCTATTCGGTCACGAAAAGGGGGCCTACACGGGGGCCCACATGCAACGCAAGGGGCGCTTCGAGCTGGCCGACGGCGGCACGCTCTTTCTCGACGAGATCGGTGAGCTGTCACTGCCCCTGCAGGTCAAGCTGCTGCGGTTCCTGCAGGAGCAGGTTATCGAGCGGGTTGGCGGTCGCGACCAGATTCGGGTGGATGTGCGGATCGTGGCGGCCACGAACAAGGACCTCAAACAGGCCATGCAGGACGGCAAGTTCCGGGAGGATCTGTTTTTCCGGCTCAGCGTGGTTTCAATCTACCTGCCGGCACTCAAGGAGCGAGACGATGACGTTCTCGTGCTGGCCCATGCCTTCCTGCAGCGGGCCGTGAAAGAGAACAGGAAGAAGATCACCGGATTCACCCAGCAGGCTATTGCGGCCATTGCGGCCTACCCCTGGCCGGGTAATGTCCGCGAGCTGGAAAACCGGGTGAAAAGGGCGGTCATCATGGCAGAGGGCCGGAAGGTGAAGCCCTCAGACCTCGAACTGGAGGAACCGGCGGGCCGCTTCGAGGGGATGACCCTCCGGGCGGCCCGCGAGACCCTCGAGCGGGAGATGATCCTGAAGGTCCTCGCACGCCAGAAGGACAACATCACCCGCGCGGCCGAGGAGCTGGGTATCAGCCGGCCGACGCTCTACGAGCTTATGGAGAAGCTGGGGATTGAGAGGAAATGAAGCGTGGTGCGCCGAGCCCTGAGCGGTGAAAGAATAAAGATGGCCGAAGTGATCGCGCACATCAAGGTGCGGCATAGGTATTTGGGATGGTTCAGGTCTCCCGGGAAAATAGAAAGGGCAGAATCCGCTGCGGATCTGCCCCATCTCTTGTCTGATCGAATTTTTTTTACTTCCTACGTCGCCAGCCTGCAAGGCCCACGAGGCCCATTCCGAGAAGGAGGAGCGTCGCGGGTTCCGGCACTGCTGCGGCGTTGACGGTGAGGTTGTCGATCCCGATTGCCCCCAAACCGTTATCCGTGAACATCAGGACGGAAACGGGGGAAAGAAAGGTGATCAATCCGGAGTTGCCGTCACGAGCGAGCGACCACGAGAAATCTTTATTGAAGAAAAGGGCGCCGTCGGCGTAGGCATTGAATGCGTCGACGGATGTCGCCCAATCAAACTGAACGGATATGATGGGGACGGCAAAGGAAAGGACAATCTGGTGCTGGTTGTAAGAATCGCTTTCGACGTACCGGTCCTGGAAACCGCCGAGTAGACCTGGCTGAAGCCATGAGCCTTCAACGTCAACCGACCAACCGGTAACCCCCACCCCGGCGCCATAAATATCTGTCATGTACCTTGAGATGGCATCCGAGTTATCTCCGGGGCGCAGACTGTCGAAGTCGAATGTCGCCGGCGGCATCAGCAATGCTGCCGATGCTGCGCTCGTCGCAACGAACATGGTCAGCAAGAAAATGAAGAATAAGGCGGCTCTTTTCATGTTCTTCTCTCTTGTTCAAATTTGTCTTTCTGGCGGTAATGTTATTGTGCGACCATTATGTTGCAAAGTGTCACAGCAAGAAAAGGGCCATGTCATGGGTCGCGAGGCTTTTAAGTGCGCAATTTATTGAATTCATGGGATAAAAAAATATCACAGCGTAATGTACAGTCTTCTCTCCTTTGCGCTGCGTTGTAAAGCATGTTGACAAAAAAGAAGGAATGGTGAGGCCAGGGTGAAAATAAACTCCAGGTTATTCAATGGTTGTGATTAGTATCTGATATCGTAAAAGAATTCGACAGGAAATGTAACATAGGCAACAAAGAATCATTTTCTTTAAATGGCCAGCCCAATTTAAGAAAAGATTTGATGGGAAATGTCGGAGGCCCTTACAAAAGAAAAAGTTGCATCATTGATCAGATAATTAATTGATTTTATTGTGAATATAAATATTTTAAATATTTGCGGCCGCCGGCTTTCCCGATTTCGTCGGATACCTTTACATTTCGTTACAGATGTTTGAGGCATCCCGACAATCTTGCTCGACGCCAGAAAAATAGTCGAATTTGCCAGAATCGTCGTCATTCAAGAATTTTATGCCATTTGCGGCAACGCGGTCCGCCATCATCGTTTTTGCACGGTATGATAATTGCCGTAAAGAAGATAGAATCAATGCAGGAGGGCCTGTTCATGAAAAAGTGCTGGCTGATTGCACTAATGGCAGTCCTGTTGGTTACGGCGGCTTCGCCCGCGTGGGCACTGCTGTTCCTTGGTCAGACAAACAGCTTGCCTAACTCGAGCCCAGAGACGGAAGAGAGATGGCTTGAAAGTATGTTGAGAATGCCGGATGCTGCATCTTCGGTAAACTTCATCGTCAAATTCGATGATGCCTCGTTTGCTTATTCGGGTGGCAATTCCCTGTCGAATTTCGATCCAAAAATAGGTTCCTCGCTATTCCGAGTGGGTAAGTTCTTGAAGCCGGTCCGTGTCAGTGATAGAGCGTTGTTTCATGAGAGACACGGAACTTCTTCAAGTAGCGTTAGGGTTGGCCCCACCGTGGACGGTGGTGAGCTGTCGGTTCGATGCCGAGAAGCGACGTCTGGACATCGGGCTGGACTTTCCCCGGGGGAGCCGTTTTCCCTGTCCCTCCTGTGGGCAGG
>Ga0209201_1002017_pt1 | contig 21123 bp, 12 predicted proteins | sample AD_UKC055_MetaG_FD_184411 | JGI IMG/M metagenome (GOLD analysis project Ga0209201, IMG submission 184411) | Active sludge microbial communities of municipal wastewater-treating anaerobic digesters from USA - AD_UKC055_MetaG (SPAdes) (version 2) | ecosystem: Engineered > Bioreactor > Anaerobic >...
GGACGTGGAGTCGGGTCTTGCGCTTCGTATATACCGGCATACCTCTACATCACCATGTTGGTGACCTTGTGTCAATACCTTCCTCACCAATTGATGCCTTTCCTGTTCACAAGGCTAAGGTTTGGGGGCGCCAGCGCGTGCATGAAGGCGCGTGCATGAAGGCGCGCGGGCATCCTGCCCGCTTAGCCCATTCGGACCGTCTAAGCGGGCAGGATGCCCGCGCGCCTCCGGCAGCCTCATGCATGCGCGCTGAGGCATGCGTCCAGCCATGTCTATGCAGTTGCACGGGTTGTTCCACCAGCCCAAGCCAGCCAGGCCGCGCCGGGAACCTATCCGCGCCCTTGCACCCCGCACTGGGGTAACCGCCTGTCCGCACGGCACTTCTGCGCATTCTGTGCCCGCGCGCCCCACCCTCCGCCCATCGTCCTCTCCCCGTCCCGCTACCGTAGTACCTCTAACCCCGGGTTAGAGGTACTACGGTATTGGGACGGGGAGGCAACGGGTAGGGGCACTCGCACCGCGGGCGGCGGGTGTGCTTGAAGGACCGCGGGCATCCTGCCCGCTTTGCGGATTGCGGGCCAGACAAGCGGCAGGATGCCCGCGGTCCTTCGTGCGCAAGCGCCGCGCGGCGGGTCGGGGCGCCACGGCGAGCTTGCCCGCGAGCGGCAACGGGATTACAACTCCCGCTGTGTCAACGAATACCTTAACGGAGATCAGAAAGGTCCGGCTGGGCAAGGCGGAGGCCCTGCGCAACCTGGGGCTCAACCCGTATCCCTCGCGCAGCCGGCGCACGCACTATGCGCAGGCCATCCTCGACGACTTCGCCGCGCACGACGGCAAGGAAGTGACGGTGGCGGGGCGGCTGATGTCGTGGCGGAAGCAGGGGGCGCTGGCGTTTGGGCATGTGCAGGACCAATCGGGCCGCATCCAGTTGTTCCTGCGCCGTCAGCTTGTGCAGCCGACCAACGCGGCGGAGGGCTTGCTCGGCTATGGCGATTTCAGCCTGCTGGACCTGGGGGATGTGGTGGAGGCGACCGGCAAGGTGATGCGGACCGAGCGGGGCGAGATTTCCGTGCTGGTCGAGGGACTGCGGCTGCTGACCAAGGCGATTCGGCCGCTGCCCGATCAATGGTCGGGGCTCAAGGACCGCGAGCTGGTGCTGCGCAAGCGTTACCTGGACCTGATCCTGGACCGGCAGCCGCACGCGCGGTTTGCGGCGGTCAGCCGCATGGTGGCGGAGATCCGCGCGTTCCTCAACGGGCGGGGGTTTCTGGAGTTCAACACGCCGGTGATCCAGCCGCAGTATGGCGGCGGCACGGCCAAGCCGTTCAAGACCCACGTCAACGCGCTGGGCTGCGAAATGTACCTGGCCATCTCGCACGAGCTGTATCTGAAGCGGCTGATTGTGGCGGGGTTTGACAAGGTCTATACGATCGGACGCTACTTCCGCAACGAGGGCATTGACCGGAGCCATCACCCGGAGTTCTCGATGGTCGAGACGATGACGGCCTACGAGAATTACGAGTACAACATGAACCTGATCGAGGACATGTTCCGGCACGTGGCGACCGCCGCCTTCGGGCGGACGCAGTTCAAGGTGCGGGGTCATGTGATTGATTTCAGCCAGCCCTGGCGGCGGGTGAGCATGGCCGACGCGGTGAAAGAAAAGACGGGGGTGGACTTCCGCGAGCTCAAGACGGCGGAGGAGGCCAACGCGCGGCTGGCGGAGCTGGGCCTCAACGAGCCGCAGCCCAGCGTGGGCGAGGCGATGGTCAAGGCCTTCGAGCTGGTCGAGCCGACGCTCATTCAGCCCACCCTCGTGCACGGCCATCCGGTGGAGATTTCCCCGCTGGCCAAGCCGCTGGCGGCGGACCCGCGATTCGTCGAGCGCTTCGAGATATTCATCGCCGGCATGGAGTGCGGCGACAACTGGTCGGAGCAGAATGATCCGTCGCACCTGCTCGATACCTGGCGCAAGGCCTACCGGGCCGACGAGCGGGACAGCGGGAAGTTCCACACGCTGGACTTCGATTTCGTCGAGGCGCTCGAATACGGCATGCCCCCGACCACCGGCATTGGGCCGGGCGTCGAGCGCATGGCGATGATCTTCACCGAGCAGGAGATCATTGACGACGTGATCTTCTTCCCGATGATGCGCCCGGCGGTGTCGCCGGTGAACGCGGCGATTTACGGCGTGGCCGACCCGGCGCTGGCGCCGGTCGAGGACCTGGCGCTGGCCGTGGCAGACTTTGAGGCGCTCTGCCGCGACGGAGTGGTGAAGCCGCATGCGCGGCACCTGACGCTCAAGCCGCATGTGCGGCTGTGGAGCGCGCCGGGCCGCAAGCTGCGCGCCTCCGGCCATGTGGACATAGAAGGGTTCCTCCCGGGCAGCGTGCTGCGGCTGGCCGGCTACCAGCTCAAGGCGGACACGCCCGTTCCCGAAGCCGAGGAGCCCCGGCACGTGCTGGGGAATATTGAGTTATCCCTGGTCAAGTTCCTGCGGGACACCTTCCCGGATTGCCAGGTGACGGTTTCGCCGGCGACCGTGCTGCGGCACGCCTGAGTTGCGAGTGGCATGGCGGCGAACCCCAGGACCTCTTCCGCCGGCGCCGGGCCACGGGCCGGGTTCAATGCCACCTACGTTTGGAGCATCTCGGCGGTCGCCGCGATGGGCGGCCTGCTTTTCGGCTACGACTGGATTGTCATCAGCGGCACGGACCTGTTCTACGAGGCGCACTTTCACCTGACGTCGGCCTTGCAGGTCGGCTGGGCCAAGAGCAGCGCGCTGCTGGGCTGTCTGCTCGGGGCGCTGCTCTCCGGGGCGCTCAGCGACCGCTTTGGCCGGAAACGGCTGTTGATCCTGTCCGCGCTGCTCTTCGCGGTGTCCTCGGTGGCAACGGGGCTGGCGGGGTCGTTCGGAGTATTTGTGCTGTGGCGCATTGCGGGCGGGGCGGCCATTGGCCTGGCGTCGAGCCTATCCCCGATGTATATTGCGGAGGTGGCGCCCGCGCATGCGCGCGGCAGCCTGGTTTCGCTCAACCAACTGACGATCGTGATCGGCATCCTGCTGGCCCAGTTCGTCAACTGGCAAATAGGAACGCTGCACCCGCTGCCGGAGCAGCCGACCGCCGACCAGATTGCGGCCTCCTGGAGCGGTCAGACCGGCTGGCGCTGGATGTTCGCGGTGACCGCCCTGCCGTCTTTGCTGTTCCTCATCGGCGTGTTCTTTGTCCCCGAGAGCCCGCGCTGGCTGGCCAAGAACGGCAGCCCCGAGCGCGCGCGGGTCATTCTGGCGAAGATCGGCGGGGGCGACTACGCCCGGGCCGCGCTGGCTGAAATCCGGGCAACCCTGGCCAACGAAGGCCGGCAAGTCAGCTTCCGCGATTTGCTCGAACCGAGGCTCAGGCGGACGCTGTTTCTGGGGATTGCGCTGGCGGTGCTGCAACAGTGGTGCGGCATCAATGTCATCTTCTACTATGCCAAGGACGTCTTCAAGGACTCGGGCTTCAAGGTGGCCGACATCCTCATCAGCATTGTCTTCATTGGCAGCGTGAACCTGCTGGCGACGCTGGTTGCGCTCAAGACGGTGGATCGCTGGGGCCGGCGCCCGCTGATGCTTTTCGGCTACGCCGGGCTGACGGGGCTGTTCGTGATCATGGGGCTCTGCTTCGCCATGGACACGCGCGGCGTCCACATGCTGGTGATCGTGCTGCTGGCGATCGCGTGTTATGCAATGTCGCTGGCGCCGATTACCTGGGTGTTGATCGCCGAGATCTTCCCGAACCGCATCCGCGGGGCGGCAATGTCCGTGGCGGTGACCTCCCTGTGGATCGCGTGTTTCGTGCTCACGGAGACGTTTCCGCTGCTGCGCGAGAAGCTCGGGCCGGCGGTTACCTTCTGGATTTACGCGGCGATCTGCCTGTCGGGCTTCCTGTGGTTGCGCTCGAAGCTGCCGGAGACCAAAGGCAAGACGCTGGAGGAGCTGGAACAGGAGTTGGCCGCCTGACCGACGGGCGGGGGCAGCCTTGCCGGTTGGCAGGCGCGGCGCTGTGCGCGCCCGGGCGGCGCAGGGGCGGGATTTGCAGCGGAGATTAACTCAGCCGCATCGGCATCACCACGTAGAGGAAGGGGCCGTTGATCTTCAGAACACCGGGGCTCAGGTCATCAATCAGCTCCAGGAACACCTCGTCGTTGGGCAGGGCGTTGAGCGGGTCAATGACGTACTTGGGATTGAAGGCAATGGCCATTTCGGGGCCCTTGTAGTTGATGGCCATGGTTTCCTTGGCCTCGCCCACCTCGGGTGAATTGGCGGTGATTTCCAGCTTGTTGCCGGTGAAACTCAATTTGACGGAGTTGGACTTCTCGCTGGTCATGATCTCGGCGCGCCGCAAGGCGTGCAGGAATTCCTCCCGGGCCAGCGCGACGCGCTCCTTGGTCTCAGCAGGGATGACCTGGCGGTAATTGGGGTAATTGCCCTCGATGAGCTTGGTGACAATCAGGATCGCGGAACTTTTCTCATCCTTGAGGGTGAAGGAGGCCTGGTTTTCCGCGTAGCGCACTTCCACCTCGCCTTTGTCCTGCAAGAGGCGGTTCAACTCATTCACGGTCTTGGCGGGAACGATGAACTCGCCCTGGCTCTTTTCCCCGACGTCAACCTCCTCATCCACCAGCGCCAGGCGCCGGCCGTCGGTTGCCACCATGGTCATCTTATGGTCCTTCAGGCTAATGAAAACCCCGTTCAGGACGTAGCGCGATTCGTCGGTCGAGATCGCGAAGGAGGTCTTCCGCATCATGCCCTTGAACGTTTCCTGCGGCACAACGACCTTCTTGTCCTCTTTGAACTTGGGCAGCGGCGGGAATTCATCGGCGCTCAGGCCGTTGATCTTGTAGAAGGACGGGCCGGAGCGGATAGTGCAGACATTCTTTTCATCCACCTCCAGGTCCAGCTCCAGGTTGGCCAGTTCGCGCACAATGCCAAAGAGCTTCTTGACCGGAACCGTGGAAGCGCCTGGCTTTCTGATTTTGGCCTCCACGGCGCACGCGACCGTCACATCCAGATCCGTGGCGGTGAATTCCAGGCGCTCCCCCTCGGCTCGCAGCAGCACATTGGACAAAATGGGGAGCGTGGTTCGCGCGCTCACTACATTCTGCACGGCCTGCAGCCCGTTAATGATTTGCTCCTTCGAGATCGTCAGGTTCATTGCGTGCTTAATATAACTGTCTTTGTCTTTTAAATACTAACCCTATTAAGGGCTGTGAGTAAGGCAAATAACCCCTATAGTCAACGCCACCTCAAGCACTTGCGCAAGCAGGAAACTTGAAATGAATCGCCAGCACCAGTGAAGAAGAGGGCGGAACCCGGAGTTGCTCACATTGCTCACAATCTGTTCACAGCCAATTCCGGCTCTGTTGGCCAACCTGTGCGCAATGGCTGGGGGAATCGCCTGAGCCGGGGCGGCAAGGATCGGACGCGCCCGGGTGCCAATGAAAAACGGGTTTGGCCCCCAAGCCGCTTTTCTCTACGTTGCCGCTATGTTTGAGCCTGCAGAGTTGTTTGATCTTCAGCAGACCGCGCACGCGGCGATTTTCGACGGGTGCCAATACGCGTGGGACGCGCTGAAGCGGATACAGGCTTACCTGGAGGCAAACCTGCGCCCCGGCCTGCATGGCCGCGCTCAAGGCGCAGCTTTCATCGGCGAACGCGTGTTTATTGGGGAAGGCACGGTGGTCGAGCACGGCGCGATGATCACCGGCCCGGCCCTCATCGGCCGGAACTGCCAGATTCGGCACAATGCCTACATTCGCGAGCAGGTGATTGTGGGCGATGACTGCGTGGTGGGCAACGCTTGCGAGTTGAAAAACGCTATGCTGTTCAACCGGGCTGTCGCCCCGCATTTCAACTATATAGGCGATTCCATTCTCGGCTGCCGCTCGCACCTGGGGGCTGGGGTGAAGATTTCCAACGTCCGGTTCGGCCCCGGCAACGTCACGGTGGACATGAACGGCCAGCCGTACGACACCGGCTTGCGGAAGTTCGGCGCGCTGGTGGGCGACGACACCGACATCGGGTGCAACGCCGTGCTGAACCCCGGGAGCATCATCGGGCGCGGCTCGATCGTGTATCCGAACACCAACTGGCGCGGGATTCTGCCCGCCAACATGATTGTCAAGAACCAGGCGGCCCAGGAGGTCGTCGTGCGGCGGCCAAGGTAGGACAGGCGCCTCGCCTGTCGCTTGCTTTCCATGATCAGCGTCATTGAATCCCAGCCCACCAGTTCCGGGGCGGACCTCGTGCGCCGAACGGCTGATATTTTCTCGCCCAGCGGGGTTCTTTCGCGGTCAAAGAACTTCGAGTTCCGCCCCCAGCAACAGGAAATGGCGGTCGCGGTCGCTCGCGCGCTGGAGAACGGCGAGCACCTGGCGGTTGAGGCCGGCACCGGGGTCGGCAAGAGCCTCGCTTACCTCGTGCCGGCGATCCTCTACGCGGTGGCGAACAAGAAGAAGGCGGTCATCTCCACCCACACCATTAACCTGCAAGAGCAGCTTACGCAGAAAGACCTGCCGCTCCTCGAGCACATCCTGCCGGAGAAGTTCAGCTTCACCATGCTCAAGGGCCGGGCCAACTACCTCTGCACCCGGCGGCTCCACAAAGCCATCCAGCAGGCGCCCAACCTCTTTACCTCGTCGGAAACCGAGGAATTGCAGCGCATTCACGAGTGGTCCAAAACCACCGAGGATGGCAGCCTCTCGGATTTCGACGTGGAGCCGGACCCGAAGGTCTGGGACCAAGTCTGTTCCGAGCGCGGCCTGTGCGCGCCCAAGCTGTGCGGTTACCCGTCCGACTTCGGCAAGGAGCACGGCATCTGTTTCTTCCAGCGGGCGCGGAACCGCATCCTTTCCTCGGACGTGGTGGTGCTGAACCACACCCTGTTCTTCACGCTGCTGGGCGGCCTGGAGGAGGAATTGGAGGGCGGAATCCTGTTCCGGAATGACTTTGTCGTATTCGACGAGGCCCACCAGATGGAGCACGTGGCCTCGAAGCACATTGGGCTGAGCGTTTCGAGCGGCCAGGTCCGCTACGCGCTGCACCGCCTGTGGAACCCCCGCACCGAGAAGGGGCTCCTGGCCACCCTCCGCAAAGGCGCGGCGGTCAAGCTCGTCGCCGAGTTGCTTGCGGAGGCGGGCGAGTTCTTCATTAACGTGGAGGGCGCCTGCGAGGAGCTGCAGCGGTCAGCCGGAAAACGGAGCTTCGGCGCCGGGGAAGCCGCGCTCGCGCGGCGGCGCGAGTGGAGCGAATTGCGCATCCGCCGCCCCGAGCTGGTGAAGGACAATGTCACGCTGCCCATCCAGCGCCTGCGCGAAGCGGTCAGCGACCTGATCAAGCTGAGCGAGGACAAGGAGATCGGCCAGGAGCTGATGGAAGGCAACCGGCGCCTGGCGGAACTGCGGGAGGGCATTACCACCTTCCTCAACCAGAGCGCCGAGGAGCACGTTTATTGGGTCGAGCGGACCGGCCGCGCGCAGAAAGCACTGGCGCTGAATGCGGCGCCGATTGACGTGGCCGATTACCTGCGCCGCCGCCTGTTCGTTCCCAGCACCTCGATCATCATGACCAGCGCCACGCTGTCGGTCTCCGGCCGGGCACGGGGTGCGGGTTCCGCCGGGGACTCCACCGCACGCCACGCGCCACGCGCCACGCGGGCCGCAGGCGGCGCGAGGCGGAAGTCGGGCCTCGACTACTTCGCGCATCGCGTCGGCGCGGAGGCCGCCACGCTGCTCCAGGTCGGCACCCCGTTTGATTACGAGCGCCAGATGAAGCTTTATGTGGTTGGCAAGATGCCCGACCCGCGGGCCGAGGGTTACCGGGACGCGTTGATCCACTGGATCGAGCATTTTGTGAGGCTGACACATGGCAAGGCGTTCGTCCTGTTCACCAATTTCAAGCTCATGCAGGAAGTCGGCGAGATGATGCAGCCTTTCTTCGATAAGCTCGGCGTCGCCTGTTTCGTCCAGGGCACCGGCACACCGCGCTCGGTCATGCTCGAGAAGTTCAAGGATGATGTGGACTCGGTGTTGTTCGGCACGGACAGCTTTTGGCAGGGGGTGGACGTGCCGGGCGAAGCCTTGTCCAACGTGATGATCACCCGCCTGCCGTTCGCCGTGCCGGACCACCCGCTGATCGAGGCCCGGATCGAAGCCATCGAGGCCCGGGGCGGGAATTCCTTCAGTGAGTTCTCGCTACCCGAGGCCATTCTCAAGTTCCGCCAGGGGGTCGGGCGCCTCATCCGCACGAAGACCGACCAGGGGATCATCGTCGCCCTCGACAACCGCATCCTGACCAGGCAATACGGCCAGGCATTCATTGACGCGCTGCCCAGGTGCCCCGTGGAGGTCGTGTAGCTTGACAAGCGGCTGCGCAAGTCTGTTAATGACTCTGTAAAGCACGACTCAACGCCGTGGCCACGGATAAATACAGTCCGCCCAAGTACTTCCAGATCCGCCGGAGGATCGTTGGCGCGATTCAGCGCGGCGAACTGGCGCCCGGCGCCCCGGTGGCGTCCGAGAACGAAATCATTGAGCGCTACGGCGTCAGCAACACCACCGCGCGCAAGGTGCTGCACGAACTCGAGAAAGAGGGCTGGGTTACGCGCGTGAAGGGCAAGGGCACGTTCGTGCGCGATTTCCCTGTATTGCGGGCCATCAATCGCATATTTGGCTTTACCCGGAACATGATCGAGGCTGGGCGCAAGCCGGTGACCCGGCTCATCGGCTTCCATCTGCGCGACAAGGATCACTCGCAGACGATCAATGGCCGGCGGTTCACCCTCAACGGCCCGTTGTGCGAGATCGAGCGCCTCCGCCTGGCCGACGGCATACCCATGATGAAGGAGACGCGCTACATCTCGCTGAGCCTTTGCCCGGACATCCACCGGCGCAACCTCGAGCAGTCGCTCTACCAGGTCTTCGACAAGCATTACGGCATCCAGTTGACCGAGATCAACCAGATGTTGAGCGCGGTCGTCCTGGAAGGCGAGTGGCTCCAGGTCTTCCAGGTGGACCGGCCGATCCCGGCCTTTCGGGTTGAGGGGGTTTCCTTCTGTGGCAAGGGCCTGATTGTCGAGATGGAAAACGCCGTCTATCGGGGCGACATGTACCGCTTCGCCGCCAAGGCGGTGCGCTGAGCCGTTGCTGATGTTCTTGCTGGCCACAAGCTCATGGGACTTCGCCCATCACGTCTGGGAAATCACGCTGATTGGCCTGGACGTGCTGCTGGCGTTGGTGGCCTCCGGGCACGCGGTCCTCTACAAGCGGGACTCGCGCTCGGCTATTGCGTGGGTTGGCTTCATCTGGCTGGTGCCGCTGGCCGGGGCGACGCTCTACTTCATCCTGGGAATCAATCGCATCCGCCGCCAGGCCGTCCTGTTGCGGCGCGGCCTCGAACGCTACCACGCCCACGAGACGCAACCCGCCTGCCCGCCGGAGGAGTTGCACCGCCACCTGCCCGGCCACACCGGCCACCTCAACCTGCTGGCGCGGGTGGTGAGCGGAGTGGTCGAGCGGCCGTTGCTCCCGGGCAATCGAATCGAGCCGCTGCTCAACGGCGAGGAAGCCTTCCCGGCGATGCTCGAGGCCATCCGGCAGGCCCGCCAGACGGTCTCGTTCTGCACCTACATATTCGACCGCGATGAAGCGGGGCTGGCGTTTGCGCGGGCGCTGGGCGAGGCCACCCGCCGCGGCGTCGAGGTGCGCGTCCTGATTGATGCGGCGGGCACGCGCTATTCCTGGCCCAGCATTCTTCGCGCGCTGCGCCGCGAACGCGTGCGCTACGCGCGCTTCCTGCCCTCCTTCGCGCTGTGGCACCTGATCACGATGAACCTGCGCACGCACCGGAAAATCCTGGTGGCCGACGGCCGCGTGGGGTTCACCGGCGGGATGAACATCCGAGTGGGGCATTGCCTGAAGGGCTTCGGTAGGGACGCTTTCCACAGCGTCCCACTTGAAGTCAGGGACGCTGCGGAAAGCGTCCCTACCAGGCCACGGCATCGGGTGCAGGACATTCACTTCCGCGTGCGCGGACCGGTGGTCACTCAGTTGCAGGAGGTATTTGCCGACGACTGGCTCTTCACGACCGGCGAATCGCTACGCGGCGAGGCGTGGTTTCCGAAGCAGGAGACGGCCGGCCCGGTGCTGGCGCGCGGCGTGCCGGACGGCCCGGACGAAGACTTCGAAAAGCTGCGCTGGACGCTGCTGGGCGCGCTGGCTATTGCCCGTTACTCGGTGCGCATCGTGACGCCCTATTTCCTGCCCGACCCGGCGCTGGTCTCGGCGTTGAACCTGGCCGCGAAGCGCGGCGTGCGCGTGGACATTGTCCTGCCGGCGAAGAACAACCTGCCGTTTGTCGGCTGGGCGTCGCGGGCGATGTGGTGGCAGGTGCTCGAACACGGCTGCCGCATCTGGCTCACCCCGCCCCCGTTTGATCACGCGAAGCTGATGCTGGTGGACGGGTGCTGGTGCCTGCTGGGCTCGGCCAACTGGGACCCGCGCAGCCTGCGCCTCAACTTCGAGTACAACCTCGAGTGCTACGACGTTGACCTGGCGCGGCGGCTGGAGGAGGTGGTTGCCGCCCGGCTCAGCAACGCGCGGCTCGTGACCCTGCAGGAGGTGGACGCCCGCTCGCTGCCGACTCGATTGCGGGATGGGGTCGCGCGGTTGCTCACGCCCTATCTGTAGGCCGCCCCGCAGGCGCAGGCGCCCGATTTGCCCGGTAGCGGGTTTGTTACATGCGCCCCGATCCGTCCATCTCAGGGTCCCGCTTTCGGCGTTCCTGGGCCGCCTGGAGCCTCGGCAATCAGCCGTCCTGTGATCTGCATGAGTACCTTGGCTGGAACGCTGTAAGGCTGGAAGAGTTGCCCGCCGTCAAGGGATACCCAGAAATCCAGCACGGCCTGAAAATGGTAATCCACGACCTCGCCCGGCGCCGGGGGCGGGAAAGTGTCGGTGAAGCCGTGGAGGGTGAGGTTCTTGATAAGAACGCCCGGCGGATAAAGTTCAGGCCACTCCGGCGGCGAGATATACTGGCCGGCCAACGGGGGGAGGTTTTCATTTGGGAACTGGTTCAGTGGAGTGCCGCCCACCAGGATCAGGGGAATGGGTCCGTTGGTGGCGGGGCGCCAGGTCAGGCCGTGGTCGAGGCTTACCTCCGTGAACACGTCGAAGAAGCTGCTGATGGTAGTCAAGCCGCTGATCTGTAACTCGATGCGCGTCGCGCCGGGGGAGGACAGCACTGGACTTTCGCGGAGCATTGGGCCGATCATGGTGCCGCCGCCAGTGGTTTCCAGTTGCAGCAGTTCGGCGTCGTACATTTGGTACTCGGGCGGGTTGGTCGAGGTGACCGTGCGGTAGTAACCCTCGGCATTGGTCGCTCCAGGATCGGTGAACCGGAATAGACCGTTGGTGCCGGCGATGTTGGTGGAGAGGGTTCGCCAGAACAAAGGGAAGTTGAGGTTGCTGACGGACTGGACCTGGTAGGGCCAGCCCGGGATGCCGGTAGCGGTGAGCGTAACCGCCCCGCCGCCCTGGTTGGTGATGCCAACGATGCTGTTGGCCAGGTCGTCGCCGGCCAGCACGTGGATGTAGATCGGGACGGTGACGTTGGTGTACGGGTCGGCCACGGTGTAAGTGAGCAGGTCGCTGCCGACGTAGTCGGGCTTGGGCAGGAAAGCCAGTTTGCCTGTGCCGATCAGCGCCGCCGTGCCGCCGTTGGTGCTCAGCTCGCTGACCTGTGTAATGTTCAAGGGGTCGCCGTCACGATCATGATCCCCGGCAAGCAGCGCCGCGACCGGCAGGGACAATTCCTCGTTCTTCAGCACATAGACAACATGGCAGCCCGGGATGGGCGGCGTGTTGACCAGGTGGACGACGTTGCCGGTGCTGCCGAGGAATTGGCCATTGCCCGGGTATTCGGCCCAAACCGTGCTGAGACCGTGCGCCAGGCCGGCGGTGGACAGAATCGCCACACCGTTGTCCAGCGGCACGGGCGGACCGAGCGGGACGCCATTAGTCTGGAAGGTGACACTGCCGGTCGGCGCGCCATTGGTCCCCGGGTTGAGCGGGGTTACGGTGGCTGTGAGCGTGACGTTCTCGCCCGGCAGAGAGGGATTAGGCATCGCTGACACCGACGTGACAGTGGAAACGGGAGTCACCACCACGAGATTGACCTCGTTGGGCTGGCTCTCGTCAATCCACACTGTGCTGCCGGGCGCCGGGCCGCCGCTCAGGAAAACGGGCGTCGGGTTGAACGAGCCGGTCTTGGCCCCGGCATAATTGATGAGGCGATAGCTGCCCGCACCCAACGGCTCCGCGCCCAGCACGGCGATCGCGATGACGTTGTCGTTCAAGGCCAGGTCGCCTTCAATGATCATCAGGTCGTTGGTGCCGCCGCCGATGGCCAGCGAGTTGGTCAGCTCGAAGTAATTGGTCACGCCCGCCGCCAGGGTCAGGTCGTTGAGGAAGGTGAGGGTTCCGGGACTGTCGCCCGGTTCGAGTCGGGCCAGCGCTTTGGCGGCGACATTGCCGCTGACGGTGCCGCTGCCCTTGAGCGTCTGGGCGACCGTGGCGCCCAGGCTGAAACCGCCCATTACAGTCGCAACATCCAGCGTCGCGCCGCCGCCGACCGCAATGACCGGGCTGTTGGGAATCGTCGCCGAGACCCTCAGGACGAGCGTTCCGCCGTTGATGTAGGTTGCGCCGCTGTAGGTGTTGGCGCTGGTCCCTGACAAGCTCAACTGGCCGCCGCCGGTCTTGGTGAAGCTGAAGTTGCCAGTGATGGCGCCGTTGAGCGTCAGGCCCAGGGACGCAGCCACTCCGACTGTGCTGTTGGCAGCCAGGGTGACCGGCCCGGCAAAGATGTTGTTGCCGCTGACGGCGTAGAGCGCGCCGCCTCCTCCTCCTCCTCCTCCGCCGGAGATGGTCACCGCCTCGGCGCTGCTGTAGTTGACGCTGCCTTGAAAGCCCAAAGCGGCGCCGTTGCTGACGACCGTGCCGCTGCCCGTGGCGCCCAGCGCATTATTGGCGGCGACGATCAGCGCGCCGGCCTTGACCAGCGTCAGCCCGCTGTAACCGTTGCCGGCCAAAAGGGTGGCCTGGCCGGCGCCCTGTTTGGTCAACGTGCCGCTGCCATTAATGCTGCCGCCTGAAAAGCTGTAGGTGGTAGCGGCATTGTTAATCGTCACCGAGCCGGGGGCAACGCCGCCGCCCGTGACGGTGATGGCTGGGTTGCTGGCGCCATCGGCGAAGGTGACGAAGTCGCCGTCCCCGTAAGTGCCCAGGCAGCCGCCGACGTTCCAATTGTATGACGCGCTGTCCCAGGCCGCGGACGATGCGCCGCTCCAGGAGATGCCCGCCCCCGAGTAGGCAATGGCGAGGTAGGGATTGTAATCGGAGAGACCGTTTTCCCGCGATGAAAACAGGCCCGCGAGGATGGAGCCCGTTCCCTCGAAGCCCGATTCATACAGTACCAGGCCGTTGTTCTGCTGGCCGCCGTACCATTGGGCGATGGAGTTCAGGACGTTCCAGGTTACCCAGGCCGGCGGCGCAATGGCATCGGGCACGCTGCCGCCCTCCTTCTTGATTTTGCGCAGGGGATTGCCGTCATCAATCTTGTCGTACCAGGCGGCACTCTGGAGGGTCCACGGCAGGCTCTGCGCGTCGTCGCGGTATTTCCAGTTGACACCGTGGCCGCTAACGCCGTTGTAGGTGTTCTCGTACCAACTCATGCCGTTGGTGATGCGATACGGGGTGATCCAAAGGGCGTTATCCGTGGTCATGCTGGACTGGTCATAGTAATAAAGCCCCAGTGTGGCGCTGGTCAGGCTTTGGTAGCTGAGTGACGGCAGGGCGAATTGAACCAGGGCGCAATCACTCATGCCGTCATTGTACTGGATACGAACATAAGGACAGCCGCCGTAGTTGTCGTTCTTGGAGCTTTCGTCCAGCCAGGCATCGGCGGCGCCGGTGTAGCCATAGAGCCCTTGCCGCAAGGTGACCGTTGCCGCCGGCAGGAAACTCACAGTGGCCAGGGTAATGAGAACGCCGACGGCGGCGAACTGGAATGCCCGCGCGCGAGGCGGCAGGCCGAGGTTGCATACGGAGTTTGGTTTCATAGAGGATTTGCTTTTTGGTTGTGGGACTGAGCCGGGACAGGTTTCCCGCCATGAGACCACACTCCACCCGTGGCTGGCGGAACGCTGCCCTGGACTGACGTTTTCATCTTGTTGCCGCCCGGCCCAGACAAGGTGCCGGGCGCATGCTACAATCAACTTCAAACCGTCGGCATGATTTTGGAGCACGATGCCACGGCGAGTCAAGTCCTTTCCTGGCCAGTCCAGCAATTCAGCAATTCTCATTATGACCAGATCGGGACGCCGGGTGAGAGCACCCGGCCTACACGCTGGCGGCTTCGCGGGGGATGTAGGCCGGGTGCCCTCACCCGGCGGGGGTTGGGAGAGTCACAAAGAAGATCGCTGTGGCCAGTCCGTTCTTAGCCAGCGCGGCGGCGCGGCAGGGGTGCATCAAGCCCACAGCCAGGACATGGTCTGGCGGGGTTTGGCCTGCGGTTTCCGCTCCGCACCAACCCGGCAGGGTTGGCAGATGGTATCAGGGTTGGACCGCGGCAGGGCTTCAGGGCCCGCAGCCCTACCCTGGGTCACCCGCCCCCGCCTCGCCGAAACCCTCCCCGCCATCCAGCACGACCCGAGCCGCCCCGAAGATGTGCTGAAAGTGGACGCCGACGAAGACGGCATCGGCGGCGATGATGCCGCCGACGCGCTCCGCTACCTCGTCGCCATGAAGTCGCGCACGGTGGCGCAGCGCAAGCTGCGCGGGCTATAGGTCATCCGCAGAGAGGCGCGCATACCTGGCGGGTATGGCTCCGGCGCCGGGATTGACTGAAGCCGGGTGGAATTGGCATGCTTATAACTGTGAGCGTTGTAATATTCGGTCTTGTCAGCGCAGTCATTGGAGCTGGCATACTCACGGCGATCCCGGTCTTAATCTGCCGTGCGGCAGGAAAGCCCATGGGCAAATCAGGAAGGCGGATGATCTTCACAGCCATGCTGATCATCCTCTTAGTAGCCGTCATGCTGCCGCTGCTGTAGCCACCGCCCTCTCGCAGCGCAAGCTGCGCCGCCTCTGATCACAGCCCCGCACGCCGCCTTTCCTGTGTCGGCTATTGGCTGCTGGCTGTCGGCTATCGGCTATTCGCCCCCTCAGTCCCATACGTTCCATCCGTCCCTCACCCCTCAACCGCCCCCAGGCTGCGACCCCGCCTGGCTGAACAGAGGAGCGAAGCGAGGGGTGTGGCGTGAAGGATGCGGCAGCGCCCGCCAAGAGTGCTTGACCGCCGGCGGGGTAGCAATACGCTCTCCTTGCTGCAGGAAAGCGAATAACCTAAGAGGCACGCGATGAAATACTGGCTCGACCTGTTTACCGGGACAACTTGGGACGAATTCCGAGGATCCGGCGCAAATGTTTCCGGCTTCAGCAATCGACTGAGGAAGAATGTGCAGAGAATTGCCGCGGGCGATGTGCTTCTTTGCTACCTTACGGGAGTCATGAGATGGGTCGGCGCGCTGGAGGTGCTGGGCCCGAGCCGAGACAAGAAGAGAATCTGGAAGGATGCGGAGTTTCCAGCGCGCTTGGCCGTGAAGCCGTTGGTGATGCTGTCTCCGGAAAACGGCGTGCCGATGGGCGAGCTTGAGGGCAAGGTAAGTTTCTTTGCAGAGAAGGCGGACCGAGGCAAGTTCAAGGGCTTTCTCCGAATGAGTCCGAACCTTTTCCGCACGCAGGCGGACGGGGACTTGATAATGAAGCTCTTGCGGGCGGCTGAACGGGCGCCGGTGGCAAGGCCTGTTGATGCCAAGAAGCTTGCGCGCAGGCCGTTCTTTAAGGCTGAACGGCTAAAAGGGAAGGAGACGGTGGCGGCCGTGGTAACTGTGCCGGAGTCTGAGGAGGGGGACGAAGCGGAGGAAGCAGAGGCGGTAACCAAGTCCGAGGTCAAGGCGGCCAAGACGCGGCACACGGAGATTCAGTACCAGCTGCTCGCACTAGGGGCTGAGTTGGGACTTGATCTGTGGGTCGCTAGAAACGACCGCTCGCGGGGCTGGAAGGGTAAAACGCTCGGCGCTCTGCCCGGGGTGATCGAGGAGCTACCGACGCAGTTCAACGAGGCGACGAACCGGACGATCGAGCTGATCGACGTGCTGTGGCTTAAAGGCAACTCGATTGTGGCAGCTTTTGAAGTGGAGTGCACGACGAGCGTCTATTCAGGACTGCTGCGCATGAGCGACCTACTGGCGCTGCAGCCAAACCTCGAAATCAATCTCTACCTGGTGGCGCCAGACGAACGGCGCGACAAGGTAAAGCAAGAGATACTGCGGCCCACCTTCTCGCTGCGCGAGAAGCCGTTGGCGGAGGTCTGCGGGTTCATCGGCTTCAAGACTCTGACGGAGAAGGTTGAGGGAATTAGAAGGCTCAATTTGGCATCTTCTCTGAAGCCGGATTTCCTCAGGGCGACAGCGGAATTCTTTGCGGCGGATGTTGTGCCTTAGCGCAGGCCGTTCCCTCACCCCAGCCCTCTTCTCTGCGATCCGCCGCCGCCAAGGCTTTGGCGGACGGGGCGGAGGAGAGGGGGACTGATTTCTTTGGCGCTGGAACCCAGGGTGGCGCTCGTGCCTCGCTGACCCTGGGCTATTTTCCTTTGCCCCTGCGGGGCAAGCGGTTTGCGCGCGGGGCGCGGTTTGCATGAAGCTGCCGGAAGAGCGCGGGCATCCTGCCCTCTTTGCGGACTGTGGGTCAGAAAAGTTGGCGGCTGCACCTGCTTGCACCCGCTCAGACCGGACCGCAGGTGAAAGAAGAAATCACTCGTGCCGGGTCGGCGCCGCGGCTAGGCTTGCGTGAATGTCCACAGCGTATCATCGAGCGCTTGACGCGGTCATTCAGCACTTGGAAGAGCTGCAAGCGCGCGGGGTTCAATTTGTCCCGGTCTCGCCGGAGACGCTGGCGGGGCTGCAAGCACCGCGGCCGGTGGCCCCTGCAACCAGGCCCGCGACCGCGCCATTGCCCGGGCCGTCGGCCAGACCCGCGCCGCCCCCGCCCGAACCGGTGAAACCGATGTTCTCCCTGGCTCCGCCCGGCGAAGCGGCTCTCCCGGCGGCATTACCTGCGCTGAGTTCGGAAGCCAAGGCGGCGGCTTTCGCCGAGTTGCGGCAGCGCGCGCTGGCTTGCGTGAAGTGCCCCCGGCTGGCGGCCGCCCGCAGGAACGTCGTCTTTGGCGTGGGCGACATTAACGCCCAGCTCATGTTCATCGGCGAGGCGCCGGGAGCCGACGAAGATGCGCAGGGCGAGCCGTTTGTCGGCCGGGCGGGCGAACTGCTGACCAAGATCATCCGCGCGATGGGCCTGGCCCGGGAATCGGTGTATATCGGGAACATTCTCAAGTGCCGGCCCGATACGCCCGGCCAGAGCTCGGGCAACCGCAAGCCCACCCCGGAGGAGATGCAGACCTGCATACCCTATCTGCACGAACAGATTGACCTGATCCGGCCGAAGGTGATCGTCGCGCTGGGGGCGACCGCGGTCGAGGGGTTGCTGGGTAAGACGCTCGGCATCACCAAGCTGCGCGGCCAGTGGCGCACCTATCGCGGCACGCCGCTCATGCCCACGTATCACCCTGCCTACCTGCTGCGCAACCAGTCTTTCGCCGAGAAGCGCCGCGTGTGGGAGGACATGCTCCAGGTGATGGAACGGCTCGGCCTGCCGATCAGTGAGAAGCAGCGGAACTTCTTCCTCAAGGGCTGATGCCGGCGCAGGAGGATGCGCACCTGCTGGTTTGCGATTGGACGGGATGCCTCACGGGTTCTGGCCCGCTCTATAGAAGCGCTTGCCGGTGGGTTGAAGGATATCGCTCACCTGAACGCCGGCGCCCGTGCCCGGCACGTTGTTGGTCAGCAGGTTCCATGTGTTCAGGTCGGAACTCCATTCCACCCGATAGGTCTTCCCGGCGAGCGTGGTGAAGGTCAACAGGACCTTGCCGCCCGACAACCGCGCGGTCTTGATCTTGAACAAGATGTCGGGCGCCAGCGGGTTGAACCCGGTTTCGGCGAAGATGGCCCAGGTGGTTGCCGCCAGGCCGACGCGCTCGGGGATAGCCTGGAAGGTCGTGCTCAGGCACTGTTCGATCGGCTCCAGGGCGTCGCCGTTCTCCACCGTGCTGGCGGCCAATCCGAGCCCGTCGCCAAAGGGCGCATTCGTCTGCGCCTGTCGAATCTGGCTCAGGTAGTTCGCGGCGGCTGTCGCGAAGCCGGATTGGCCGTAGAGGCCATCCACAAAGGACATTGTGGCCACTGCCTGGCCGGTGAATTCCCAGGCGATGCCGTTGGGTCCGGCTTGCGGTGTCTTAAGCAGGTTGAACCCGTGATACTGGCGTCCCCCGGCGGTGATCACTTGCGCGAACTCGTTGGTCATGAACTGGACAGGCCGGCGCCAGTCAATCAGGTTGCGGTAGCGGGGGGATTCCGCCAGGGCAAGGGTCGTGAAGGTGGCGGCGTCGAGGAAGTCGAAGGTGTTGATCACCTCGGCCCCGCGCTGCGGCCCGTCGGGGGTCACGCCGGGCCCGGGAGGGGTGCCCAGCGGGACGGCGCCCGCCCAGAACCTCCCGAGGGCGGGATCGAACATCTGCAGCACGAAGTCGCCGGCCGCATTGGCATGCGTCGTCCACTCGCTCCAACCGGAAGGGTTGCCCAGGAGCCGTTCGAGTTCAGCCAGCGCGGTGAAGGCCGCGAATATGTCGGCATTGTTCTCGATGGACTTGCTGCGGATGAGCACCTTCGGCTCCCCTTTGTCCGGGTAGCCGAGGTAGTAACCGGCGTAGTTGGTGCCGGTCGAGTCCTTGAGGTAGTGCACGATCCATCGGGCCATGCCGCGGGCGGCATCCAGGTAGCGCGTTTCCGCGGTTTTCTTGTAGCCGGCGCATAAGGACAGAATAGCGAAGGAGACGTTGCCGCCGGTGGCCCCGTCGAGCACGAGGTAAAAAGCGGGGGGATTGGTGGGCACGGTGAAGCCGGCCAGGCGGACCTGCCCCTGCTGACCCTTGCCGGGGCCCTGGCTATTGAAGAGCGGCAGGTCGCCGGCCATGTAGCCGTTGTGCAGACCGAACCATCCGTTGGTGGCCGGGAGCGGGTCGCCCTGGTTGTCATTTGTCAGGCCGTAGGCGAAGGAGTCGAGGATGACGCGGGCGGCCGCGACGTCGGCTGGGTTGCCTCGATCGAGCAAGGCCAGCGCTGTGAGAGCCGATTCGTATGGGGTGGAAAGGTTGCGCAGCAATTGGTCCGCCGGCCAGGGCTCCCGGTTGGTGGCCGGGCCGGAACGAGGCACGACGCCGAAGGTCTCCGTGGCCACCGGAAAGCCCAGGGCGTTGGCCTGGCTGGGCGGCACAGGCAGGAACTTGACCCAGTCTATCAGCAGGGTGCCGCTGCTGGGAGGGTGGGCAGCACTCACAGCCACCGAGAAGAGAATGTGGACGTTGGTGAGGTTCGCCGGGGGAATGACTAGATACACGGGTATGGTCGAGTAACTGTTGCTGTGAAGAATGAGATAGGGATCGGATGCATACCCCGCCACGCCGAATTGGACATACATTCCGCCGGGCGTCGGGCAACGCATGCAGACAGCCAATTGGGTGACCCCCCTCAGGTCGTAACCTGCGCCGGGCTTTGTCCCTCCCCAGTTCTCCGGCTCCTCGAAGTTGACGCCGGCCCATTCTCCGTCGGACAGCGGATCAAATGAAATGCGCACGACGTTCCCCCGTTCCCGGTCAAGGATGTTCAGGTTGGTCGAGCATCCGGTGGGCGACGCGGGGTCATCAACGCATGCGGTGTCAATGTGGACCTTGTGCGTCGCGCCAAAGAAGCCGGACGGGAAACCATGGTTTGCGGCGGAGTCCGCATCCCGATACACGAAGAAGGACGCTCGATTGGTGAGAGTCCGCTGGAGCAGAAGCGGGTAGGCCCGATCACTCACCGGCGTCGTCGCTGCCGCGGTGGCGCGCTGGAGAGTGCCGGCCAGCAGGCACAGCAATACCATGCTCGCAAGCCCCAGCTTGCCGCGGGGCCGCCGCCTCCGGCCCTGCCCGGGAGATTCAGGCGCGGCTGCTAACGCGCGCCGGTGTAAACCTGGTTGTGATTCATTCATAAAGAGCCTTCATTATGCCGCTCGATGGACAGAACGGATGCGGGGGCAGGAGCGCGCTTCTTGCGCAATGACGTGCAATGAGCGCCGTGTGTGGGGGTGAAACGCTGCTCCAGTTTGCCAGCCATAATTCATGTTTACCCAAAGGGGCGCCCGCGTCAAGACGCAAGTTGTCCTCTGAGGCGTAACGATGCAGAGGTGTGTCCGTCTCCCCCTTTCCATGAACCTCCTCCAGGTTGGACGTCGCAACCCATTGTACCACCGCGGGTTGCGAAGAATGGCTATTTTTTGCCACTGGCACACCTGGTTCAGAGGTTCAATGCGCGAAATCTGGTTAGGGGGAATTCTCTCCCCGGGGGAGAGGGTCAGGGTGAGAAGTCCCCGAGCGAAGTCGCGCATTGCCCCCTTGAACCTGGTAAGGACGCGTTCCACCGCGTCCCCATCGCTCTGCACGATCAGGGACGCGGTGGAACGCGTCCCTACCGCACCGACGAGGTTCATGGAAAGGGGGAACAACCCGTGCAACTGCATGGACACGGCTAAGACACCACGAATGGCCGACAAGAATGTTGGCGCTCGTTGCACGCCTTGGGTTGCTTCGGCGCCTCCGCCCAACCCGGAGGGTTGGCAGGTGGTAGCCGGTGGGTCGTTGCGGGGCACAGGGGGGCAACGACCACCGGTTGAGCGACGTTAATGGAATTGCATCCTGAAGGGATGCCAGAGCTGTGGCGCGTGTGCTCCTTGCGGTGGTTTGATACTCCCACACAAGCCCTTTGGGCTATTTGGTAACATCTAAGTAAATCGGGCGGGGAGTGCTACGAACACTCCCCGCAGCACTAAAACAATAACCGTGTCCACCAGGACACCATTACTGAATCA
>Ga0209201_1002020_pt1 | contig 21110 bp, 15 predicted proteins | sample AD_UKC055_MetaG_FD_184411 | JGI IMG/M metagenome (GOLD analysis project Ga0209201, IMG submission 184411) | Active sludge microbial communities of municipal wastewater-treating anaerobic digesters from USA - AD_UKC055_MetaG (SPAdes) (version 2) | ecosystem: Engineered > Bioreactor > Anaerobic >...
CCATCTAATGTCAACTATCATGGTCAAGATTCCGTAGTTTGACTGCGGTCCTTTTGATTGCCATCCTGGTGTCGGTCTCACGAACTACACATATCAGCACAGATGAAATATGCCGGGATAAGGTGTAAAGTTTCCCGGAATCAATCCGGGCCGGGCCGGTCCCTCCGGCATTCGGCGTTTCGCTTCATCAAGGAGGTTTCAATGAATCAAGGCAATTATCTGACGCGATCGCTTGCGATTGCGCTGCTGGCGGTGCCGTTTTGCCTGGCAACCGCATGTTCGGACGGCACGGGCGACCCCTCCGAAGACGTGTTCGAGGACGTCGCCGGTGACGTGATAGACCAGGATCAGGTCTCGACGCCCGACTCGGAAGGTGACGAGTCCGGCCATCAGGACTACATACATTACGACACCAACGTGGACGACCCGACCGCGCTGGAACTGGTCGCGGCCGGCAAGGAAATGCTTTCCGCCGGCGAGTCCCTTCCCGCCATGTCCGCTTTCGCCCGCGCGCTGGAACTCCAGCCCGACCTTCAGGACGCGATGTGGGGCATGGTTCTGGGTCGCTTCCAGTCGATGGTCTCGATGTGGGGCTCCCTGCTCGGCCTTGTCAACTTCCGCGACGACCCGGACGCCATCCCGACGCCGGTCGCCATGTCGCTGGACTTCCCCGAGCACCCGGGCACGATCGGCTCCAACTTCGATTCGCTGTTCGCGGCCGCCGCTGAACAGAAGGTGCGCCTGGAGGCGCTGAAGGCCGCTGGCCAGAACCCCGTGTTCAACCTTCCGGGTGGACTGCCGCTGACGCTCAAGGACGACCTGGTCGCCAACCTCTGCTGCGACTGGGATCTCAGCGACGTCTACGGAATCTCGTCCTTCAACAACCTGATGCTGGCGTTCATCAGCTTCATGGGGTCGCAGAACACCGACATTCCGCTGATCTTCTTCGAGGACTCGATGGACAGCCTCCCGGGCATCGAAAACACCATCGTCGCCACGCTCGACGAATTCCCGGACGCCCTGACGCTGCTTCCCGAGACCGGCGACGACATCTGGAAGTCGACGAAGGACTTCCTGGCCGCCTCCATCGACGACGCCCTCGAATCGGCCCGCCTGATGGGCGAGGGAAACGACCTGACAGCGAACGTGGCGACTCTTTCCGACGACGAAAAGCCGTACCTGGTGCTTCACGGAACCTTCCCTAGCGGTGTGACCGAAATGGAGTTCCTGTGGGAAGGCAAGACCGCCTCGATGAAGGCGGTGCTGGAAAAGGCCAAGGCGCACCTGGCTGGAACCGCCGACAGTCGCCTCAGCCTGGACGCTGACGTCCTGGTGGCGCTCGGCGTGCTGGTCGACATCATCAACCGCACCGTCGGCATCCAGACCGTCGTCGAGGGTCTTGGCATCGAACTGCCCGACATCGTTACCGGATTGATGAGTTCCCTCGATCCTGCCGACCCAGAGCAACTGGTTGGACTGCTGGGCTCGATGACCTCGCTGCTCGGCATCCAGGCCGGCGCCGTCGAACTCGACATCGCAACCTTCCTGGACAGTCCGTTCAACCTGCGCGACATGCTTCCCTGGTATGGCGAGGTTCCAGGCGCCACCGCAAAGTATTTCCTGCGATCGTTCGAGTGCGTGCGCGGAGGCGCGGAAGCTACTCTTATCGGCGCTGGCAACGCCCTTGCCATCACCATCCACGACCCGTCCAGGACCGACGCCAGCTTCACGCTTGATGTCGTCACCAACGCGGGAATCGACGGAGCAGGCGCGGAAATCGATCGCGAGACGGTCACCTTCATGGCCGCCGAAGGTTTCACCGGTCTGTTCCAGGGCAACGTGCTCCTTGAGGAAATCGCCGGGGCCACGCCCGCAGACGACGGCTATGTCGCCCTGCCCCCCGAGGCGCTGCTGACCGCGAGCTACCAGTCGACCGTCGACCCGGCCCGCGCGATCGTCATTTCCGGCAACCTGACCGACGGGTTCACCGAATGGAACTACGCCGGGTCCTGTACGGACGAGACCACTCCCTGGGACGCCGGTCACTTCGAGGAAGCCGAGTTCGCTGACGCCGTCGAGGTGCACGCGCCCGGCCAGACCACCGACCTGCCGGCGATTCTGGCCGATGGCAAGTCGGTTCTGGGCGGCTCGATGGCATTCAGGTCTCCGTCCTTCGACGGTCTGCTCTGGTTGAAAAATGGCGAGGAACTCGCGCCTGCCACCCAGGAAACCCTGGCCGGCTTCGTCGGCGGCATTCTGACCGCACTGGAGGGCTTCTGATGAAAAAGCTATCTGCTGTCGCTATTGTTCTTGCCACCACCGCCATGGCCGGATGCGCCATGGATGACGGCTTCCAGGCCGGCGCCCTGTCCGAACGCATGGCCGATGTCGTGATGGCCGATGTCGAGATGGCCGATATCGCCCTGGCCGATGTCCAGATGGTCGACACCATTCCGGACGTTGTCCCGGCCGACATGCCACTTCCGCCCTCCGACCGCTTCACGTACATCCTTGCGCTGGCCGACACGCACATCAAGTACGCCGATAACGAAGCGGCCGACAGCCTGCGCGCCATCGCGGCCGGCGTCAGCGAAATGCCATGGGAAATCAAGGGAGTGTTCGTGGCCGGCGACGTCTGCTACCTGCTTCCGTACACGACCATCGAGGAATTCCACGCAGACCCGGCCGACCGTTTCGACATCGCCCAGGAGATCTTTGAAACATTCCCGGTCCCGGTGTACCAGGCGCTTGGCAACCATGATATGGACAACGGCCCGATCCCGCTGCGTGATCTGGCTCACCAGCTTTTCCAGGAGCACTTCGGCGTGCCGCCGTACTACGCGGTTGACCTGGGCACCTGGAAGTTCCTGGTCCTCAGCAATTTCGAAGGTCCGACGCACGACCCGGAAGACCCTGCTTTCGACCCGGACAGCGGCTCCCTGGGCGCGGAACAGCTCGCCTGGATGGAAGAACAGGTCAAGGATGGTCGCCCCGTTATCCTGATGACCCACTTCCCGGGATACATCATCAATGACATCGGGCCGTTCCTGCGTGCCCACAAGGACACCGTCCGTCTGTTCCTGAACGGCCACTCCCACGCCTGGATGAACCTGTCGGACAACTACGGCGTGCCGTCCATGGTCATCGGCACCAGCCAGTGGGACCCCGACAACCAGATGATCATTGAGCTGGACAACGAACTGCACACCTGGCGCATGATCAACTGGAACAAGGTTCACTGGGGCTCGGGTTACTCGCTTCCCTGGAACGACGGCATGTAGGCCGGGCACGTCAGCGCTGCACCACGACGTCCAATCCTCTATAATCACCCCCGCGAACTCACAACGAGGCTGTCGCAATGCGGAGTATCCATTTTCTGCCCTCCGCGGGGCTCATCGCGATGCTTGCACTGGCCGCGGGCTGCTCAGACGGCCCCCAGGTGGGGTCATGCATCGATGAAACCTGCATGTCGATCTGCGAACGACGCGAGTGCGGGCCATCTCCCTTCAATCCGGATTACAACTGCGGGGAATGCGGCGCCGGGACGTGTATCGACGGAATCTGCCATGACTCGTCGGACGTCTGGCAGCCGACCGATACCGGTCACGACGTAGGGGGGCGCGACGAATCCGGTTTGGAATTGCCAGACGGCCTCGTCGACACTTCGGTCGACAATGTGACGGCCGACGGCGTGGCGGGCGACCCGGGACTCGATGTCGCCGGTGACGCAACCGACGACACGGGATGCGTGCCGGACTGCGCGGAACTGAAGTGTGGACCGGATCCTGTGTGCGGGGTTTCGTGCGGCGAATGCGAGGGGCTGGATGAGTGCAGGGAAGGAAAGTGCGTCTGCAAGCCGTTTGAAGGCCGCGAATGCGGCGATGACGGATGCGGCGGCTCTTTCGGGGAATGCCCGAACGACGGCGAGATCTGTGACAAGGGTCAGTGCGTTTCCAGTTCCACGAACAAGATGGTGACCATCCCCGCCGGGATGTTCAACATGGGCTGCGGTACAACGGTGACAACGGGCTGCTCCGGCGACGAGAAACCTGAACACAGCGTGTCCATATCTCAATTCCAGATCGACCGGACAGAGGTTACCCAGTCTGAATACAAGGCCTGTGTCGAGGCCGGTGTCTGCGACAAACCCGCCTGCGGTTTCTCACCCGACACCCAGCCGAAGCGCCCGGTCGTCTGCGTGAGATGGGCGGCCGCCAAGACTTATTGTTCCTGGCTCAGCAAGCGTCTTCCGACCGAGGCCGAATGGGAATATGCCGCCCGCGGCACCACGCAGGGCGCGATCTATCCCTGGGGAACCGCCGACGCCAACTGCACGTATGCAAACATGTATTTCGGCGGCGAGGACGGCTGCGGCACCGGCGGAACCGTCGATATCTGCAGCAAGTCGCCCAAAGGCGACAGTCCGTTCGGTCTTTGCGACATGGCCGGCAACGTCTGGGAGTGGGTGTGGGATTTCTACGACACGGCGTACTACAAGTCCAGCCCGACCCAGGACCCGCAGGGCCCGGCCAGCGGCACGTACCACCTGACCAGGGGCGGCGGCTGGAAATACGACATGCTGGGCGCCAGCGGCGAGGACCCCGGCGACGTCCGCTCAATCAATCGCAACAAGGTGTCCCTGGACCTGGGGACCCTCAACGACACCGGCTTCCGCTGCGCCAGATAAATAGGGATATTGGGCACCCGTCCCAGGGCTGGCGCCCTGGGCTCTGAATGGACGCCCCTCGACAGGCTCGGGGCTGGGGCGGGGTCAGGGACAGGATCACTCCGCGGCTTTGGCCGCCTCCCACAATTCATCCAGGCGCTTCATCGACGCGTCCGACAGGCCCTTGCCCTCGGCCGCCAGAGCCTGTTCCATCGCCTTGAACCGCCGCCTGAACTTGGCCAGGGCGCCACGCAACGCGTCCTCGGGATTGATCTTCTTCATGCGGGCCAGATTCGCCGCGGCGAACAACAGATCGCCCAACTCTTCCTGAAGCGCGTCGTCGTCACCGGACTCAAACGCCTCCTGAAGCTCGGCGACCTCTTCCTTCACCTTTTCCAGCGCCCCCGACGGCTCGGGCCACTCGAACCCGACGTTGCCCGCCTTGTCCGAGATCCTCATCGCCATCAACAGCGCCGGCAGGTTCGACGGCACTCCGTCCAGCAGCCCCCTGCCCGCCTTCTTCTTGAAACCCTCCCAGCGCTTCAGCACGTCCCCGGTGCTTCCGTTGTTTTCAACGTCACCGAACACGTGCGGATGCCTGGCAATCAGCTTTTCGACCAGCGCCCTGCACACGTCGGCCGCGTCGAACACGCCGTCTTCGTTCATTATCTGGGCCTGGAACAACACCTGCAGCAGCAGGTCGCCCAGTTCCTCGCGCAACGCCTCCGGCTTCCCGGTGTCGATCGCCTCGACGACCTCGTAGGCCTCCTCGATCACATACGCCTTCAGTGATTCCAGCGTCTGCTCGCGGTCCCACGGGCACCCGCCCGGCGCCCGCAGCCGCCTCATCACCTCAACCGCCTCAACGAAGGCCTCGCCGGTCCTTTTGTTACTATCGTTCATCAACATCTCACCCCGACCTCCGGATGGTCAACGCCCCGGGCATCGACTACATACCGGCGATCCAAATGTCTGGAATCAGTTCTTCTTAGCCTCGACCACGGGAACGGCCGTGTTGAACACGATCACTCCGGCCTTGGACAGGTCGTGGAAGTCGCGGCCTCCGGGACCCCACGCATGCGCGCGGCCCGTCGAGCCGTCCTGGATGTTCATTCGGTAGAAGTTCACGCGCAGTTCGGCGCCCTCGACGATCTTCAACCCGGGAACCGACGACGCGGGAATCTTGATCTCCATCGTCCAGCCCCGGTCCCGGTCGCCGTTGACGTTCAGGGTGCCATCGACCTTCACCGCGCTCTCGAGACCCGGCACCGTGTGCTTCGCGGCCAGCTTCCATTCCGGAACGCGATGCTCGGCGAACAGCGCGTCAAACACCACGTTGGCCGGCGATACCTGAATCTCCAGGTATTCCTTGCCGTCCATCTGCCCGTCCAGATAGATCTCGAACACATCCTGCGTCCACAGTTCCTGGTCACGACTGGTCAGTGTCGCCTCGATCGACTGGTCGGTCGCCGCCACGCCGAAATACAGGAATTCCCCGTCGTGCATCACGCGCACCGAGGTCTGCTCTTCTCCCTCAATCGGTCGGCCGAACGCGTCCGACAGCCGCCCGATCAAAGCGGCTCCCTTCCACGCTTCCTCGTCCATCACGCCGTCCAGCTTCACCGCCGGATTCACGACCGGAGTCAACGCCAGTTGCATATCGGTCGCCGGCTTCTGCTCGACAGCGGCCTTCGTCACGTTGAACTGATGCACCGACACGCGGTTCTCGCCGTCGTTCTTGACCTGATCGCGATTGACCAGAACCATCCGCTCGCCCGTGCCCTTGGCGCCGTACACATCCGCGCTGTACAGACCCGCCCAGATCTCGGCGCGGCCAGCTTCGGCCTTGGGCTCAAGCTTGACCTTCTGCGTGTACTTCACGTACTGGCCGGGCGCCCACTGGTCCATCGGATAAAGCTCGCCGACCGGCACATGGTCCAGCCCCATCCGTTTCCCCCGCGGCAATTCCAGGTGCACGAACACCTTCCAGCCCGGCACCACGGCGCGCTTGCTCTGCCAGTACCACGTCACGGTGACTTCCTGGCCCGCCCGCGGATTCTCGGGCTCCATGTCGATACCGATCAACTGGACGGCATCGCCGAAATTGGCGTTCACCACATGCTTCGGCGTCGGCGCTGTCGTCAGGATCGACTCCCTGATCCGGTTCTGCTGATCCTTCGAAAGCACCAGCCGCACCGGCCGCTTGCATCCGAAAGAAGCGGCCATGACAGCCGCCAGCGCCACCACCAGCAGGGTCTTCAGTATCCTTCCAGACTTCATGTTCACCTCTAGATATGGACCGGTGTCATCCGATCATTCCTGGGGTTCAATGTACGTGTACTCGTCGCCGCGGAAGTTCCTGACCACCAGGACCCCGTTCTCCCACGTTTTGACGTATTCCGGCAGTATCGGCACCTTGCCGCCGCCGCCAGGAGCGTCGACCACGTAGTACGGCACCGCCAGCCCGCTGGTCCAGCCGCGAAGCGCGCCGATAACCTCGAGTCCCTTGGCGATCGTGGTCCTGAAGTGGTAGTTCCCGAACGTCGGGTCGCACTGGTAGATGTAGTACGGCCTGGCGCGCATCATCAGCAGGTTGTGGTTCAGCTTCATCACCGTCTCGGGGTCGTCGTTGATGCCCTTGAGCAGCACCATCTGATTACCGATCGGGATACCGGCCTCCGCGATCTTGCGCAGAGCCGTGAACGACTCGGCGGTGCATTCGCGCGGATGGTTGAAATGCGTGTTCAGGAACAGCGGATGGTACTTCTTCAGCATCGCCACCAGGTCGTCCGTGATGCGCATCGGCATCGTAACCGGGGTCCTGGTCGCGATACGGATGATCTCGACGTGCGGGATTTCCCTGATAAGTTTCAAGAACTTCTCAAGTCTCTCGTCCGTCAGCGCCAGAGCGTCCCCGCCGGAAACGATGACGTCCCTGACGGTCGGCGTCCTGCGGATATAGTCGATGCATGCCAGAATCTGGCTGTCGCCGGCGGCCGTATGAGGATCAGCCACCTTGCGCTTTCGCGTGCAGTGCCTGCAGAACATCGCGCAATCCTGGGTCATGTACAGCAGGACGCGGTCGGGATACCGGTGGGTAAGCCCCTTGACCGGCATGTCGCGATCCTCGGCGAGGGGGTCTTCCATGTCTGAGGGATGCTCGATCATCTCCTCGGGACGCGGCGTGGCCTGCATCCTGACGGGGCACGACGGGTTTTCCGGATCCATCAAAGCCACGTAGTACGGCGTGATTCCGATCTTGAACACATCCCGTCCGGCCGCGTCGCCGTCGATCTCGGCCTGACTCAACCTGATGTAACGACCAAGCTGATTGATGTCCGTGATGCGGTTCCGCATCTGCCAGTTCCAGTCGTACCAGTCCTGATCTGGAACGTCCGAGAAAGGGCCCTTTCCTACCTCAGTGAAACGCCGCGCGACGGTCTCGGCAACACCGCCGAGATCGCACCTGAAACCAGACATGACAACCTCCGGAGAAGCACCAATGCACCCGTGACACGAAAAACGCGCGCCGGTGCGACAATCTGGCGACGATTATAGACTACTTTGTCTTTTCGTGAAGGGACTCTGCACCTGATGCGAAAACCCTTGACACGCTCCGGCAAAAACGGCCAAATCTGGTTCTACCCGTTATGGTGGAGCGCCAAAGATGGCCAAAAAGAGTTATGAGATCGAGCACGAGTGGGATGAAGCGACCGCAATCGAAAAGCTGAAGCCTTTCGCCAACATGCTGGTCAGCGCCTATGATCTGAAGATGACCGAGAACGCCGCCAATTCCTACACATTCACCCGCGCCGGAGTCCGCGCCGATATAGTGGTTTCCGACAAGGTGATGAAGGCGGATATCGATCTGAACATGCTGCTTGAAGGCATCGTCCGCCCCAAGCTGGAAGAGATGATCGAACGCAAGGTCCGGCCGATGTTCAAGAAGGCCTGACCGCCCGCGCCCTGCCCGTCCTCACGATCTGTCACCCGCGTTTGAATGCGGTTTCGTCGCGTCCACGCCGGCCGCGGTCAACTCGAACATCTTGTCAATCGCCCTGGCAGCGCCGGTTCGAACAGGCTCGGGCACCGTGATCACCTGATCCGGTCGCGGCGACTCCAGCACCTGAAGGACATCCCTCAAACCGGTCATCTTCATGTGGGGACAGAACGTGTTGATGCCGAAAAACCTGTACTGCGGGAACTCTATCCTGAACCTGTCCGCCATCCCGTCCTCGGTCACCACCACGAACGACTCCCATCGCCCGGACTTGACCGCCTTCATCATGTCGCCGGTGCCGCCCGCGACGTCGGCCAGAGCCACCACGGCGGGCGGAGACTCGGTGTGGACCATCACGCAGGCGCCGGGACCGGCGGCATCCTTCAGAGCCTGAACATGGTCCGCCGTAAGGCGGTCATGCACGATGCACTTGCCGTCGTAACCGATGATCTGCTTGGTCGTCATCGAACGCAGATTCATCCCCATGTTCCCGTCCGGCACGAACACGATGCGCTGCTGCGGAAGACCCTCGACGACCGCCAGGACGTTTGCCGACGTGCAGCAGGCATCACATTCGGCCTTCACCGAGGCGGAGGTGTTCACGTAACAGACCACGCCGGCGTCCGGGTACTCGGCCCTCAGCGCGCGGACATCCGCGGCGGTGATCGACTCGCTCAGCGAACAACCGGCCAGCGGCGCCGGCAGCAACACGCGCTTGTCGGGACACAGGACCGCGGCGGTCTCCGCCATGAAGCTGACACCGCAGAAAACGATAGTGTCAGCGGTCGCGTCCCTTGCCGCCACCGACAAACCCAGCGAGTCTCCACGAACGTCCGCAACGCCGTAGATCACTTCAGGAGCAACATAGGAATGTCCCAGAATTATTGCATTCTGCTGTTGAACCAGCTTGCGAATCCGCAGCGTTATCGGCGCGATCGTCCGACACTCCGCCCGTGACCAGCCAACTGGGGCAAGCATCCCGTAAAGACGCATGCCCTCCTCTTCGAATCCGCCAGTGACCAGACCATCGCCCGAACCGATGTCCTTGTCGCCCATCGCATCACCGCCGTTTTCGCCCGCACTCCCGTCAAGTGTATCGGCATCCGCCCCGCAGTCAACGATCCGGTGTATTGAGCCTTTCGTCCGGATGCCTTATCGTTAGCCGCGAACGGTCGCTGGATCCACGATCAACCGGGGGAAACGATGCGCGCAAGATCCCTCATCGTGCCAATCACGTCGGTTTTGCTGGCCGGGGGCGTCATCGCCGCGGCCTTTCTGATCAGAGGTCTGCCCGGCCTTCCGACATTTTCCAACAACGCTTCACTGCCGCCCGACAGGCAGGTTCCCTGGGTCGAGCCTCCCGGCCGGTTCGAACCGTCCGGCGGACGCATCAAGACAGCGCCCGCGTCGGCGGTCCCGGGTGGATTCCTCGACTACGCCGACCGCGTCCTGTATCTCAGGGGCTTGGCGATCCAGCCTCCACCGGGCCTCTCCCCGGCGGAACCGGCAGTCTCGTCGGGGGCCCGGGCGCCTTCATTCGACTTCGCCGCGCTGCGCGATGCCGGCATCAATGTGATCACCCTGCCCATCCGCTGGCAGGATCTGGAACCCGGTCCGATGGAATTGTCCGTGCCGCGCCTTCTGGCCATCCGCGCCTTCCTGGATCGGGCCGCGTCGGCGGGAATGGCTGTAATCCTCGTCAACACCACACCGTTGTCGTCCCAGCCCGCCTGCGCCGGTCTGCCGGACGCGCCGGTATGGGCATTCAGGATGCCGTCGGAAGACACAAACTTCAGTGATGGCGACTGCCCTGCTTCAAGACGCGACAGGACGCCTGCAAACAATCGCTTTTACAGGGATTTCATTCAGGGTTCATGGACTCCCGATGACCTGGCCCTTCAGGACCACCTGATCCGTGCCTGGACCAAGCTGGCCGAACTGGTTTCACGCTCCCCCGGATTGGCCGGCTACGCGCTCGCGGACGGAATGACCTGCCCGGAAGGCCTTGACGCGACCGAATGCAGCCAGGCATGGACCGGATTCATCGATCGTTTCGCCAACAACATCAGGGCGGTCGACAGATCCGCCATCATTTTCCTCGACACCGAGGCTCCCGCTTCCGGCGTGACCGGCCTGGATATCCTGTTGACCGAATTCGTCCCCGGCTCGGCCGACGACTCCTCCCGCGGCCTGTTGAACGATCTGCCCCCCGGCTCGTTTACCCTTGACCATTCCGTCGTCACTCCCGGCGCCGCGCTGATAGCCAGACTTGACGCCGCCGAAAGACGCGGGCGTTCCATCCTTTTAACCATGCCGCGTTCCTCAACCCCGGCAGCCTCGCCGCAGGACGGTATCCTCGCGCTCGCGCGGGAACTGGCCCGTCCACTTCCCCTGGCAGTCGCGGGCAGAAACCTGAAGTTCTCGTTCGACAGGCTGACCCTGCCGCAATCCGCCGACGAGGTTGCCGCCGGGCCAGGTCAAACAGACGTATTCACACTGGAATTCACCGACGGCGAAAGGGCGACGGATTCCTTGTCCGAAACCACTATCTGGCTGCCGGTCAAAACCCTGTACCGGACGATTCCCGACAGCGACGCTCCCGCCTGGACGGTCGAGATATCGGACGGAAGCGCCGACTGGCTTCCGGGCCGATCCGACGTAATCATCTGGCGAACGGTGAATGGCGGCCCCCACAGGCTGCGACTGATTCCCTGGGGCGGCCGTCGTCTCGGAGTGGAACATGGCCCGGTGCCGAACCACACAAACCCTTGATTTTTCGTCTGCTTTAGCGCATATTCCCGGCGCCGGAAATGACCGCCGGCATCGCTGAATCGACAGGATTGTGAAAGGACACACAGATGCACGACAAACCAGAACGAATACTTGATCTTATTGGAAATACGCCGATTCTCGAGATCCCCGGCTTCGCCCTGGGCAACGTTTACGCGAAGGCCGAATTCCTCAACGCCGGCGGCAGCGTCAAGGATCGCATCGCCAAGCACATGATCGAACAGGCCGAAAAATCCGGCGCCCTTAGACCCGGCATGACCATCATCGAGGCCACCTCCGGCAACACCGGCATCGGAATAACGATGGTTGGCGTCCAGAAGGGATACCGCGTGATCATCGTCATGCCGGAAAACATGAGCGACGAACGCAAGAAGATCATCCGCGCCCTCGGTGGTGAACTGGTCCTGACCCCGGCCGATACCAGCATCAACGGCAGCAACGAACGGGCGGCCGAGCTTATGGCCGAGATACCCGACCACTTCAACCCCGGCCAGTTCACCAACCCGGACAATCCCGACGCGCATTACACGACCACCGGGCCCGAAATCTGGCGGCAGATGGGCGGGAAGGTCGACGTGTTCGTGGCCGGCGTCGGCAGCGGTGGCACCCTGATGGGCTGTGGCCGCTACCTGCGCGAACAGAATCCCAAGGTCCAGATTATCGCCGTGGAACCGCGCAACAACACCGCCCTGCTCAGCAAGGAACCCGGTTTCCATGTCATCCAGGGTATCGGTGACGGTTTCGTCCCGGCAATCGTGGACCGCAGCTACATCGACATGGTTATGACCGTCTCGGACGAGGACGCCATCGACACCGCCCGCAGACTGGCCAGGGAACAGGGAATCCTGGTGGGAACGTCATCCGGCGCCAATGTCTGGGTCGCGGCGCACTTCGCCAACGGCCGCAGCAACGTCGTAACCGTCCTGGCCGACCGCGCCGAACGCTACTTCAGCACCGCGCTGATCTGATCCCCTGAAACGCTCGTTCACGACAGGATTCAAACGCTCAAATCAGTTGGCAGGCGGGATCCCCAGGGAACTCTGCACCTCCTCGAGCTCGACGCACAGCCTTGGCGGGATGCGGCTGTCAAGCTGCCCTTCCGGGCACAGAATCTCGTAAAGGTTGCCAAGTTTGGCCTGGGTGCCGTCGCAAAGGACGGCCATTTCCGTGCACGGTTGGCCCGCCAGGCAGTCCTCGGCCACGGTGCATCCGCAGAACATAAGCAGTTCATCCGGTTGTTCAATGAGTCGTAGAACCACGGGTGGCCCCACGAGCTCTTCCGCAATTGCCGCGAGGTCGTAACATTGGGCGCCGGGCGCGCAACACACGTTGACGTTGTCGCAACGTCCACCGGACTCGACGCACGTCCTGGTTTCCTGGCCGGGAACAGCGACACAGTCCATCACGGCGCCGTCGTACAACGGGGCGCAATCACCCTGTTCCTCACACGGCGCGGTGCAACCATCACCCCCGTGGTCGCAGATCGCGCCTTGGCCATCCATGCATGTGTATAACGGCTCGCCAACACAGACGCACGACTCGTCGAACCGCGCGCAGTCCTCGTCTTTCACGCACTGCACGCACTGTTCTTCACCATCAACGATGGCACAAACCGGGAAACCTCCCCCGCACAATCCCTGACAAGACGCGCACATCCCGCTCGGCAGGCACACGCCCGGACCGCCGTCATTGTCGCAATCCCTGTTGTCCAGACACTCGACGCATTCGCCGTCACGGCTATAGGGCGTGATCTCGGGACAGTTTGGGCAATAGTCTTCATCCGGCGCGCAGACGCTGACCCCGGCCCCGCGGTCGACGCAGGTGAAAACGGTCGATGCGGCGCCGGCGCCGACCACGTCTATCCCACATCCGCCGTCCACACATTCAGGAACGCACAGGCCAGGGGTCCCTGAGACCGCGGAGTAACACCTGTATCCCTCGACACATTCGTAATCATGCAGACAGTTCGCACAGCCAGTCGCGCAGTCCCGGCAGGTGCCCAGTTCAAAATCACAACAGGTTTCGTCCTGACAGCCCCCATCAACCACACAGGCCGGACAGTTGAAAGTGGTCGGAAGACATGCCTTTATCCCGCTCAGGCCAAAGTCGTAACACATGAATCCGTTGCGGCAATCACCATCATCCACGCAGGTGCACGCCTTTCCGGTATCGAATGTCGCACAAGTCTGATCCCCGCGACAATCATCGTCGTTCTGACAGGTATTGCATGGAGTGGCCGCGGTGTCGGGCACGGCGTCCGGCTCGACACTGTCCACGGGCGCATCCCCGACGGAATCCAGCGTGTCACTGACCGAACCCGCCGTATCCCCGACCGCATCCAGCGTATCCACGCCTCGGACGTCTTCCTGGGTGGCCGGTCCGGATGAACATCCGGGCGCCATGAAAAGGCAGACCAGCAGTGTCAGTGCTGCATAACGTACCGTCATGGCAATCCCCGGGAAGAAGAGATGCAATCATTGTATGCACAACAATCCGACATTTCCAGCGGCTGAACAATATTTCTAAACCGGGAAGGACTATTTGCGGATCGGATAGAAATAGAACGACACGATACCGATCAGGGCCATCAGCGCGGCGACCGCGCCGGTCAGGACGATGCCCCACGGCTGGGCGGTGCTGTACCCGAACTGCGAGAACAGGAAGCCCTGAATCATCAGGGCCAGCCCACCGGCGATCTTCTGCAGCAGGCCTTCCATGCCGTTGTACATCGCCTCGCGCCGATATCCGGTGCGCTCGGTGTCCAGGTCCATGATGTCGGCCAGGATGGCACGCGGCACGACCAGGCCGACGGCCAGCCCGGGCGCGATCAACAGGCAGCACACGGCAAGCTGCATCCACGCCGGCATACCCAGCATGCCTGACAGCGTGACCATCGGGATGACAAGCAGGAACGTCCCAAGTGTGAAGAAAAACAGGGTCTTACGCTTTATGCGACGCGAAGCCAGTTCAACAAACGGATAGAACGCAATCGAAAACACGACCAGTCCAAGCAGCATGATGCCGGAGACCGTGTCGGAGCCCTGTGAAAGCAGCCAGGCAACAGGGCCAATCGACGAAGTCTCGCCCACGACCTGGGTCGCCACGACATAGGGCAGCGCGGCCTGAACCAGGAACATGCCGGCGTACATCATCGAGCCCGCTATGATGTACGGGACGAACGCGGGATTCTTAAGGGTTTCCCAGCACGCCTTGAACAGCCCCCACGGAACTTCCTTGGCGACGCTGTGCGGCCGCTCGCGGATCACCGCCAGCACCGGCAGGAACGTCAGGAATGTCAGCAGCGTGCCGATGGTCGCGGCCAGTTTGAACCCGTCCGTGACCGCAATACCCAGGAAGGTGCCGCCGTCCATGTAATTGCTGATCATCGGACCGAACACGATGAACACGAAGATCTGGGCCAGCGCGTTGAAGATCGACATCCATATCGAGACGCGCACGCGGCCGCGGTCGGACTCCCAGACCTCGGGCATCAACGCCAGGTACGGATTCACGACAACGGTGAACGACACCTGGAGAGCCAGCATGTTGATGAACAGCCAGACCGCGCTCAACCAGCCCATCGCCGTGTCGTCCATCGACGCGAACGGCGAGAACCACACGAACAGGAACCCGGCCAGCAGGAACGGCAACCCGATCTTGATGAACGGCATTCGCCGCCCCTTCGTTCCGCGCATCCTGTCGGAATAGAAACCGACCAGCGGGTCGGCCAAAGCGCCAAAAAACATGACGATGGCCGATATCAGGCCGAACGCCGCCGGATCCACCAGCAACTGCCGTCCAGCCGCTATCTCGTCCGGGGTCGGGCAGTACAGACGCATCAACCAGACCGATATCGCCAGCAACAGCATGCCCACCGGAAAGCTGCCGAACGAATACGCAAGCATTCCCCAGAAACCGGGCTCGCGGTAGGGTTGCCCCTGCCCCGCCGTCACATTCGTCACCACCGCATCTCTCGCATCCATCGGTCACCCCTCGCGCAGACGAAACGACTCGGGCCACAAAACGCCCGGGCGCCGCTCGAACGATATCTCAAAACCCTTTTTCCGAATACAAAAAACCCCGTCCAGCACCGAGCCGGACGGGGTTCTTCAGTCGATCACGAAAACTGTCAAGCCTTGACGATCGCGTCGGCCGCGCAAACCGGAGCGCACTTCGGCTCGCCGCCGGACTCGGCACATTCCGTGCACTTGTTCGGGTCGATCTTGTAGATGTCGCCTTCGGAAATCGCATGGTTGATGTCGCACTCGTCAATGCACGAGCCACATGCCAAGCAATCATCGGTAATCTTCATTGCCATAACAAAAACCTCGCGAGATTCAAGAAAACATTGTCCTGGGAAGGCCGCCCTTCCCCCGGCCGGGATCATCAATAATCCATTCATTCCTGTCAAATAAAAACGAATGTCAGCCACTCCCCCCGCGCCATACGGGGTTCCATCCCGGGACCGTTTGGTCTACCATGCGGTCATATCGAGATAACCGGGATGGCTCAGGCCCTGGCCACACCCGGCGTTTACTGACTTTCCATCGGGCGCGCGGAAGACACACATCATGAAACACATCCTGTTTCCATACGCGGGTATCGCCGCACTGGCGATCTCAATGGCATCGTGTGGCGGAACCGACCCGGGCGACGATCAGTTCGGCGCCGGCGACGTCGCGGACACGGTTCAGGCCGACACGATCCAGGACGGATTCGCTCCGGACACCGACCGTCCCGACCAGGGCGCAATCGAGACCGTTGGCGACCCCGGTGTGCACACGCCGCCGGACGCGCTGGCCGATGTGCAACCGGACGCGCTGGCCGACGTGCCGCCGGACTGCCTGTTCTTTACGGACGAGTACGAGGACCCGGGAACCATCGACGGTGGCGATGACGCGGACGCCGTTGACGACGTCGCCGCCGACGCCGGCGATGCCCTTGATGACCAGGACACGGCCCCGACCGACTGCCTGGAATTCTCGGTGGACGGCGCGCCGATGTTAGACACCATCGTCGATTTCGGCACGCTTGTGCGCGGCAAAAGCAGCCGTCGTGACATCAGCGTGTGCAACAGATGCACGTTTACCGCCTGGCCCTCGATTTCGGACTCCTTTGTCGCAGGCAACAGCAGAACACTGGTGCTCGAGTCCGTCACCGACTCCGACGGGCAGGCCCTTGCATTGCCCAACGACCCGGCTCTGCTCGGTTCGTGGCTCATAGGTCTGTCCATCCCCGGCGGCGAGTGCCTGACATTCGGGCTCACGTATGACAGTGATCGGGCCCACACCATCCCGTCCGACCTCTTCACTGCCGTCATCGTTTCGTTTTCCTATGGATGGACCTATGCCGTGGCACTGACGGGGCGCTCGGTCGAGAGTCTCCCGTTCGATAATGCCGAGGACTGTGTTCAGGGCGGAAACAACTGTCACGTGGACGGCGTCTGCTATGCGGTCGTTTCCGGCCCCGCCGACAAGCAGTGTGCGGTCTGCCAGCCCGGCTATTCCGAAGGCTCGGAATACCTTCTCACCAACTGGCCGGCTGATTACCCCTGCGACGACGGGCTCAATTCAACGACAAACGACATGTGTGACTCGGGCGTCTGCGCCGGCACCCCCTGCCCGGCTCAGCCGCTCTTCGCGGACATCGCGGCCGGCGCCAGTCACGCCTGCGCGGTTGACGTCAACGGTCTCGTCTACTGCTGGGGCAACAACGAAACCAGCCAGTGTGGAGTGCCCTCCGAAGACACCCCTAGCGGTTCCACCTCGCCCACGCTCGTGACTGTTCCCGCATCGGCTGGAAAAATCGCCGCGGGTGAGTTCCACACATGCACGACCATCGCGGCCGGCGGTGCCTGGTGCTGGGGCTTCAACGCTCTGGGCCAGCTCGGCGCCGGCAACATGAACTCGACCACCACTCCGATCCAGGTGACCAGCCTCAATGTTCCCCTCCAGCAGATCACGGCCGGCCGCAACCACACCTGCGCGCTGACCGGTGAAGGACAGGTGTTCTGCTGGGGCGCCGGCGATGCCGGCCAGCTTGGGACCGGGAGCACGCACAGTCCGACACCGGCACAGGTTCCATTGCCGACAGCCATCCACATCGCCGCCGGCAACAATCACACATGTGCGGTCCTTCAGGACGGATCAGTCGCCTGCTGGGGTGACAACGCATTCGGCCAGACGTCAAGGGACGACGTCCAGACAGTCACCGCCCCGGTTACGATCTCCTCCATCACGGGGGCAATCCAGGTTGCCGCCGGCAGGTCACACTCGTGCGCGCTTCTGGATTCCGGAATGGTCACGTGCTGGGGCGATGCCGGCTTTGGACAGCGAGGCGACGGTCACTGGAGCGTCACCCGTTCGTTTTCCACGAAAGCCCTGATTGAAAACCAGGTGGTGGTCGAGGCCGCCGGAAACCACACCTGCTCGACCAACGCGGCGGGCGGAGTGTCCTGCTGGGGCGAGAACGAAGGCGGCTGCTTCGGAAACCGGTCGATACTCGACAGCGCCTATCCCGTGCATGTGCTGGGATTGTGGCAGCCGGCAAGCAGTTTCGCGACCGGCGACGATTTCGCGTGCGCGGCGCTTGAGGGCGGCGGCTTGCGCTGCTGGGGCAGCAACGCGGTTGGACAACTGGGCAATTACCTGTATGAAGACGAGTCCCTTGTTCCGGTCGAGGTCATCTGGGCCGACAACACCTAAATCGAATCACTGTCGGGCTTGCGGGCTGACTTCCTGGCGGGCTTCTTAACCGCCGGCTTCTTCGCCGCGGGCTTGCCGACCGGCTTAAGACCATCGTCGGTCACCTTCACCTTGACCTGAATGTCGAACGTCATGCCGTTCAACCCGCGACGAATTTCATCCGCCATGTCGACCCGGTCCAGCCACCGGCCGACCTGATCACCGACCTGCTCGACCATGTCCTGACGCAGCCCATGAACCTCGCGCGAGACATACCCGGCCAGTTCCCGCGACATAGCCTTGACGACCTCGCGGATGAAGCCTTCGGTCTCGACCAGTTTCGACACCGAAGTCGCGACCGCCCTGCGCGCCAGTTCGGTCAGCATCCCGTCGCCGCCCCGACGCTCGGTCTGCTCGGGCTGTTCGCCCGCGGGCACGCCGCCCTGGGCCTCGCCACCATCGCCGTGATACCCGTCCATCAAACACCTCCGTGGCCGCACACACGGCGCCGCCAGCAAACACCGACAACCGGATTGCGCAATGATACCATCAAGCGCCGCGCCATCAAACGCCCCCCTTGCCAGACCGCCCCGCAAGCCCCATTTACTCCAAGCCGGAAAGCCCGCCTTGTGATACAATTGGCCGCCCTTTTTCATGCTTCCCGGTTCATGGAGTTTTGATGAAAGCATTCTTCAGAAAGATTTTCGGCACGAAAAACGAGCGCGACCTGAAGGCCATGCGCCCGATTATTCAGGCCATCAACGATCTTGAACCCAGTTTCCAGGCGATGACCGACGACGAACTGCGCGGCAGCACCGCCCGGTTCCGGGCCCGCCTTGCCGCCGGCGAGACGCTTGACGACATCCTGCCCGAGGCGTTCGCCGCCTGCCGCGAGGCATCGGTCCGCACCACCGGGATGCGTCACTACGACGTGCAGATGATCGGCGGAATCGCCCTGCACCGGGGCATGATCGCCGAAATGAAAACCGGCGAAGGCAAGACCCTGGTCGCCACCTCCGCCCTTTTCCTGAACGCCCTTGAACCCGACCCGACCAACCCGGAACGCGGCATGGGCGCGCACCTGGTCACGGTCAACGACTACCTGGCAAAGCGCGACTCCGAGTGGATGGGCAAGATCTACAACGCGCTCGGCATGTCGGTCGGCGTCATCGTGCACGGGCTCAGCGACCGTCAGCGCCAGGACGCGTACGGTGCGGACATCACATACGGCACCAATAACGAATTCGGGTTCGACTACCTGCGCGACAACATGAAGTTCTCGCTGGACTCGATGGTCCACCGCTACTACGACTATCCAAAGAAGAAGGACCAGGTCAAGACGATGCACTACGCCATCGTCGACGAGGTCGACAGCATCCTGATCGACGAGGCCCGTACCCCCCTGATCATCTCGGGTCCGGCCGAGGAATCCTCCGAGGTCTACTACACAGTCAACGCCATCGTTCCCTCGCTGCGCCGCGACGAGGACTTCATCGTCGACGAGAAGTCATCCGCGGTCACGCTGACCGAATCCGGCGTCGACAAGGTCGAAAAGCGCCTCAGCGTCCGCAACCTGTACGACGGCGATAACGTCGAACTGGTTCATCACGTGTACCAGGCGTTGAAGGCGCACACCCTGTTCAAGCGCGACGTGAACTATGTGATCGAGGATGGCGGCGTGGTCATCGTCGACGAGTTCACCGGCCGCAAGATGCCTGGCCGGCGCTGGTCGGACGGGCTGCATCAGGCGGTCGAGGCCAAGGAAGGCCTGAAGATCGAGAACGAAAACCAGACCCTGGCGACGATCACATTCCAGAATCTGTTCCGCATGTACAACAAACTGGCCGGCATGACCGGTACCGCCGACACCGAAGCCGAGGAATTCGCGCGCATCTACGACCTGGACGTCCTTGTCGTGCCCACGAACCGCCCGACCGGCCGTACCGACCACGAGGACTTCGTCTACAAGAACGACCGGGCCAAGTTCATGGCGGTGCTGGACCAGATCAAGGAATGCTATGCGCGCGGCCAGCCGGTTCTGGTCGGCACGACGTCGGTCGAGAAATCCGAGCTGGTCAGCCGCCTGCTGACCAGGGACAAGATCCCGCACCACGTCCTGAACGCCAAGAATCACGGCCTCGAGGCCCAGATCATCGCCCAGGCGGGCCGCAAGTTCGCGGTCACGATCTCGACCAACATGGCCGGCCGAGGCACGGACATCGTGCTTGGCGGAAACCCCGAAGCCCTGGCCCGCACCCAGGTTGATTCCGACGAAAGCGATAAATATCAAGAACTTGTCGAGCAGTACAAGCCGATCTGCGCCGCCGAGCGCCCCGAGGTGCTGGCAGCGGGCGGCCTGTTCATCATCGGCACCGAGCGTCACGAGTCACGCCGCGTCGACAACCAGCTTCGCGGACGTGCCGGACGTCAGGGCGACCCGGGCGGGTCGCGCTTCTTCCTGTCCCTGGACGACGACCTGATGCGCATCTTCGGCGGCGACCAGCTCAAGGACATCATGGAGCGCCTGCAGGTCCCGGATAACGAGCCAATCGTCCACCGCTGGGTCACGAAGGCCATCGAGAGCGCCCAGAAGCGCGTCGAGGGTCGCAACTTCGACATCCGCAAGAACCTGCTGGAATACGACGACGTGATGAACCAGCAGCGCCAGACGATCTACCGCCTGCGCAACCGCGTCCTGGACGGCCGCGAGGTCCACGACATGGTACTTGGCGCCATCGAGCAGGTCGCGTGGATCGCCATGGACAAGTACTGTCCGGAAGGCGTCAACAGCGAGGACTGGGACTTCGACGCCCTGTGCCGCGACCTGCTCGGCAGCCTGCGTGTCAAGCTGGACCCGGCCGATCTGACGCAGGATCCGGAAAACGCCGGCAACCGCCTGGTCGCGCTGCTGAAAGGCGCCTATGAATCCAAGACTAACCAGTCGGTCGCCCGCGCGATCGAACTAGATCGG
>Ga0209201_1002021_pt1 | contig 21108 bp, 19 predicted proteins | sample AD_UKC055_MetaG_FD_184411 | JGI IMG/M metagenome (GOLD analysis project Ga0209201, IMG submission 184411) | Active sludge microbial communities of municipal wastewater-treating anaerobic digesters from USA - AD_UKC055_MetaG (SPAdes) (version 2) | ecosystem: Engineered > Bioreactor > Anaerobic >...
AGATCTTTCAGAAGGAGAAGGAGATCTGACTGTCCGTTTCAAAGTGGTAAGCGAAGACGAAACCGGGGCGATGGCCAGGCATTTCAATGCTTTCATGGGCAAGTTGAACGAAATGATTCAGCTCGGCCAGAAAGCAACGCAAAGCGTAGAGCAAGGGGCCGTTCAGCAGGCCAGTGCTATTGAGGAAACGACTGCTTCCATGGAGGAATTCGTCCATTCTCTGGCAAGAAATCTCGCTGACACGCAGGATATGGACAAACTCATCGGAAATATCACCCAGGACATGGATCGGGTCAACCAAACCATGAAATTTCTTATGAGAGGAATGGAAGACCTGAAAATGGCCAGCACGGAAACCGGAAAGATTATCAAATCCATAGACGGCATCGCCTTTCAAACAAACCTTCTGGCTCTGAATGCAGCCGTTGAGGCGGCCAGAGCCGGCGAGGCTGGCGCGGGATTTGCCGTCGTCGCAGGTGAAGTGAGAAATCTGGCCATGCGCGCATCGCAAGCCGCAAAAAGCACGACGGAACTGATTGAAAAGAATGTAAGGCAAATCAATGAAGGTTACAAACTTGTTGATCAAACCGGACAGGATTTTACGGTTCTGGTCAAGAAAACGATGGATTCTAGGGCGCTGGTATTAAAGATTTCCGAATCCGTGAAAAAGCAGGATCAAACCGTCCAGATGGTGAACAAAGCCCTGAAAGAGATCGACAAGATGACTCAATGGAATGTTTCCCAGGTTGACCAGTTGAACAACAACATGTCGAGATTCAGAACTTCCGAAACGGAAGATGAGATATAGCCTATCCCAACTCTATTCCCGTCCGCGCTTATCCGTGGACGGGAATAGCCAGCAATTGCGAAAGCCGTTCCTCACGGCGTGATTCCATACGGCAAATCGGTTCAGTTCACCGCAAAACCGGAGGTAACTCCTTCATATCTTGAAATCCTTCCGGTCCAGCCGGATTTCCAATGCCCGATATGGCGAATCCGGTATTCTCCTGCCACAGTATCTGATGGGATAAGCCATTCGATGGTAATTTTTGAATTGGCTATGCCGTCCCGCGTCCATCTGTACCGGGTTGTTGGATCCCAGTCATAGACTACAGGCTTCCATATGGCTCCGTTCTTCTTTTCTACGACGAGGTAGCTTTCGCTTGATCCGACGGTGAGGTTGTTGTTGGGATGAGCTCCCCAGAAAACCGCACTGACTGTTGTGCCTTTTGAATAGATGGAGGATGGTTGGGTAATAACATCGCCGAATTTCTTGTTCAAGGGCTTGTCATCGAACAATACCTTGCCGGCCACTTGCAGAATGGAAACTTTTTCCAATCCCGCCTCAACGGTGGCCAAATCCACGGCGTATGAGGGTGGCTCGATCCCGGGAGTGAATGTCGCAGCCAGTTCATGAACGATTTGCCGGACGCCGTTTAGCGAATAGGGCCCCATCAGCGTCGCACCGCCCTCATACTGCTGCGATGCGTATTCCTCCCGTGTTGCCAGATACCGAAGATCATCGTTGGACGTGGAATTGATGACGACGGTCGTCACGCCGGGAAGCGCCTTTTTCATATCCGCTTTAAGGCGACGGCCGGACATGGTTGTCACTTCACAGGGCAGTGTCAGAATGGCGAAGGAACCGATTTTAACGATTGTAAATGGCTGGTTCATGTTCCAGATCTTTCCCCCCGGCACAAGAACGCCAAGCTCATCAAAGCTCATGGTAATCCGCTTTTCAAGCTGACAGTCAATCTCCTTCTTCTGTTTGGCATCAGGCGTGATGACCTGGAAAAGGATATCGGCAATGGAAGGAACGGGATCAGAAATTAAATCCCTGAAACTCGATACGCTGTAATCCGTCACACTACGGGGATTTCCCTCTCCAGCCTTGACCTGTCCACTGTCTCCGTCTTCCATCGAGCCCGCAAAAAATCCAGCCCCGGCAGAGCCGTTGCAGAGCCGACAGTTTTCCACGGTTTCTTTCAGAATATCCGAGTAATAGATATCCCGAGGATCCATATATTGCGCTTTAATCGGCAGAGACTGAGCCGCGGCAAACATCTGACGGGTTTCAATGCTGCCGGAAAGCTCCGTGCCGTTGTCGTTGAATATTTTTCTGGCCAGATCAGCCACCGTTTTAGCCCGCAGATTCATGCGCTCATAGTCATAGGTTCCGTCCGCAATCCAGTCGAGAACATCGCCGTTGGCATCCAGTTTGAGGGTCTTGGTTTTGGCCGCAAATTGCGGCAACAGTGCATCTTCCGGAAGGTTGCTGGAGGTGTCGGCCGCATCGCTGTATGCAAAGGCCGCGACAAAACCGGTGTTGTCCAGGTAATTGACGCCGTGTTCCTTTTCAATCAGGTAGGAAGCCAGCCCGCTGACATCCCCGTTGATCAGCGTGAGATGGCTTCCTGAAACATTGGGATGAACCGGCGACCAGTTGTACATGCCAATCACGGTACCGTCTTCCTTGATGAACTTGAATTGCGTAATGGTCCGGTTGGTGTTGTCCGCTTGTCCATCAGGCAGGAGGTAATCATTGATGTCTCTGTTCAGAACGTAGGCGGGCTCCGATCTCTGACGGTTGACCCGCTCTGAGGCTTTCCAGGAAAATTCTCCGCTGTTCACGGTCACCCTTCCAGGCGAAAGACGTTCATGAGCCATGACGATGGCGTTGAAAATACCATCGGAGATCTTCTTGAAATTCCCATCGTGAAAGGTCATGCCGGCAAAAATGTTTAGCGCATAAGTTTTAAAATATCCGCCGGGACCACTGTGCGTGTGGGTCGCGCTGATGATGACATTCTTTTCATTATAGAGCAGACCATATTTTTCTTTCAGCCTTTTTAGCACATCCACATACACTCCCCCCGACATGAGGGGAATATCCGCCGTGACCAGAACCACGCTGTTTGTTGTGTTTTTTTCTCTGATAATGAAGGCCCGCGCCCACTGACGCATGAAAATGCCGCTCCCCAGCTGGCTGAAGTCACAGTATCCGGCAAACATGACTTCCGCAGGAGGCCCTGTGACATCGCTGATACCAGTCCCTATCAGATAAGGCGATGTATTCAAACATGATTGCATGCTGAAAAGCGAAATGAACAATATGGCAATCACCGCTATTGACTTCTTCATGCCCATGATAACCTCCTGAGTGTCAAGACATTGATGAAGTTATCCATAACCTCATCATCCATAGGGGAATGACATCGGTTGCCCGGCAAATGAGAGCAGACCACCTTCGACAACTGAAACCTGCCTTGCCCTTTTATCCACTCACAACAAGATCCGCCGTTCTTTTTTTAAAAGAATCCCGCGCGGATACTGTTCCAAAGGATGAAAGTCCTAAACAATAATTTAATTACGTTAAATTAATATTTATCAGAATTTTATTGAAAATCAAGTTTTTTATTCCCTGAATGGTCATAAAATTATTTTCTTGGGCGAACCGATTCGCATATAACATTGGCGGCTGCAAAATGATTTTTTGTATGATACAGGCACAATAAAAAATCCTATTCTTGAATCGAATGAATGCTGATCGAATCATACTGACCGGATTTCTGGTTTTCATTTTTGCCTCCTGCATGGCCAGACCGGTTCTTACCGGGAAAAATGCGAATATGTTACGGGAAATCAGCAGCCATGCGCCTGTGGTGAACCGGGTGGATATTTCTCCCGACGGGCGGTACATTTTGTCGGGCAGTTATGACTCTGTGGTGCTTTGGGACATTGTCCATGGCGTAAAAATTCAAACTTTTCATCATAACAAGGCGTTTACAGGTTTTACAACCGCGGTGGCCTTTTCGCCGGACGGAAAATACTTTGCCTCCGGCGGAGCCGGGATAAAGCTTTGGGACCTGACAACAAGGCAGGAGGTCATGACATTTGATGACGAAGGTATGGTCTCCTCTCTTACCTTCTCGCCGGATGGAAAGCATATTTTATGCGGAGGCATTGCCGGCGATAGTCTTGATGCCGAATCCTCCAATATGAAGATTTTTGATGTGGTTTCGGGAGATGACGTGAAAGAGTTCAAATTGCCAAATACAGTATGGTCTCCCGCCTATTCGCCGGACGGAAGATATGTTTTGTCCGGTTGTGATCAGGGAAAAGTGTATTTGTGGAACATGGCGACAGCCAGGGCAAAGAAAACGGCACAGGCCAGCACGGCCTTTGTAGGCAGTGTTTTTTCCGTCGCCTATTCGCCGAACGGACAGTATGCCCTGACCGGCGGGTCGGATAACAGCGTCAGGCTGTGGGATGCCAAGCGCATGAAAGAGATCAGGCAATTCACTGGTCATGAGGGAGTCGGCGGTGTCTGGTCGGTCTCCTTCTCTCCTGACGGGAAATATGCCGTATCTGCAGGATTTGACAGCCGGATTCTGATATGGGATCTCGAAACCGGCGCTTTATCGAAGATCCTATCGGGACATTCGGGCCGGATGGGAACATCGGCCAAATTCTTTCCCAACGGCAAACATCTGGCGTCGGCAGGTGACGCTTCCACAAGAATATGGAATGCTTCCACCGGTGAGGAAGTCGCTTCTCTGATTGCTTTTGAAGACGGGGAATGGATTATCACAACCGCAAATGGCTATTACAACTGTTCTCCAAAAGGCGACCAGTATTTCAATATTAAAATCGGCGGAAAAGATTACAGCATCGAACAACTGCGGGAAAGCTTTTACCGCCCCGATCTTGTTCAGCTTTCATTGGAAGGCGGGTCTTTGAAGGAACTGAAAAAAGCGGCGGACATCCAGCCGCCCCCGGTAGTGTCCATCGTGGATACGCCCAAGACCACCAGACAAAGCGATGCCGAAATTACGTTGCAGATTGAAGACAAAGGCGGTGGAATCGGTGATGTCAGGCTTTATCTTAACGGCTCCGCTGTCTTGCTGGATAGCGTAAGAGGCCTGAAAGTTATCTCCACCAGTCAGCATGTCCGGAAAACCTATGCTCTGAAACTGGTAAACGGTACAAACACCATCCGTGCTCTGGCCTTCAATGCCGACAATACCATGCAAGGCAATGCTGCCATTCATGAAATCACGGCATCCTTCAAAACCGGCGTGAAGCCGTCTTTGCATGCTCTGGTGATTGGCATCAATGATTATAAGAATCCCCGGCTTCAATTGAACCATGCCGTCGCGGATGCCATGCTTTTTGCCGATACGCTGAAAGAGGGAGCCCTCTCGCTTTTTGAAAAAGTGGAGGTAAAAGTCCTGACATCGACTGAAGGCACCACCAACGACAATATTATTAATGAAATCAAGATGATGCATTCCTTGAACCCTGATGATTTGTTTGTCTTTTACGTGGCCAGTCATGGAACCGTAGATAATGGAGAATATTATCTGATTACGTCTAATGTCGGGTCCACCAGAACAGAAAGACTGAAAACGGATGCCATTGGCCAATCGGTTTTCAAAAAACTGATCAGCAATATCCCCGCCACTAAAAAATTAATTATTATCGACACCTGTAATGCAGGAGCTCTGGGCGAGGCCATTCAGATGGCCATGCTGACTCGCGGCATGAGTGAAGACGCGGCGATGAAGATTCTGAGCCGGGCGGTGGGTTCGACGATTCTTTCAGCATCCACCTCCATGCAAGAGGCTTTGGAAGGCTATCAGGGACATGGATTGTTTACCTATGTTCTGTCGGAAGGATTGAAGGGAAAAGCCGACAAGGGACGCACCGGTTATGTCCGAACCACGGAGCTCGCGGATTACGTGGATAATGAGGTTCCCGCACTGGCCGAAAAAGTATTCAGAAAAGCGCAGTATCCAACCATATCCATCAGCGGACAGGCTTTCCCGATTGGAAAAGCAAAACCGTAAAGGAATGAAGGCATTTGGCCTGTCCCTTTTCTAAACTGCCTGATAAGCTTTTACGTTAAGCCCTGGGGGAAAACCCTAAGGTTGGGAAATGCCGGTCACCGCCACATTTGCACAACAATACCAACCCGGACACGCCATCTTTTTTATTTCGATTTTTTATTTCACAATCTTGCCAAATTGAAACATTCTTTGAATGACAAAACGTCCCTCGGCATCAACGCGGTAAACACCGTACAGATCGCTTACCCGGTCTCCCTTTGCGTTAAAATTTATGCGTCCCGTCAGTCCGGTCAAATCGTCAAACGAGCCATGCAAGTGATCGGCAATGACATCCGGTTCGATGGATTTGGTTTCACGGATCGCTTGAACAATAACACGCAACGCTTCTCCGGCTAGAATGGAATCAATCATTTGAAGCGGGGAACCGGTTGTTTTTTTGAATTCGGCTAGAAACCATTTCGCCTGGTCCGTGTCCAATTCTCTGGGAAGCGGTGGACTGATAAAATAAAAACCCTGCGCGGCCTTCTTTCCGGCGGCTGTCGGCAGGGCGGGATTGTTGGCGCCATCTCCTCCAATCAATACGACATGCCAGTCCATCGCTTCTTTCTGTTTCAACAATGCCGCCGTGTCCATATAATAGCCGGCAAAGAACACGGCATCCGGATTTCTGGACTTCACTTTTTCCAGAATTTCCAGATAGCTTTCCCGGCCCGGAGTCAATGCCCCGTAATACACCGTTTCTATATGGTTTTGACGTGCAATTTTGCCAACATCCTGGGCGAGACCAGTGGCATAAGAGGTATTTCCATCGTATAAGATCGCCAGCTTGCTGAGTTTCATTTTTTGAATAGTCTGAATAATTACGCGGCTTTGCTCATCGTCACGCGGACAGGTGCGGAAAAAATACTTCAAATTTTTTTCCGTCAGGCCGACGGCAGAAGAAGCATTTGAGATTTGTAAAATTCGTGCCCTATTGAAGATGTCTTGAGATGCCTCCGTGGCTGAGGATGTCACCGAGCCGATCACGGCCATCACGGATTGTTTGACCAGATGCTGCGCCGCCGTTACCGCGCCTTCAGGAGTTCCCTGATCATCGAAAGCAACAACTTCGATGTTCTTTCCGAGAACACCGCCACTGCCGTTATACTGTTTCGCCAGCAGATCAACCACCAGCTTCATCTCTTTCCCCGATTGACTCCAGTCGCCGGTCAGCGGGGCCATCAGCCCGATTTTTATGGTTTCCGCCGCAATGACCGTGCTGGAAAACATTAGGATAATCATCGTCAGACAAAAGATTTTTCGAAACATAATGTCCTCCGTCTAAAGTAGAATGGCCATTCTGATTATTAATTTTTTTATAATGGCACTTTTTTTTGGTTTCATCAACTGAAGACTTTGTGCTGTGGATTTTACCGCGAATTTTCAGAGACATCGGCGCTTTTTGCCGGCTCAATGTCCGAAAACAGGTTTTGTTAAGCCGCAAAGTCGTCACCGTCATGGCCATTTACGGCGATATCATACAGGTTGATGTTCCGGAAACTGACGGTCCCAAAAAATGGATTACGGTTTGGTTGAATACGTCCGGCTCCTGAATATGCAAAGCATGGCCACAACCTTCAAAAGCCACGGACCGCGCATTCGGCATCTGCTTTTGCATGTAGTCGTAATTTTCCGGAGGATAATAATTGCTTTCCACTCCGTAGGTAAGCAGACAAGGAGCTTCAATGCTTTTCAAAAGGGGCCGATAATCCTGCATGGCCATGGAAATCCAAAAAGCCGTAATGACGCAAGCTCTGTTTTTCCGAGTTTGCTCGTACAGCCAAGGCAGATCCTCTTTTCCTTTAAAATCCGCATCCGCATTGAATTCCAATTTCTCGTTATAAAGCGATTTGTTTAAAATCCGCTGTGCGACCATTTTGCTGTAGTTTTCCCAATTATCCAGCATAACCGAGAGAAGGTAAAGATTATCCTCATGGCCGAAGTCGCCTGGTTTTCGGCTGAAGATGCCGGGCAAACCAAAGCTCCAGTCTCCGGATTTCATCAGTTTGGGTGTCATGTCGATAATAACGATTTTGTCGATGGACGCACAGGAATATTTTTTAATGTATTCAAAAACAACATGCGCACCCATGGACCAGCCAATAAAAGAGGCTTTGGAAATATTCAGTTCTTCCATGAGCTGTTTTACATCAAGAGCCAGGCGCATTAGCGTCAGATGGTCGTCGGACGCTTCCGATTGTCCGTGTCCGCGCAAATCCATAGCAATAACTTGAAAATGTTCAGAAAACATCGGAATCTGTTTTTGAAAAAACAAGGAACTGGCCGTCAATCCGTGAATCAAGATCACCGGCGCACCGCTGCCGGCCATCTTGTAATACAGACGAATTCCGTCATCTGTCGTAAAAAAAGCCATAACAAAACTCTTTATGTCGCGCAGTGCCGATCCAGCCAGTTTTTCAAATCCCCCAGCACTTTTGCTCTATCGGCGGGAAGCTCGTTATACACCTCGTGTTTGAGCCCCTCGTAGAGTTTAAATGTTTTGTCTGCCGCACCGATCGCTTCGAAAAGCTGCTGTTGTCCGGTAAAGGCGATATCTTGCGATCCAATCTGAATCAGCACCGGAATTTGAATGCCGACCGCGTTTTGTGCGCCAATCGTCACATACCGGTTCATTTCATGTGCCAGCCGAGGCGTAATCACATTATAGACAAGAGGATCGGCGCGATAAGCTTTGACCGCCTCCATATCCCGGGAAATGAATTCCGGCGGAAGAGGAGATTTCACATGGATGGAAGGCAAGATTTTGGAAAGAACTTTGGTAATGCTGAGAAGGATTTGAGGGGCGTATGTTCCCGGCAGCGATCCCGTGCCGGACAATACCAGTCCCTTGATGCCGTTTGCATCTTGCTCTACGTAATTCATGGCAATGAGACTGCCCATGGAATGGCCCAGCACAAAATAGGGAATTCCGGGGAACTGTTTCTGAAGTATGTCCCGGAAAAACTTTCTTTCGTCATCGATGAACTCCTGAAAACTCAACACATATCCCCTCCGTCCCTGGCTCTTGCCGTGACCGCGGTGATCTGTCCCGAAGACGGCATAGCCAGCGGGAAGAAGCTCTCCCACAACATTTGTGTAGCGTCCGATGTGTTCGGCATAACCGTGAATGACCTGCACCACCGCCTTTGGCGCCGTATCCGGTGTCCATCCCTGCCAGAAAATGGATGTCCCGTCTTGTGCCGTGAAATTTCCGGATGTAGTTTTCATGGAGTAGTCCTTTTCTAAAGTGATGTGAGGTGCGGCTCCAAAGAGCTGAAATCAACCGACCCCATGTGTTGAACGTTTTTATTGAATTGTTTGATTCCCTCGGCCACCTCTTTCAAATACCCAGATGATGTCATCAGGCAAACCGTCGTATGCGACAATTTGCTGACATCATTGGACAGATGATCGAAGAAACCTGTGATCATCGCTTCCACCACACCAGCCGGCAAGAGCACAGATCGTCCTTCTCCCGGCAGGTCAAATGCAAAATCCCGTATTTTCATTCTGTCAACTGTCACTGCCGCTTCATATGCCATATCATAGATCCGATTATAGGAAAGGTCGGACAGATGCCCCATTCCAAAAAGGAGCAGTAACTCGGCATTAACACGGTCCGGCCAGGGAATCGCTGCTTTTTCATGAAATTCGCCTTGTAAATGGCCGTTTTTGATTTCTCTGGAGATCATGCCGTTCATACGCCAGTCCATCAGGCCGCAAATTCCCCGTGGCGGTTTTTCATCGCAGAAAAAGCCCAGAACCAAGCATTTATGCCTTTGCCGGTCCGGTGACTGGATGGACAGATGGATCTGCATGGTCTTTATCAATTTTAAAATGAATGGCATCCAGGATGCCGTTGATAAAAGCGCCGGAATTTTCTGATCCGAACATCTTTCCCAAATCGACTGCCTCATTAATGGTGACTTTTGGCGGTATCTCTTCGCAGTAAAGGAATTCGAATACCGCCAACCGCAAAATGCTGATATCGACTTTCGACATTCTCCCCAGAGACCAGTTGTCTGAACAGCCGGCAATCAGCGAGTCAAGCTCGTCCCGATGAATCCAGGTGCCTTCAATAATTCTGGCGGCGAATTCCCTGGCCGCCTTGGGAGCCATAAAATTTCCCCAGAAAAGTTCCATGGCCTTATCCACATCCAGGCTGACAAAATTCAAACTATAAAGAACCTGCAAGGCTACTTCGCGCGCCTTTCTCCGTTCCTGCATGAAATCCTCATTTTTCCGAAACGCTGAATCCTGATGGCTTGCACCTTTATTCTATACGTTCATCTTTTTAAACAGATCCACCATTTCAATGGCCGCCATCGCTGCATCCGCTCCTTTGTTGCCGGATTTTGTGCCCGCTCGCTCGATTGCCTGTTCGATCGTGTCTGTGGTTAAAACACCGAAAGCCACAGGAATTTCCGCATCAAGTCCTACACTGGCAATGCCTTTGGACACTTCCGCGCTGACATATTCAAAATGCGGTGTCGCCCCGCGGATGACGGCACCCAGACAGACCACGGCATCAAAACGGGCGCTTTTCGCAAGTTTCTTTGCCGCCAGCGGAAGTTCAAAAGCACCCGGAACTTTGTATATGGTAATGTCTTTTTCATCTGCACCGGCCCGCACCAGCGTATCCACAGCACCATCAATCAGCCGACCGCAAATAAAATCGTTGAAGCGGCTGGCAGCGATGGCAAACTTCATTCCCTTGGCAATGATCTTTCCTTCAATAATTTTCGGCATGTATTCTGTACCATCCTTATTTGAAATATTTATTCTGAGCAATGCGTTTTGTTGCCTATCGGCCAGTTCGGCAAACAAGCCGTGCTGACTTTTACAGATCTAAAATATGGCCCATTTTGCTCTTTTTTGTGCTCATGTACCGAATGTTGTTTTCATTAGGAGGAATTTCAATCGAAACTCGTTGGGTCACGGCGATACCATAACCTTCCAATCCAACGATTTTCTTAGGATTATTGGTCATCAGCCGCATTTTGTGCACCCCCAGATTTGCAAGAATCTGCGCACCGATGCCGTAATCTCTCAAATCCGCTTTGAATCCCAGGGCAATATTGGCTTCCACCGTGTCATGCCCTTCATCCTGAAGAGCGTAAGCCTTGATTTTGTTGACCAGGCCGATGCCACGTCCTTCCTGCCTCATATAAACAATAACGCCCTTGCCTTCCTCTTCGATCATCTCCATCGCCCGGTGAAGCTGATCGCCGCAATCACAGCGGGCAGAGGCAAAGATGTCTCCAGTGCAGCATTCCGAATGGACTCTTACCAGAACCTCATCGTTTTTGCTGATTTCTCCCTTGACCAGTGCGATGTGCTGCATATCGTCCACATCGTTCTCATAGACAATAATTTGAAAGTCACCGCCGTAGAGCGTGGGCAGAGAAGCTTCAGCCACCCGGTGAATCAGAGATTCATTTTGCATCCGGTAATCAATCAAATCGGCAATGGTCACGATTTTGAGATGATGTTCACGAGCAAAAATTTCCAGATCCGGCATCCTCGCCATCGTTCCATCGTCTTTCATGATCTCGCAAATCACCCCCGATGGAGTCAGCCCCGCCAAACGGCATAAGTCCACCGATCCTTCAGTTTGTCCTGTACGCACCAGGACGCCGCCTTTTTTTGCCAGAATGGGAAATACATGGCCGGGACTGACAATGTCCTCCGGCCTGGCAGTAGGATTCACCGCAGCCAAAATCGTTGTGGCTCTATCCGCTGCGGAAATGCCGGTCGTTACGCCGTTGCGAGCCTCAATCGAAACCGTAAACGCAGTTCCAAAACGCGCCTCATTGTTTTTCACCATCATATTCAGCTTCAGGCGGTTGGCAATTTCTTCATTGACGGTCAGGCAAATCAATCCGCGGCCCAATCGCGCCATAAAGTTGATGGCCTCCGGCGTCACAAATTGCGCCGCCATGCAAAGATCCCCTTCGTTTTCCCGATCCTCGTCATCCACGAGAATCACCATTTTGCCGTTGCGAATATCTTCGATTGCTTCCGAAATTTTACTGACAGCCATTTTTCATCCTATTGATTAAATAAAACCATGTTCAGCAAGAAAATCCTTATCGATTCCCTGCTTTGATTGCAATAACTTTTCCACGTACTTTCCCAGAATATCTGCTTCAATATTCACCCATTCTCCCTCTTTTTTTCCGGTCAGGGTCGTATGGGCAGCAGTATGTGGAATTACATTAACATAAAACCTTTCTTTTTCAAGACGATTCACTGTCAAGCTGATTCCGTCGATGGCCACCGATCCTTTTTCCACGATGTAACGGGAAAGGGAATCGACAGCCTCAATAGCGAAAATAATTGAACCGGATTTCTGTGTTCTGGAAAGTATCCGGCCGATACCATCCACATGGCCCAGCACAAAGTGTCCACCCAGAAAACCACCAATGCGCAATGATTTTTCCAGGTTGACTTGTTGACCGGTCCGCAGATATTTCAGCGTGGTCTTGCTTAAAGACTCGGCTGAAACATCAGCGGAAAAAATCTTTCCATTTTGATAAGTTACCGTCAGACACGCACCGTTAACCGCAATGCTGTCGCCCAGAGACACTTCACTGAGGTCCATTTCCGCTTCAACTTCCAGCACAAGGTCCGCGCCTTTCTTCGTCAGACGAATCACTTTTCCCAATCCCTCGACAATGCCGGTAAACATGATCAATCCTTGCTCTTGCTCAGCAAATTTTCCAGCTCCGATATAAACTCCGCCACATCACGAAATTGTCGGTAAACGGAAGCAAAACGCACATAGGCGACACCGTCGAGTATTTTCAGTTCATTCATCACTTTTTCACCGATGACCGACGAAGGAATCTCCTCACCCTGAAATTCCTGACAGGCGGCTTCAACATTTTCAACCAGCTTTTCAATATCCTCTGTTCTGACCGGCCTTTTTTCACAGGCCGTTCGCACGCCGCTACGAATTTTCATACGATCAAACGGCTCGCGTCGCCCGTCTTTTTTTACGACAATCGGCAGAATATCCTCGACGTATTCGTATGTAGTAAACCGCCGAACACACCCCAGACATTCCCGGCGGCGGCGAATGGCTTTGCCATCCTTACTGATGCGGGAGTCAATCACCTTGTTTTCCGCGTTGCCGCAAAAGGGACACTTCATAATGATGAATACAAATCTTTATTATTTATGGTTTCTACACGGACGCCTGCTTCTTTCAGCATCTGTTCAGCCAGTTTGTCGCTGTAGCTGTCACGAATAACGATGCGTGAAATGCCGGCGTTGATAATCATTTTGGCACAAATCACGCAGGGATGATGAGTGCAGTACAGTGTGGAATCCTTGACGCTGACACCGTGCAAGGCGGCTTGAATGATGGCGTTCTGCTCTGCATGCAATCCCCGGCACAATTCGTGGCGTTCCCCTGACGGAACCTGAAGCTCTTTGCGAAGGCAACCAATATCCAGGCAGTGTTGCAATCTGGATGGAGCGCCATTGTAACCGGTGGCCAATATTCTTTTATCGCGAACCAGTCCAGCTCCGACCGCCCTTCTCAGGCAGGTGCTACGCCTTGACACCACATCAACAATATCCAGAAAATACGCGTCCCAATCAGGACGGATAGAAACCGGCTCCAAATTTTGCTGGGAAGGTGCGTCCTTTTTGGCCATACCTTTTTACTTTCTGATCCAGTCGCTTCAACGACACCCCGCCGGACGTTTACCCCTTGATTCTCTGCGCATAAAGAGGGAACTGCTCACACAGAGTTTTGACCTTCTCCGCTACGGCTTTGATAGTTTGCTCATCATGGATGGAGTTGATGACTTCGGCAATCAATGAGGCAATCAGGCGCATCTCGTTTTCCTTCATACCGCGGGTGGTGAGGGCCGGCGTGCCGATCCGGATGCCGCTGGTCACCATGGGGCCAAGCGTGTCAAACGGAATACCGTTTTTATTCACGGTAATGGATGCGCGATCCAGCGCTTCCTGTGCATCTTTGCCAGTTACACCTTTCGGCGTCAGATCTACCAGTAACAGGTGATTATCCGTTCCACCGGAAACCAAGCGGAACCCCTCATCTTTCAACTGCTTTGCCATAGCCTGGGCATTCTTGACAATCTGCTGTTGATACGTTTTAAACTCCGGCAGGAGCGCTTCTTTCAGTGCAACTGCCTTTGCGGCAATGACATGCATCAGCGGACCGCCCTGCATTCCCGGAAAAACACGGCTGTTAAGGGCTTTGATATAAGGTTCCTTGCACATGATCAGACCGCCGCGCGGTCCACGCAGCGTTTTGTGCGTGGTAGTGGTAACATACTCGCAAACCGGAATCGGTGAAGGATGTAATCCGGTGGCCACCAGGCCTGCGATATGCGCGATGTCCGCCATGATCACCGCTCCGACCTCGTCAGCCACGGCGCGAAATTTGTCAAAATCAATCGTGCGCGGATAGGCACTGGCCCCAACAACAATCATTTTGGGTTTTGCTTCACGCGCAATTTTAGCTAATTCGTCGTAGTCTAGGGTTTCTGTATCGCGATGAACCCCATAAGGCACTATTTTATAAAACTTGCCTGAAAAATTCGCCGGACTGCCATGAGACAAATGTCCGCCATGGGAAAGATTCATCCCCAAAACCGTGTCCCCGGGAGAACATGCTGCAAAATAAACAGCCATATTAGCCTGGGTTCCGGAATGCGGCTGAACATTAACCGCCTCCGCGCCGAATAGCTTTTTACAACGTTCAATCGCCAGAGTTTCAGCCAAATCCACATACTCACAACCTCCATAATAGCGTTTGGCTGGATACCCCTCGGCGTATTTATTCGTCATCACCGATCCCTGGGCTTCCAGGACAGCTTCACTGACGAAATTTTCCGAAGCGATGAGTTCAAGTTTACCCGCTTGACGTCTTGTTTCCATCTGGATGGCGGAAGCGACTTCCGGATCAATCTGCTCTAAAAAAGACATGGATGAAAATTCCTCCCCAAAAGAGCTATGCTCGATATTTCCTTAAAACAATAACCGCATTGACACCACCGAAACCAAAACTGTTGGACAGAGCAACATCGATTTCCTGTTGTCTGGCAATATTGGGCACAAAATCCAGATCACATTCCTCGTCCGGATTTTCCAGGTTGATCGTCGGCGGAATGACACCTTCCTGAAGCGCCTTGACGGTGAAAATCGCTTCCACGGCTCCTGTACCACCCAACATGTGGCCGGTCATGGACTTTGTGGAGCTCACCAGAAGCTTTGTGGCGTGATCGCCGAAAAGGCTTTTAATTGCCTGCGCTTCATAAAGATCGTTCAGAGGTGTGGATGTGCCGTGAGCGTTGATATAATCAACATCGGTTATCGTCAGGCCTGCATCCCTGATGGCTACCTGCATGCTGCGGCGGGCACCTTCATGTCCGGGTGGGGGAGCGGCAAGATGATAGGCGTCGGAGGTGCAACCGTATCCGGTCATTTCGGCATAAATTTTTGCGCCGCGCCGGAGGGCGAACGATAATTCCTCCAGAATTAATATGCCGCAACCCTCGGATATCACAAAACCATTTCGTTCCTTGTCAAAGGGTCGGCTGGCCTTTTGCGGCTCGTCATTGCGTGTGGAAAGAGCACGCATCGCGCAGAATCCACCAACGCCCAAAGGCGTTACAGCTGCTTCGACGCCGCCGGTAATCATGGCATCCGCATCTCCATAGGCAATAGTTTTATAGGCATCTCCAATCGCCGATGTGCCAGAGGCGCAGGCGGTTACCGAACAATTAATGGGCCCCTTGGCGCCGGAACGTATAGAAACATGGCCGGATGCCAGATTGGCTAAAATCGCAGGAACACCGAAAGGAGATAATTTTCGGGGACCTGATGCAGAAAGCACTTTAGCTTCTTCTTCAAAAGTGAGAGCGCCGCCAATGGCCGACCCGATCATCACGCCTACCCGCTCGGCGATTTCCGGACCGATTGTCAAAAACGCATCATCCAGCGCCATTTGCGCGGCGGCTATCGAATAAATTGTAAAGTTGTCATAACGGCGGACTTCCTTCTTATCGACGTACAGCAGAGGATCAAAATTTTTAATTTCGCCCGCTATTCTGGAATTGAAACCAGAGGCGTCAAAACGGGTAATCGGGCCAATGCCGGACTTTCCTGCAACAACGCCATTCCACGAGTCTGAAGCGGAATTGCCCAACGGACTTAAAACGCCGATGCCGGTTATAACGACACGCCTTTTCATAGTCAAATCATCCTGGATGATGAAAAATTAATTTGCACCTTTTTGCCGAAGAAAATCCACAACATCTTTAACTGTTCGTATTTTTTCCAGTTCTTCATCCGCAATCTCCACACCGAAAACTTCTTCCATCTCCATGACCAATTCAACCAGATCCAGAGAATCGGCGCCCAGGTCATCAATAAATGATGCTTCAAGCTTACATTGCTCCGGAGAGACATCCAGCTGTTCGATAACCAGTTTGATAACTTTTTCTTCTAAAGACATGTCTTTTTCCTCCACACCCGTCCAAGATTAAGCTCAATAATGACAACACACGCTATCTGACAAAATACATCAGGTTTTTTCAACGAAATCCTGCTGGCCGATTTCAACATGGCAATGATCAACGGCAGGAAAATCGATAGGAAATAGCATGTTCAGGATATTTTTTCCGCCGCAATCACTTCTCTGCCTTTGTAGGTGCCGCAGGTCGGGCACACGCGATGGGGCATTTTCGGTTCATTGCATTGTGGGCAAACTGACAGGGCCGGCGATTTCAGGAAGTCATGGGCTCTGCGAGTATTACGTCTTGTTTTGGAATGTCGTTTTACTGGATTTGGCATGATAATTTATCCTCTTTTTTTAAGTTTTTTTAATTTTAAAATCCTTGAGCGCTGCCAACCTGCTGTCGGGAATAAAAAGACGGCAGTCGCATTTCCCTTTATTTAAATTGGTTCCGCAGTGTGGACACAGCCCCCTGCAATTCTCAACACAGAGGATTTTCATGGGAGTCTGTAGAATAATCTGCTCACAGACAATTGGCGCTAAATCAATAAAATCACCATGATAATAACCCTTTTCCAGATCTTCCGCGAAAAGTTCCATTTCCTCGGATGTTTCCTCCTTTTCCGGAACCAGTGTGTAGGTAAAATCCTCGCCGATGGAAATCGTCGTCAATTCGAGGCAGCGGTCGCATTCCTGAATGATATTTGCCGACAGAGTTCCACGAATATAAATGGTATCGCCTGACCGAGAAATCAGGCAGTTTACATTAGCCTCTTCCAGCGAAAAATCCGGCAATTCCTCTTTAGTAAAACATTTTCGGAACCATTCGTCGCCTTCAGAGAAATCCAAACGAAGACCTTCTTCCGGAAGCATCGTTAGATTAATTATCAAAGAATCGGACATGAAAAAACATGCTGCCTTATTCAAAATGAGCCAACCGGCTAAGGGGAGGAGTAAATGATAAAACGCATGTGTTGTCAAGAACAATTTGCTGCAGATGCGAAAGGCAAAAGACACTTGACAAATGGTCATACGCAACTCTATACAAGCACAAAAAAACAAGGGAAATACTATGATCTGCAAAATGCGCACCCGCTTTGCCCCCTCGCCCACCGGCTATTTGCACATTGGAGGAGCAAGAACAGCTCTTTTTAACTGGCTTTTCTCACGCCATCACGGCGGAGAATTCGTTTTGAGAATTGAAGACACCGATCAGCAGCGTTCCACAGACGAATCCACAAAGGCAATTCTGGATGCCATGACTTGGCTGGGGCTGGATTGGGACGAAGGTCCCCACTTTCAGGCCCGACGAGTAGATTTGCATCGGGAAATGGTGCAAAGACTTCTTCACGAAGGCAAGGCCTACGTTTGCACATGCACACCCGAAGAGCTTGAGAATAAACGAAAAGATGCACTGGCTTCTGGCAAGAAACCCAAATACGACGGCGCTTGCCGGGAGAAGGGGCTGAAAAAAATTCCAGGTTCGGTCGTGCGTTTTCGCGGTAAGGATTCCGGTATTACCATTGTTGAAGATCTGATTAAGGGAAACATCGCTTTTAACAACGAAGAGTTGGATGATTTAATTATCGAACGAGGCGACGGATATCCCACATATAATTTCGCCGTTGTCATTGACGACGCGATGATGAACATCACCCACGTCATCCGCGGCGATGATCATGTCAACAACACACCCCGCCAGATCCTCATGTATAAAGCCTTGGGTTTTGACGTACCCAAGTTCGCTCACGTTCCCATGATTCTTGGATCAGACAAAGCGCGTTTGAGCAAGCGACACGGAGCCACCTCCGTTATGGCATACAAGAAAATGGGATACCTGCCGGAGGCTCTTGTCAATTACCTGGTTCGCCTGGGCTGGTCTCACGGTGATCAGGAAATATTTTCTATCAAGGAATTAATTGAATATTTTGATCTTTCCGCCGTCGGAAAATCTCCGGCTGTTTTCAACCCCGATAAATTAAACTGGCTAAATTCGCATTATATAAAAGAATCACCCCCGGAGCAATTAACCGACCAGATGAAATCTCTGTGGCCTGAAGGCGTTGATCTGAATGATTCCGCTTTTATCAGAAAAGTGGTCACCGACCTTCAGCCGCGTGTAAAAACACTGACAGAACTTGCAGATTCAGCCCACTTTTATTTCACGGATTCAGTACTTTACGAAGAAGCTGCACTGAAGTTTTTCACTCCGGAAATACTTCCTCACCTGAAGTCACTTGCCGCATCCATTGTGGATATACAAAACTTCACGAAAGAAAATTTGGAAACCTTTCTGAAAACCTTCATCGTAAAAGAGGGAATTAAATTCAAAGTCATCGCCCAGCCGCTGCGCGTAGCACTGACCGGCAAAACCGTCAGCCCGGGCATTGACGAAGTCATGATGACGCTGGGCCGGAATCGTACCAGAAAAAGGCTAAACGACGCGATAGCTTATATTGAAAATGCATCTCAGGAAATTTAACGGAATAGGTCTTGATCATATTTCCTTGCACGGCTAATTTCACCTTGACTTTTAACGTCTGATTGAATACATGGGTGCCTTCTCGTCTTTCGTTGCCGGGCGTTTCTGAAAGATCGGAAAACAGGTTTGGCAAACGAAAATCGGGATAGATACCCTTTCATCCAAACGGTCCCATCGTCTAGTGGTTAGGACGCTGGCCTCTCACGCCGGAAACCGGGGTTCAAGTCCCCGTGGGACTACCAGAATAAAATCATATATTTATATTGAATACATATTCTGTTTTTATTTCCACAATAATGAACTCCCCACAGTATTCCCCACACTCGATATATAAATATCCTGAAAGTCGGATAAAACGTACACTATTCTTTATTGACACCCAAATACTTTAGGAACAGTTGGTCTCTGGCAACGGATTCAGTGGACCATCGATATTTGCCCATGGCCGTCTGCACATCTGTCGTCTCAATACAGTCGAACCAGTCTAGAATTTGTGACAGGGAACGTTGCTCAAGCCAATTGTCAAGTTTCTTTTCGAGCTTGAGTAATGCCTTTGTCTTCTCAGCTTCATCCTTTCCGAGCTTGGCTCGCACAGCCTTTATGGCCTTCGTCAGAAAGCAATGGTAGCAAAGCGAAACAAATTGCGCGAATTGCCTTCCCCGGAGATTGTCGGGATACCAAGTTCGCGGTTTTGCGCCGTCAAGCCCCCCTTTTTGCACGGCAAACAGTTCTTCTATTTTTTCTCGTAGCCGATAGTTTTCAAGCGCGGCAAACGTGTCCATGGTCTGATTACTGACGAGGGCGAAATAGCCGAAGTACTTCTTTGCTTCGGCTATAGCTTCGTCGTTAAAAGCTACCTTCATCTGTCCGTCACGCCCCTTTTTAGCGCAGACCAAGTACTTATCTATTTTCCTTTGCGCAGATTTCGTGAACTCGACAGCGCCGTCTTCTATTTGCGCCTTCAGTTCAAGCAAGTCCTTGCGGAAGGCGAGTTCCTTCTTGGCATCGTTGTCAGGAGAATAGTAGACATGGACGTAAAGGCGGCGAGAAAAAGTTTCATTTTCACCGGCGACCTTTCCATTATGCGATCGCTGGCGCACTCGACTGAACTCGTGCATTCTGAACGCCGTGGCGCCGCAGACGGACGGGTCAAACGGACAAGTGCTGGACATACCCGCCAGGGTCCCGCGAAGTGCATCCACTGTCTCGCGAACCCAAACGACGTCAGGATCGACCAGGGTGAGGAATTTCACGTTGCGCAAGGCGAATTCCATCATGTTCTTCTGGCTGTAGCAGCCATTATCGGTGACGATCAGGGGGTTCTCCAGGCCAAGACACTTGAGCTGCTCCAGGGTGCTCTCAATGGAAATGACGTCCGGAATATTGCCGGGCTGCTTGGCAAACGCCAGCGGTTCGCGACTCTTTACGGAATATAAGGTCAACAGCTTGATTGTATTCAGCCCGTCGCCATCCTTGTTGAACCCGCGCCGTGCTTCCGACTGGTTTTCGGAGTAGGTCGAGATTGTGGTTGAGTCAAACGCCAGCACGGGGGACTTGCCGATGCGTGCCGCCCGGGATGAAAAATACCTCTGAACACCGTCTTCGTTACGACCGACTTCCTTGAACAGCTCACTATACACGTCCTCGGTGATCGCTTCACGATACGGAAGAGAATGCATCACCTGCCAGCTCTCAAGGCGCGGCAGCGTGTTGCCGCCAGAGCCGATCCAGTAGCGCGCAATGGAGAGAATCTTGGTTGCATCTCCCTCGCTGAACGAAGACAGCACGTCATGGTCAATGCCGGATGACTTGCCGATCCATTCCAAAATATCCGTGAGACCGGTATGCCGACGTACTGCGCTGTTCATGCCTCCCTCTCCCTTGCGTTTCTTCGGGCGAGTAGGCGTCATTTCCTGCGTTCCCGACTTGATTTTTCCCTTGAGCTTCTGACTGACGGTATAGGTCTTCCGGGTCTTTTCGTTATAGGCCGTAATCCGCTCATAGATGTAAATGTCACCGTTCGGTCGCCTTTCACGCCGTTCGCCGATGTGAGTTTTTCCAGTTATTGGTTTAGACTGATCTTCGACAGTACCCAAAATAAAGTTTAGCTATTTTAGGTAGATATATGCACGGAAAAAGTATTTGGCACCACAGATTCATATTTGATAATAAGTTAGTCTCCGTCATGCTATCTCCCTGACCGTCGGCGGGATAGCCACACCAATCGCTTGAAAAATCTT
>Ga0209201_1002022_pt1 | contig 21102 bp, 19 predicted proteins | sample AD_UKC055_MetaG_FD_184411 | JGI IMG/M metagenome (GOLD analysis project Ga0209201, IMG submission 184411) | Active sludge microbial communities of municipal wastewater-treating anaerobic digesters from USA - AD_UKC055_MetaG (SPAdes) (version 2) | ecosystem: Engineered > Bioreactor > Anaerobic >...
TATCGGAAAACGTGTTATAATAATGCGGCCGGGAAGTGATCTTAGGGAAATGATTGAGCGGATGCATAATTATGAATATTTTATCATTGTTGATTCAATTGAAGAAGCAAAAATGAAAATAAAATACTATACTTGATATATTAATAGAAAAGATGCGTTAGAAAAAGCGGATATATTTTTTACCACTTTCGATGTTAATACCAATAACACCTTCAGTATCAAAAAAATCTTTAATGCTATCATTGGAGAAAATCGATGAATCGCCCTGTTTAATAATTTTCCCTTCATTCATAATTGCAATGCTGTCAGCAGTACAAATTGAGAAATTCGGGTCATTATTTGCCATAATGATTATGTTTGATTTTTTGGAATATTTTATAAGTTCTCTGCTGAGAATCTTAAGAGATAATGGATCTAATAGTGCTTCAGGAGCGTCAAGAAGAAGTATCTTTTTTGATTGTGAAATCTTGGCTGCGGTAAAAAGAAGATTTTTTGCAGAGTGTGGAATATTTTGAATTTTATCACTTATGTATTTTTTTAATCCAAAATTTGATGATAATTCGGATATGAGGCTTTTATCTTCTTCGTTAAAAAAACTAAGTTTGCCTTTAATTTTTCGGCGTGATAAATAAAAAAATTCCTTCACAGTAAGAGATTCATCCTTTGAAGGAATGGTTTCATTTGAGCTTATAAAATTTTTAAGTTCATTGTTGATGCATGAACTTTTGAAGAAAAAGTCGCCGCTTGGATTTTTTATCGCACCGGATAGGGATGAAATAAAAACGGATTTACCGGATGATGATTTCCCGCAAACAGAAAAAATTTCACCTTCTGAAATTCTTAAATCTATTTCTCCAAGATTAAAATTTCCGATTTTAGTTTTAAAATCGCGTATTTCAAACATTACTGTGAAACTGCATCCGGAGATTTAACCGGTTCATTTATCGGTTTATCTTCATTAATTATTTCCAGCATAACCGGCTTGAGATTTTTATTATCAAGAGCCATGGTCTTTATCGCGGAATCATTTTTTATTTCCAAAAGAATCTGTTTACACTTATCCCTCTGGTTGTCCTTAAGGTATGCTAATGCCAGAAGAAGTTTATTCTCGCCGGTCAAAGAAGAAGACACGAGAAAATGAATAGATTTTTTGAAATTTAATGTTTCTAAATAGGCTTTACCGGCATTAACTTTCATCTGGTTATCCATCATTTTTTCCGGAATAACAGAAATGATTTTTGTAAATTGAGAATATGATTTTTGTGAAAAATGATAATTCGCACTGATAATAAAAGCTTTGTAGAACTTGTCAGGAATTTCTTCTGATGTTGATGCTAGGTTGAAGAGTTTGTCGAAATAAGGGACGTACTCTGTTTTATTCTGTTTATAGTAAATAGTTCCGATTTGAAAAAGAACCTGAGGCGAATTCGGTAAAAGTTTGTCTATGGATTTCAATGTTGAAACAGCTTTGTCGTAATCGGAATTATTGATATATATTGCAGACATTATAAAAAGCGGATCTGTTTCGGTTTTTCTGAGATTTGATGCTTTAACGGAATCTTCAAGAGCTTCATCGTAATTTTTTATGTTATATCTGCATGTAGCACGCTTAAGCAATAGTGTATATTCGGTGTCGGTAGTAATGATTCCGTAGATGATGCAGTTTGAATAATACTTCTCGGCACTGGAAAATGAATTTTGGGTGAAATATATGTCTGCCAGTATTCGATTTGCTCCATAATAAAAAGGAAGTTTTTCCGCGACTATTGAAAGTTCTCTTGCGGCTCCGGATTTATCGTTGAGGTCAAGAAGTATCATTCCGATCTGATAATGCGGTGCAAGAAAAGCGGAATCTTCTGCCACTGCTTTTTTGAATGATTCTATTGCTTCATTTTTCTTTCCGGTTTCTTTAAATGATGTGCCTTCTTTATAAAAATTCTGAGCGTTCTGGTTATCTGTCCACAAAAGTTTATCAATAAGCGAATCTATTTTTTTTACAGACTCATGATTATTCATATTCTTGTAGAAAGTTTTATAAGCGATGACTATATCTTTAGGCTCACCTCTCTGTTCAACCATTAAGTTATAGTTCCAGTATGCAAAATTTTTAAACCGCTTATCTGTATTTCCTTCAATAGCGAGTCTGTAATATTCTTCTGCCTCTTTGAAGTTTCCTAAATTTTTTTCAATTTCACCCAAAAAGAAATAAGAATTTCCGTCTTTAGGATTCTGTTCTACTGCAGAAAGAAATTCTTCTTTAGCTTTATCATAATTTTTTTTAGTATAGTATGATCTGCCGGCAGAATATCCTGCATTAAGGACTGCCGGTAATAAGAATGCGGTTAAAAGTAATAATTTTGTTTTCATGGCGGAAAAATCAACCTCTAATGGTTCTTTGTCAAGATTAAATTGAATGCTTTCAGAAAAAGAAAATTTAAGAATTATATTTTAATTCACAGAATCAAGTTCATGCTCCCGAATTATTACTGCTGAAAACTTCTCAATCTGAACATCAGAAAATTTCCATTCATTTGGAGACAGACCTGCTTTCATACACGTATGGGATAAAAACTCCTCTTTAGACATATTGTTTTCTGTTGCTACCTGAGGAAGAAGAAGTCCTCTTTTCATTCCTTTTGTTATTATAAGACCGTCTTCACCGATTATAATTTCATCAATAGATTTGATCCGTTCTATCGGAGAAAGTATTGATATTTCAAAATCAATCAATTTATATTCGTCTGGTGAAAGAGGCTGAAAACGAGGATCCCGGAATGCTGCCGACATTGCAAGATCAAGAATAGCTTCACGAATAGGCATAAAACCTTCTATGTAACCTATGCAGCCCCGGAGTTTTCCATTCTTATGAATGGTTACAAAGATTCCGGTTTTTTGATCAAAAAATGAATCAGAAAGATCAGGAATGAGTGAAGATTTATTAAAGAGTTCAGTTTCAACAGCTTTCCTGGCTGCAAGAATAATATTTTTTTTGTTTTCAAAACTGATTAATAAATTCATATATCCTCATTTTACTGTTTTAGAATTTCCGCCATTTACCGGCTCTGATTTTATAATATAATGTTTTATTTGTCAATAAAGGAGATTATATGAAGTATTTATTCGGTCCGGTTAATTCGAGAAGGCTCGGAATCTCTCTCGGAATTGATTTGCTTCCTTACAAAACATGTTCCCTTGACTGTATCTATTGTGAGTGCGGCGCCACAACTCATCTTACGGTTGAAAGACGTGAATATGTCAAAACTGAGGATGTTATAAGGGAACTTGACGAATATTTGTCGCAGAAACCTGAACTTGATTATATTACTTTCTCAGGTTCGGGTGAGCCGACTCTTCATAGCGGAATAGGAAAAATAATATCATATTTAAAGAGTCATTATCCTGATTACAGAATATGTGTTTTGACAAACAGTACACTTTTGAATTTAAAAGAAGTAAGAGATGAAATAATTTCCGCAGATGTTATAGTTCCATCACTGGATGCGATGATTGATGTTTCTTTAAGGAAAATTTTAAGACCCCATGAATCAGTTACAGTTGAAAAAATTTTAAGCGGAATCAGTTCTCTATGCCGGGAGTATTGCGGGAAGATTATTATAGAATATTTTGTTATTCCCGGTATAAATGATTCTGAAGAAGAGATTGATCTTTTAAAAAAATACATGATGACAATTGAACCGGTTGTTGTTCAGCTTAATTACCTGTCAAGACCCGGAGCAGAAAAAAACGTACCAAGAGCTTCATTTAATCAACTGAAAGCGATTTCGGAAAAACTTTTGCCGGTCAATGTTCAGATTATCGATTCATCACTTGATAATTGCAGCGATAAAGAAATAGATAAGGCTGTGTTGGATAAAATAAGTACTTATTCAACTACTGAAGACCTCTCGTTGACTTTCGGCATTAGAAAATCAGATATGATTAAGATTTTAAAACGTCTAGAGGAATCAGGACTTATTGAATGTTTTGATTCTGAAAGATGGCGCCGCAAAGCTTAAAATCTTATTTCTTTGCAAAATATTGTATAATTATTTAAGTCTTATATTCCTATTTATGCCGATAAACAAGAGGTATATAATAATAGAGGTAAAAGAATATGAAACAGCTGTCCAAGGTGATTGAGATTGATAAAGACAAATGCGTTAATTGTCATGCGTGCATTTCTGCATGTCCCGTAAAATTTTGCAATGACGGTTCCGGAGATTATGTTACCATAAATGACAACTTGTGCGTGGGATGCGGGAATTGCCTCGATGCATGTACTCATGAAGCGCGAAGCGGAGTGGATGATATAGATGCTTTTCTTTCTGATGTTCGAAGCGGAGTGGAAATGGTTGCGATCGTAGCTCCTGCGGCAGCTGCAAATTTTCCCGGCAAATATCTCAAATTGAACACCTGGCTGAAGTCGCTTGGAATAAAAGCTGTTTTTGATGTCAGTTTCGGCGCCGAGCTTACTGTAAAATCATATCTTGATCATGTGAAGAAAAACAAACCGAAAACAGTAATTGCTCAGCCGTGTCCGGCAATAGTTTCTTTTATTGAATTGTATCAGCCGGAACTTATTGAACATCTTGCACCAGCAGATTCGCCAATGCTCCATACTGTAAAAATGATTAAAACTTTCTATAAGCAATATGCTAATGCAAAAATTGCTGTCATTTCACCGTGTTATGCAAAAAAACGTGAATTTGAAGAAACGGGTCTTTCCGGTCAAACTTACAATGTTACGTATAAATCAATTGATAATTTTATGCGTGTCAACGGTATAAATCTTTCTGCTTTTGTTGAAACAGATTTTGACAATCCGCCAGCAGAGAGAGGAGTTCTTTTTTCATCACCCGGCGGTCTTCTTGCAACTGCTGAAAGGGATATGCCCGGTATTTCTTCAGTTACAAGAAAAATTGAAGGAGTCCATGCGATTTATCCATATTTAAAAGGCTTTTCTGAATCTATATCTTCCGGTACAAATCCACTTTTGGTAGACTGTCTGAATTGTGAAATGGGATGTAACGGAGGACCAGGTACACTAAACAGAGGAGCGCATGTTGATAAAATTGAAAGTCTTGTAAGAGATAGAAATTTGCAGATGCAGAAAAAATATGCAAAGGGTAAAATTGAAAAAACATCCAAGAACGTTGATAAAGTTCTCTCAAAATACTGGAAAAAATCACTGTATACCAGAAATTATATTAATCTTTCTGAAAATATTACTATTTTAATTCCAAATGACTCGGAACTTTCTAACATATGGGAGTCTCTTAAGAAGAGTGGAGACAAAGATATGCTGAATTGCTCCGCATGCGGTTACGGAACGTGTCTCGATATGGCTGTAGCGATTTATAACGGCCTTAATAAGCCTGAAAATTGTCATTTCTATAAACAGGCGATGCTTGAAGTTGAGCATCAGAAAGCACAGGAAGGTCAGTCTTCTGCTCTTAAGGCACTCCGCCAGATAGATGAAAGTCAGAAAAAACTTAAGATGGAATATCAGAAAAAAAGCCATCTTGCACAGGCTATTTCTGCAACAACATCAGAGCTAGAAGTAAACAATGAGTCTATAGCTGATATGGCAATGAAGCTTTCCGCTCTTTCCAATGATCAGAAAGATGCATTAACAAAGCTAATACAGGAAGTCCGTCAGGCGAATGAGTTTTCTGTTCAGCTTAAACCGATAGTAAATTCTATTACGGAAATTGCAGAACAGACAGATATGCTTGCGCTCAATGCTGCGATTGAGGCTGCTAGAGCAGGTGATGTCGGTCGCGGATTTGCCGTTGTATCAGAAGAAGTAAAAAAACTTGCGGAAACTACTCAGAAAGAAGTTAAAAAAATCGAGCCGTACGCTGATAATATTCAAAAAACTTTTAAAAGCATATCTGAAAGCAGTGACAATGTATTTGATCAATTTGCGTCGATAGCGAAATTAGTGGAAGAAGTTACAACAGCAACGGAAGAGATGGCTGCTGCAACAGCTAATCTGAATAAGGAAGTCGAAACCATGGTGGAGTCAAATAAAGATTTTATCAATTCTACGGATATTTAATATATTAAAAATCAAACCGGTTTATTTTTTATTTTGTATCTGAAAAAATCCGGCTTGATTTTTATAAGAATATTTCTGAAAGTATTCCGTGTGGGGTACTGATGAATATTCTTCTCAAGCGCAGAAAAAACACACCGCGGGAGCTTGATTCTTTTTTTGATTCGCGGATTGTTTTACATGTAGGGGATTCTAAACTTGAGCGTAAGCTTGAAAGTGTTCTGCATCATGAAGGTTTTTTAAATGTAGCAGTTCTTTCTTCACGAAAAGCATTTTTTTCATATGTTAAAAGCAATAAACATGATTTAATTGTATATGATATAGATTGTGATTATGAATCTGAATCAGGTCTTTCGTTAATTCAGAAAATACGTTCTGATGATCCGGACACCGCAATAATCACTTTTTCCTCTGAAGAGCCTGACAGGCATAAAATGCTTGAGCTTAATATCGATAATAATTTTATAAAACCCTTTTTGACGGCGAATTTTGTAAAAGCTGCTAAACGTGCAATAGGCTCAAAAAATAATTATGAAATCGGAATGCAGTTTTTCGACGCATTGTTCGGAATGCAGATGTGTACTCACAGGGATCTTCATCAGAGAACCTTCGACCACGTAATACGGACTACCAAGATATACGGCAAGTTTCTTTTATTTTTGAATAAGAACGGGCATATTGATCTTACTTCATGGGCTTTGAAAAATTGTCTAATGGCGTCTCTTGTCCATGATATTGGCAAACTTCTTGTTATGCATGGAATAATGTACAAAGAAGGAAAACTTTCCTCTTTCGAATTTGAACAGATCAGACGCCATCCATGGCATTCTGTTACCGCATTGCTTGGAGGTCAGGATATAGAATTTTTCGCTAAAAACGGCGGCCCTATTGAAACAGTATCCGGATATAATGAAAAAAATCTTGGAGCGCAGGTTCAGCGCTGGATATTTAAAATAATGAAAGGCGATCTGTCATCATTCGACGACATAGAAAAGTATTTTTCTGATATGGGAGAAATGCCTTTTGTTCATTCCCTGAACAAGGATTTATTATATATTGTATTTCGTCATCATGATGCCGTAACAAAATCATATCATACAAAAGAAGAATTAAATGCATTCGGAAGAATAATCGGCAGGGAGATTAATGTTGAATTAAATCAGTTTTCTCCGCTTGATGTTGTTGCAAATTCATTATCTCTTTGTGATATGTTTGATGCACTTCTTGACGTAAAACGCGATTACAGGAAGACTTCTTATTCAAGTGTTTTCGCAATATTTCTGCTATATTCTGAAATGCGCAGCGGAAAATTTTTCCCATTTCTTTTAGAACAATTTGTAAAATTTCTTGTTGAAAATGAAAGAATGGAAAGTCACAATCCGTTTTATAAGCTTCGTGACGGCGAGAAGGCTTATAAGGCAATTGAAAACGTATATGATCTTTTTAGAATTACTAAAGATCAAGAAACCGATTTTAATGATTTTTTAAAGATCAATAAAAATGATTTTGAGACATACGCTATAGATCAGAATAATGACGGATTAATTTATCTTAATGAGAAGTGGCTTGATTATTACACACGCAATCACAGAAGCCGTGTTACAGAATTGATGACAGAACTTAAAAATGCGGATCTTTTATCACATGATAAAGAAATTTCTAATCTTTCTTTGAAAGAAGTTAAAGTTTTTGATCTTTTACTTTCATTTTATAACAGTTATTCATCATCGAGTAAACAGAAAAGATTCATTCAGTTTTTGGTACATACGGTGCTTAACCGCAAAATTACTCCTGAGAAATGCGAACAACTCGGCGAACTAATTAAAGCAAAACTTCCCAAAACAAAAAAAGAACTCGAACATCTTTTGATATCATCCGGATATGACAGATTCGATTTATTTGAAGTATTTTCAAATTACGATGAAAACATGATGGTTAATGATCTTAACGATTTTCTCCGCCGCCAATAATATCTTTGATATTAAGATTATATTAATCTTTACTTTCTTCGGCGTGAGGATGAAATCTGGTGTAAATATCTTTCAGTTTTCGTTTTGTAGTATGAGTATAAATTTGTGTTGCAGTAATTGATTTGTGTCCGAGAAGATCCTGAACTGTTTTTATATCAGCTCCGTTATTCATTATCTCTGTAGCGAACGTATGCCTGAAAACGTGTGGTGTAACATAACTTCCAAGACCGCATTCTTCGGAACGCTTTTTGATGATGTAGAATATTCCGCGTTCTGTCAGTTTGCCGCCTTTTAAATTCATAAAAAGAGGTGAGTCATCTGATAAATCCTTTCTATTAGAAAGATATTTTTTTAAATATTTGGATGCATCATCTGTCAAAAAAACAAATCTTTCATAATTTCCTTTTCCAATAACTTTAATCTGCTTTTTATAAATGTCAACATCCCGGATTCTTATTGATGTTATTTCGGAAATACGCGCTCCAGTTGCAAAAAAAAGTTCGAATATTGCACGGTCTCTAAGTCCTTTCAAATCAGCATCTTCAATCTCAATAAAATCTTTTGACTGTTTGAATTTAAGAAATTTCGGAAGCTGATATTTTTTCTTGGGAAACGGGAGCATCTTTGCGGGGTTTTGCCCAATGTAATCATTTCGTATAAGAAAAGAATAGAAAGATTTAACTGCTGCTATTTTTCTGCGGAGAGTCATTCTGTCATCACCGCAATCGTATCTGTGACCGACAAAAAGAGAAAGGTCTTCATAGCTTACAGAGTTAACGTCAATATCTGAATTCTTTTCTTTTATAAGAAAATCTCTAAGCTGAAATAAATCGGAAAGATAGGCTTTTAACGTATTACCTGAACGGTTTTTTTCAGATTTGAGATATTCTGCAAAGGCATCAATTTCCGAATCCAAATTAATCTCCGTCAGAAATTTCCAGAGTATATCCGCATTTTTCATTCAAACAGGATAATTTTACGCCCTTGTTTTTGATTCGTTTTGAAAAGAGAAGTTTACCGCATTTTGGACAAGGTTTATCCGAAGGTATTTCTCTAGTAATAAAATCACAGTCAGGATAATTGCTGCATGAATAGAAAGGACGTCCTTTTTTTGATGAGCGTTTTACTACCGATCCGTCACAATTATCCTTCGGACATTTTCCTAAAGGCAGAGATTTCGAATTCCGGCATTCCGGAAAACCTGAACACGCAAGGAAATATCCGAACTTCCCGAGTTTCTTCAGCATCGGTTTCCCGCATTTTTCGCAAACTTCGTCGGTTTTTTCATCAAGAGAACCTTTATGATCTGCTATCTGTTTTTCTGCTTCCTCAACAGTTTTGCTGAAAGGTGTGAAGAAATCCGCAATCATCTTATGCCATTCATATTTTTTTTCTTCGACGCCGTCGAGTTTTGCTTCCATTTCTGCTGTAAAATCAACGGAAACAAGATCTTTAAAGTTTTCAATAATGAGTCCGTTTACAAGTTTACCAAGAACAGTCGGAACTAATTGACGTCCGGAACGCACTATATAGTAGCGTTTTATAAGTGTGTTAATTGTCGGTGCATATGTTGACGGTCTTCCTATTCCTGATTCTTCAAGAAATTTTACGAGTGATGCATCATTAAAACGGGGAGGAGGAGAGGTAAAATGCTGTTCGGAATTGATTTTATCGAGTGCAAGTATATCTCCTTCGGAAATTTTCGGAAGAGTGTTTTTTTTGCTTTTTTCCTCTTTTTCAAGAACAGTAAATCCGTCAAAAATAGTTTTGCTTGCAGAGGCGCGTAACTCATACTCATCAGCTTTGATTACTGCACTTATCAATTCACTTTTTTCCGGAGTCATCTGACTTGAAACAAAGCGTTTCCAAATCAGCGAATACAGTTTATATTGATCTTTTGTGAGAAATTCTTTTATTTTTTCCGGGTCGCGAAGAACATCAGAAGGCCTTATAGCTTCATGAGCATCCTGAGCTCCCTTTTTATTCTGATATTGGTTAGGTGAAGCCGGAAGATATTCCGAGGAATACTTATCAGAAATGAACTGTCTCACGGCATTGATAGCCGTTTCAGAAATTCTTAGTGAATCGGTTCTCATATAAGTTATTAAACCAACCGGGCCTTCTGTTCCTAGCGGAATACCTTCATAAAGCTGTTGTGCTACCATCATTGTTTTGCTTGAAGTAAATCCCAAACGGTTTGCCGCATCCTGCTGAAGTTTTGATGTTATATACGGCGGCAAAGGATTCCTCTTGCGGTCCTTTGTGCTGACGGATTCAACTATATATTTTGCTTTTTCAAGATCAGCCTTTGTTTTATCTGCCGCTTCTTTGCCGGTTATTTTTATCTTTTCACCGTTTTTAGCGTAAAGAGCGGCATTCATAGCTGCGTTTCCGGCTTTCAGATCGGCAGATATATCCCAGTATTCTTCAGGAACAAATGCATCTATTTCTTTTTCCCTTTCGCAGATTACCTTGAGAGCTACTGACTGTACTCTGCCTGCGGAAAGACCTTTCTTGACTTTTCTCCAGAGAATAGGGCTGATAAAATAACCTACAATTCTATCAAGAACGCGTCTGGCCTGTTGGGCGTTTACGAGTTCGATATTGATGTCACGAGGGTGTTTTACTGCTTCTTTTATCGCAGATTCTGTGATTTCATTAAACTCAATTCTCTTGATATTCTGGCAGTTTTTGCTGAGAGAATTATGTAAATGCCATGATATTGCTTCGCCTTCACGGTCAGGGTCCGTTGCAAGCAGAACCATTTTTGCAGTTTTTGCCTTTTTTTTCAGATCATTTAATATTTTAGCTTTTCCGCGTATTGTAATGTATTCAGGATTAAAATTATTACCTATATCGATTGCAAGCCTTGATTTCGGGAGGTCGATAATATGACCCATTGAAGAAGATATTATATAATCCTTCCCCAGATATTTATTAATGGTCTTGGCCTTTGAAGGAGACTCAACTATTACAAGTGTTTTTTCGCTCATTTTTCACCTTGCGTTCACCAGACTAGTCTGATGATAAAAATGCAATTATTTTTTGACTGTATATCTGTTATGTCTATCGTGTAAATATCTTGCTTATTTTTTTATCGGGATCATGAAGAATCAGAATTGCCGAAAAAAATAAAATTATGGTGCCGAGAGACAGAAAAATAACCTTACGTTCATTGCCTAATATTATATTCTGTTTGAATTTTTTCTCAAACCTGAAATATCCTGCTGTATAACCTTTTTTTTTGCCGAAAAACAATGCAAGCCTGCCGTCAAAAACAAAAGGTTTGTAATAAACATATTTGTCATTTTCAATAAGGCCTGTAGTTTCTTTTGTCTGTTTTATTTTATCAGGAAGCGTAGTGCCGGCATTAAAGATTTCAGGAGGCGTTATGATGCTTGAAGACGGATAAAACATGATGTTTATACCGTGTTTATTTTTTATATCTTCAAGTGTTAACCAAGGTGCTTTATCATCATTTGCATAAATCAGCTGGGATACAAAAACATCCTCTATTAGGGAAAATTCTTCATCAAGAACTGAAAAATAGGAGGATTGATAAATCCCCGGGATATTTCCATTATAAACAAATTCCTTGAAAGCTGCATAAAAAGATGAAGCCGAAAACAATAGAAGTAAAATTCCGAGTAATATCCGTATTTTTCTCATAGAATGGCATATTACCCGGTGATAATCCGTCTGTCAAGTCTGGATTAATTTGCTTGAAATAAAACTCTGCGGAGAAGAATCTCGGTAAATGGAACTAAATCTGATTTCACTTAAAGAATCCAATGATTTTCTTAAATCAATTATTGATAATATCTCATCTGCACTTTTTCTGTCTGACGAAAATCTGCGTGTTGCAGCATTTAATGAAACATTTTCGAAATTGTTTCAAAAGAAATCAGATGATATCGTAGGAAAACTCTGCGGAAATGTTATAGGCTGTGTTTTTGTAGAAGAAGCAGGAATGGAATGCGGAACAAGCGATTATTGTTCTAAATGTACTCTGCGAAAAGCTGTGTCAGGCGCTTTGGAATCAAAAACTGTTACAAGCAATGAAATTATTGAACGGCATTTCTATATCACCGATTCGAAACTGTTAAAATATTTCAGATATTCTGTTACGCCTATTGTCTACAATGGAGCGGTTTTAGCCTTAGTAATTGTTGATGATGTTACAGAGATAGAATCTGCCCGAAGGCTGCTTGAAGAAAAGAATTCTGAATTATCGCGGCTTATAGATGAAAGAAACCGTTTTCTCGGGATGACTGCGCATGATCTCAGAAACCCCATCGGTTCTGTGAAAACCATATTGTCATTTCTTTATGATAATTTTTCTGATACCGCAAAAGAAAAAATACTGGAATTTATTGATGTTTCAAGGGAGGCAAGTGAATCTGCGCTGGCGATAATAAATGATCTTCTTGATATTTCTGCGATAGAATCCGGTAAAATTGATTTGGTAAAATCAGAATTTATTTTTGCAGATCTCGTCGAATCCGTTATAATTAGAAATCAGATATTCGCCGGAAAAAAAAGCATCAAAATAGTATTAAAGGATAATTCTTCGTTGAAAACGGTATTTGCAGATAAACGCAGAATTGATCAGCTTATAAGCAATTTGATCTCAAATGCCGTTAAGTATTCTCCTTCAGGCGGTGAAATTATTGTGACGATCTTTTGTGATAAAGGGCTTACTTTTTTTTCAGTTAAGGATTCCGGAGACGGAATTTCAGATGAAGATAAAAGTAAAATATTCAAACCGTTCGGCAAGGCTAAGGTTCGAACTACAGGCGGAGAAACAAGTACAGGTCTCGGGCTTGCGATTTCAAAAAAAATAACAGAAAGTCATGGGGGCGAAATCCGCTTTGAAAGTAAAAAGGGCGAGGGCAGTGAGTTTATTTTTTCACTGCCCGATAGGGTTTAGGCGCTTACATATTCTTTTAAATGAGAATGTTTTTCTCTGATTCTGCTGAGCGCCCGTGTTTCAATCTGACGGATGGTTTCCGCAGAAAGGTTCATTTCGTTTCCTATTTCCTTGAGAGTCGAGCTTTTATTCCCGTCCATTCCGAATCTTTTTATGAGAATTGATTTTTCACTTCCAATCAGTGAATCAAGAGCTGCTTTGATGCTGTTTGAAAGTTCTTCATTAATAATTTTATTATCTGGAGCCGGATTATTTTTATCTGCCGTTACATCCATTACGGAAAAATCATTGTCTATTTCCGCATCAAGTGATATTACCGGTTGAAAAGAATTAATAATTTCTGAAACGGAATTAACATCTGTGTTAAGGTATTTTGCTATTTCTGAATTGTCAGGTTCTTTACCTTCCGTTTTCATAAGATACTCTTTTGTGAAAGAAATCTTTCTCAACATTTCTGTTTTTCTTATAGGAAGTCGTATCGGTCTGCTTCTTTTTGCAATAAATCTTGAAATGTAATGTTTAATCCAAAATGAAGCATATGTTGAAAATTTGCATCCGGCATTCGAATCAAATTTTTCAGCCGCGCGTAAAAGTCCTATGTTTCCTTCCTGTATCAGATCTATTAATGATGACTCAGTACCTGTATAGCTTTTTGCTATCTTGATAACAAGACGAAGATTTGCCTTTACAAGTTCATCTACAGCTTTGAAGTCTCCGGTATTTTTTCTGTCTGCCAATATTTTTTCAGTTTCAGCTGTAATCAGCTGAAATTTTTTTATCGAGTTGAAATATTGCTGCAAAGTGCTGTTGTTAGTTTTGTTGGTGTTCATAAGTTTTCTCCTCTGATAGAACATAGCAAAAAGTGTGCCAAAAACTTATGATGGAATAGTGCTCGAAATGGGTAAAATTTGTGTTATTTTGATTAAATGATTGATAGATCTAATGAAAAATAGACGCAAGTGTGTAATAAGTTCTCACTTGTGTCTATGAGAGCAATGACATAAGTTCAGCTTCATCAAAATGATATTTTTTTTCACAGAAAGCACAGCTTATCTCACAGGATTTATCCTTCTTCAAAATATCTTCAATTTCTGATCTTTCAATTAATTTCAATGTCGATAAAACGATTTCTTTTGAGCACCTGCATTTGAATCGGACCGGAATTGAACTTAAAAGTTCAGTTTCATTTTTACCGAAAATATCGTAAAGTATAGAGAGTGGTGTTTCGGATGATGAAATTCTTTCGGAAAATCCGCTTTTAATATCCGAAATCATCTTTTCCGCATAATCTATAGAAGAAAAAGGTGTATCAGGAAAAGTTTGAATAAGAATTCCGCCTGAAGATTTGACTGAAAGATTATCGTTTAAAGAAAAACCGATTAAGAGAGCAGAAGGAACCTGTTCGCTTTGAGTGAGATAGTACGCGGTATCATATGCGATGTCGCCGCCTAATATTGGACTTACTCCGTTGTAGGGATTGTCAAATCCGATATCTTTGCTGACATTGATAACGCCGGCTCCGATCGCTTCGCCGATTTTCAATGAGGAGTCAAGGTTTGAATTTGCAATGCTTGCCCGGATATTGCCTCTTGCATCTGCCTGAACAATTACGGATTTTAATTTTCCGGATCCTTCTATCTTGAAAGTTAAATTCTGATCAGTATCAGGTTTCAGGCTTGCGCTGACAAGAACAGCAGCATTTATACTTTGCCCAAGTATATATGACGACAGAGGAGAAGTTTTTTTGACGCTGATGATTTCATCTGCGGCATTACGGCTGTTAACTGCATATCCTCTGAGATTATATTTTTTGCTGATAAGTCTGTCAAGAGAGTCCATTGGATTTTCCTTTTCCGCTGATTAATGCCTTGTTTATTGTTTTTTTCAACCTGTGTATCGCCCGCAGAATATCAGTCGCAAATAGTGCAGCTTTTTTTTCGCTTTCTACGTTTTTGTTTCTGCTAAGATACATTTTAGTTTTTTTAAGATAAGATGAAAAATACTGATTAATTTCATTATCATCATCAATCATGTCAATCAGTTCAAGTGACTTTCCGTTTTCAATCATTTTTTCCGACATATTTAAAAAATCAAGGCATCTTCTGTAGGATTCATCGATACGGCATTTTTGATATTCAGATGTTTTTATTTTTTCAATGATCTCTGCCGGATAAGTTTTTTTTGAAATATATTTCGATAGTTCGGATTCGGAAATATTAATTGCATTTTCTATGAAAGCTCCCTCGGAAGCGCAGTTTATTACAGGTATATTTACAAGTGCGGATGAATTTTCAAACCACTCCTTGTAAAGATTTAAAACATAATCAGAAACAACAGTGGCTCCAATGCGTGATTTCATGTGTTTGATTTTGCGTTTACGGATAATATTCATGTTTATCGTATCAAGATTTGTGAATCTGTTTGTTATCGTGAGCCATGAGCAGTTATGGTGTGTACCGCTCGAATGTATTTCTCTTCCGGTATAGGCCAGGTCCTGTCCGAAAAGTATTATTGAACTGCATCCTAAGTTCAGCAGAAGATCAAAAGCGCTGGTTGCAACTGACCCTCCTGACTGGATGTCTCCGATTTCACCGCAATATTTTTCAATGACAGCAGCGAAGGGAGTTGTTTCGCGCTTATTCTGACCGTTTGAATCAATATAATATTTGCTTGTAGTGCTTAAGGCTCTGATCCCGTCATATCTGTTTAATATATCAGGAGATGAAACAATATCTGCTACTAGAATTGTTCCAGGGATAGAACAACCGAGAAAATGTTTAATCGAATGCTTCTGGGCATCAAGAGTCATTACAAAATGAGGTTTTATTCCATATTTGCAAAGAACAGGCAGTGCTGTATCCACTGCAACTAGAACTGCTTTTTCTTCAATTGATTTTAATAATGGAAGACTTTTTCTTAAGGACGGACCTGCTGAAATAATTACACCGGGACAGGATTTAAACTTGCCGAAAAATGAATTGATTCTTAATGAATTTTTCAAATGGTTTGAATTGGTGATAATATTTTCAACCCATCGTTCTTCAAACTCTATTCGGGTAAGCAGGTCGCTTATTTTTGAAGAAGCATAACGATTAATGTCTGTGACAAAATCATCATAAAAATCCTTATTAATAAGATACGAAGGCCGGTGTGTGTAAAGTGCAAATCCGTTAAATTCACTGAAGTTACCGCTTTCAAAAAGATAAGAAATATCGTTTTGCGAGTTTGCTATTTTTACTGCATTAAAAGTTTCGGGGAAATGTTCATTGATAAGATGGATTGCTTCCTCGTCATGTTCGACGGCAATGATTGTTTTCGAGGGATATTTTTTTGAAATTTCGCGCAGATGATAACCGAGACCTGCACCCAGAACAAGAATTATATTTTTGCCGTTGTCATTAAAAGCCTCTACTGATTTTTCGGCTTCTTTCTGCGGCATATATGCGGAGTGAATCCGTATTTCCTTGTTCCCGTCATAAAAGCTAAGCGTCGGCAAATTATCTTTTGTAAAATTAATGCGGTAACTCATCAGATCATGGGCCTGTTTCTAAATCCTTCCTTGCATTTTTCATGCAGTTCAATACATTTTGATTCATCTGAAAGATTATATTTCTGTAGTATATTCGGCTCAATAAAGTAGTAATCATATTTTCTATCTTCGACACCGCAGAATATATTTGCAAGATAAACGACATTGATGATGTCTGAAAATTTCTCATCACAAAGAAGAGGCGAATGATGAAAAGCTATCGCCTGAGTTATAAATTCCGCAAAATTCCATTTCTCGGATATCAGTTTTCCAATGGAAGAATGGCTGATTCCGATTGAAATTTCTTCAAGAATTGTAGTAGTTCTGATTCCATGCGATTTTACAAAATCCGCTATTTTAATTGTCAGATCATTATCTACGGCAAGGAGAACAAGTTTGCCGAGATCGTGCAGAAGTGCAGAAATGAATATTTGTTCAGTTAAAGAACCGAGTTTGAAATTCTGCGCAATTAGACGCGAATAAAATGCGACCTTGAGTGAGTGCTGCCAGATTTGTTCAAACTTCTTATATCTCTGATCCATAATGCGCTTTGTGGTTGCGGCAAGAAGAATATATTTGAAGTTTGAAAGCCCTATCCGGGTAAGAGCTTCATTGATGGTTTCTATTTTTTTGTTTGATGCAAAACCGGCAGAATTTGCGAGTTTAAGGATGTCGGCGGATAATGCAGGATCGCCTTTAACTTTATTACTCATCTGTGCAATTGAACTGTTTGGATCATCGCAAAGAACAAGCAGTTCATTGATAAAAGTCGGAATTGACGGAAGAAGATGAATCTCATTGATTATATCTTCCTTTACTGCCATCAGCGTTTCATCAGATTTGGTTTTAAATGGAACGGTCAGAGATATTTCGGTTTTTGATTCATCAGCTGTAATAGTATAATTTGACTGCGGTATTCCGCTGTTTTTCAAAAGAAGCATTGTTAAAATTATACCTAATCCTGCACCTTCGGTTTCATCATAAAGTTTGTCATAAGCTTCGCTGAAATCTTTGATATTCTTGGCGCTTTCCATTCTCTGTTTAATGCGCTCTTCTTCTTTAGCATGAAGAGGTGAATTGTTTACAATTCGCGTTTTTATTCCTTCTTCAGTTTTCTGAATTCTGAATTCAGCATAATATGAACTTGATTTCAAATCTGATTCAATTGTTGCCATGTCGCCGACAACTTTTTCCTTAAACTGCCTCATGAGAGAATTATACTCGAGAACCTTATTCATGTCGGCATTGTTTTTTTCAAAAAATACGCGTTTTGCGTTTGCCTTCACTGCGTTTAAAATACTTTCGCGGAGAATTGTAATCATCGCTTCCTGAAGAAAGAGAATATCATTTGCCGCTAGAATTCGTGACATGAATCCGTTAATGCTGCTTAGAACGATTTTATCAGGGAAAGCAAATCTCAGGGAAACACTTTCACCCTGATTAAATTTTTCCAGGGTACTAATGTTTTTCCCGTTGAGCCCAAGTTCGAGCATTTTTCCTCCCTTCACGCATAGATAAGAACTTAACACTTTCGGGAGAATTGTCAAGAATAATGTTTTGTCCTTTTATACAAATCTTTATTCCTTCACTCTCACAAAAACTTAGAATTTTAAGAAATGCACCTGAAAATGAGGCATATTCCGAATGAAATTCGCGTGTTTTAACTTTATTCATAAAAATTCTGCAATGATATAAATTTTCGGGATTATTACTATCTATTTCTACAGAAACATTTCCGTAATCATTGAATGTAAACTCATCAGCAAGTTCAGGTGTATTTTCTTCATTAAAAATGCCTTTAAGCCTGTAAGTATCCTTCTCCCGTTGAATTGTGACCGGACCGCAGACTCCGCCGTTTTCATATTTTTTGGATTTTTGTGAAGATAAAATGAAAAACATGGACAGCTGGGATAATAGAATTATAATTACTGGTATTATTTTATGTACTTTTACTTTTTTAACGAAGAATGGAAGAAGCGGCAGAATGAATAAAATGATTAAAACCATTTTATAATTACTAGTCTGAAAATGACCGTTTAATGAAGATAGAAAGTTTACAATTCTGATTGAATAGTCTGTTAAGTATTCAACCGGTATCGAAATAAGTTTTCCGGCATTTATAAATAGAAAAGATGTCAAAACAGAAATTCCTGAAGCAATAAGCAGAATTGAATAATATGGAACGAGAATAATATTTGATAGGATTCCTGTAAAATTGACCTGATTGAGTTTTAGAATTATAAGCGGAAAAATGAATACCTGTGCCGCAAAAGTCATTGCAAGTGATGATGACAGCAGTTTCAGATTTGAGAATATCGTTTTGTAATATTCGTAGAAGATAATTATTCCGAGTGTTGCAAGAAATGAAAGCTGAAATCCGAGAGAGTATATTTCCCTGGGCGAAATGATTCCGATAATAAGACCTGATAGAAACAATGAATTTACGGATATATTTTTTCTGTCAAGAATGATGAAAAAGGAGGAAAAGAAAAACATTACCGAAGCCCTCACTAGAGAAACCGGCATATCTGTTATGAGTAAGAATAATAAAATGAAAATTGCTCCTCCGGCAATTGAAGCCTTCCTGTTCCTGAAGATAAAAGGAAGAATGAAAAGTGGAAGCGCTCCTGCGATTCCCACATGAAGTCCGCTGGCAGCTAATAAATGGAGTGTACCTGCGCGGGTGAAATTTCTTATCGTTTCTTTCGGGACACTATTCTGATTGCCGAGCAGGAGAGCTTTTAAAACAGATGCTGTTTGCGGAGTGTAGAGATTTTGGATTGCAGATTCTATTCTTTTTTTTATTCTGATTCTATACGACGGAATTCGATTTATGATAATATCATTTTCATTATAGTAATAAACTAAGTCATAGTTCTCAGCAAACAAATCGATTCTTGAAGAACTTATTTTTGATAGTTTTCCGCTGAATATGTACGTATCTCCGGGATTTATTGAAATTTCTGAAGGAACAAAAACAGCGCATTTATTTTTATTATCATTAATAACAGAGACTTTTGAACTATATCTGTATTTTTCAACTGATAAAACTGTTCCGCGTTGAAATGATATTGTTTCAGGATTTATTGATTCGGTACGGTTCAAAAAAGGAATAGTTATTACTGCAAAAAGAAATAATACTTGGATGACAAGACCTGATTTGTTTAGACTCTGCTTTCTTATCGTGATGAAAAGCAATAAAATTGAAAGTAAACTGAAGAAAACAAAGAATCCAAAATATGTTTTTCCAACAAATATAAAAAACGAGAAATTTACCGATGCAGTGTATGCGCAAAAAAGATATGCCGATGGGATAAAAAGTCTAGAATTTACCCACTCTTTTTCCTGCTCCGGCTGAAAATCTGAAGCCGATTTTTTTAGATTCATCGCCAACTCCGTAATATCCGTAAGTGGCGGCGATTGTTGAAAAGATTCTTAGGGTTTCTGTTGCATCGAAGGCTGCTCCGGCTGACAGCATTATCCCGCCGCCGTCATATTTCTTGCTGGACGGGTAGGTTTCAAGATATACTCCCGGACCTGCAAAAAGAATTACTTTGTCATTGAGATTGCGGCAGTATCTTACACTTGCTGTAAATGCTGTATTAAAATGAGAAAGTGATGAATCCGAAGCTTTTTCATAATCCATCCCAATTGTAAATTCTCCCATGAAAAGCTTACCGTAAAGCTGAGTAAAAAGAAAAGGGGATAAAGTTTTGTAAGAAACTTTTTTCTCTTTATAACCAGATTCATCGGGATTAGACTTGTTTATAAAATCATTATAGCTGATTTTCCCCATCGTGAATGAAATTCCGCCGCCTGCATAACACCAGTTGCGGAAATTTGAAGAATCTTCAGTTTCCTGAGAATTCAGGAAACTGAAGAAAAGCAATGATGTTATCAGCAGCAGTTTTTTCATCTTACGTTTAGCGGATCCTTAACTATAAGACAGCTGGTCGGAACATTGAATTCAAAAAGGCCCGCATGAAGTCCTGAATTGGCTCTTACATTGCTGAGAGTAACTTCCAATCCTTCACCTCTTTCTGAGAAAAAAGAAACTTTTTTAAGCATAAAGTTTCTGTCTGCCAGAATGTTGATGTTAGTGTAGCCTTTGCCTGTGCCTTTAAGTTTGATTGAATAATCACTTCCGCTTGAAGATGCTATGGCCATGTAGCCGTGCAGCATACCTGCGATTCCTCCGCTTAGGCTTCCCGGAATCAATTCCTGTATTCCGCATATAGCGCTTGACGGATCATATACCCATAGCTTTCTTCCGTTTGAGCAGATTACTTTGCCCGAAGGATTTGTGAACTTGATAATAAATTTTCCGGGACTCATGAATTTGAACTGGCCGGTCTGTAAAGAACCGGATGAATATTTCATGGTCAATGTTCCTTCAAGTGAACCGATAGAGCTCATTCTTCCTCTAAAGGCCTGAAGAGCTTCGTCTCCGCTGATTGCTTTCCCGGAAACCGGAAATAATGCTGCTGCTAGAACTGTAACAAAAAGCATTTTAATAAGAATCTTTTTCATCGCACACCCTGTATTATATTACGCTTGATTTTTTAATTATTATCACGAAATAATAACAAAAATACGTGATTAGCGTCAAATTAGC
>Ga0209201_1002047_pt1 | contig 20889 bp, 14 predicted proteins | sample AD_UKC055_MetaG_FD_184411 | JGI IMG/M metagenome (GOLD analysis project Ga0209201, IMG submission 184411) | Active sludge microbial communities of municipal wastewater-treating anaerobic digesters from USA - AD_UKC055_MetaG (SPAdes) (version 2) | ecosystem: Engineered > Bioreactor > Anaerobic >...
CAACCCGATGACCTTTGCCACCGGCAACGCCCCCGCTACCTGCCAGACCATGGTCCAAGCCGCTGCCGCCTGATAAAACCCAAACCCTTTCGCCCAAGTCGCGCCTTCCAGAATGTCCAAACTCCAGACCCCGGGAGATCACCCGGGGCGGAGGAGAGGACTGCGACTTCGCCGAAGCAGCGGGCGGCGGCAGAAACGAACGCACCTTTTCGGCCAGCAGACGATAGCCCGCGGCATTAAAGTGGAGTCCGTCCGCTACAAAAAGCTCCGGGCGCGGCTGGCCATTGGTCCCCAGCACCATGGAATAGGTGTCCAGGTACTTCAGATACGGCTTTCCACGGAGGAAATTCTGAACCATGTTGTTCAGCGCCCGGACCTTGTCGCATTGCGTCAAACGCGCGGGGCTGGGGCCGCCCCCAATGTACACAATGTCTGTCTGCGGCAGTCTCGCGTGGACCTTGGCGACGAAAGCCCTGAAATCCGCGAACGTCTCCTCGGGCGACTTCCCGCGCCACATTTCATTGCCCCCGGCGCGGAGAAAGATGAGCCGGGGCGCGTAGGGGAAAACAATCCGGTCGGCGAAATGCGTGGCGTCCATGATTTCCGAACCACCAAATCCACGGTTGAGAACAGGGTATCCGGGGAAATCCTGGACTAGCGTCTTCCAGCGGCGGATGGTCGAGGCCCCGGTAAACAGGATGGCGTCTTTGGGCGGCGGGTTGGTGCGATCCATCCGCTCAAAGGCGGCGATCTCCTTTTCCCACTTCGCGAAGTTATGATTCGTTTCCACACCCCGGATGGCGTGTGCGGACAAGAGTGCCATCCAGACAATCAAGAGGCCGCAGATTCTGCGTTGCATAAGTCCGAACATAGTGCAACCGCAACCGCTGTGGAAACCTTTTCGCCGGGCGGTCCGGCGCAAGGCACATCTCACTTTCCTTTAATAATCCGGGATGCGCCTGCTCAGTTAACTGGCAAGAAAGGTCTAGCTGAAAGTTATCCCCGGAGGGGAGACGGCGTGGATACGGCGAGGAGACGGTGTGGAGAGGGTGGGCGCCCGGGCCGGTTTACGGGGCATATCAAATTAAATGGGCGATCCTGTTGTAAGCCCATGAAATTGAATGGGGCACGCTGAGAACGGCCAGCGTCGGGACTGCGGGTTGCTGGCGTAGAGGTTCGAACACCCCGGCCGGGCTTTCCCGCTTTCTTTCCGCGGGGAATGCCCGTAGCGTGGTCGCCTGATTACACATGAACGCCGCCGCCCCCGCTCAACTCAACCGCCCCGGCCCCGCCCGCCTGATGTCCCTCGACGTCTTTCGCGGAGCGACGATTGCCGCAATGATCCTGGTGAACAACCCCGGCAACTGGAGCGCCATTTACCAGCCGCTGGACCACGCCGCGTGGCACGGCTGGACCTTCACGGACTTGATCTTCCCGTTCTTCCTCTGGATCGTCGGCGTGGCCATCCCGCTCTCCACGGCGCGCCGGCTCGAACAGGGCCAGAGCCGCCGGCAGCTCCTGCTCCACGCGCTGCGCCGATCGGTGATTATTTTCGCGTTGGGCTTCTTCCTGAACTCGTTCAGCTACTTGGTTGACGGCTCGCTCTTCCGCGACGGCTTTTCCGCCTGGCTGCACAACTATGCTACCACCGTCCGCATTCCGGGTGTGTTGCAGCGCATCGGCATCTGCTACTTCTTCGCGATGCTGATCTTCCTGGGCACTGGCCTCCGCGGGCAACTGCTCTGGACTGCGGGGTTGCTGGCCGGCTATTGGCTGCTGATGATCGTTGGACCGCTGCTTGGTTTCGGTGCCGGCGGACTGGGCGAGCATGGCAACTTCTGCGAGTACATTGATAACCTGGTGCTTAACGGCAAGACTATCGGCACACACGTCTGGAGTGGCGGAAAGACCTGGGATCCGGAAGGGATCTTCAGCACGCTTCCGGCGATTGCATCCACCCTGTTTGGAATCATGACCGGCCATTTGCTGCGATCCGGGCATACGCAGGAGGCGAAGACGGCGTGGCTCTTCGTGGGGGGCAACCTGTTGCTGTTTGCCGGGGCGATCATGGACGCATGGTTGCCAATTAACAAAAAGCTCTGGACCAGTTCCTACTCTGTGTTTATGGCCGGCATGGCGATGAATTGTTTCGCAGTCACCTATTGGCTGGTGGATGTGCAAGGCTGGCGCAAGTGGGCCAGGCCGTTCGCCATTTACGGCATGAACGCGATCACGGTGTTCATGCTGGCGGGCCTGCTGGGCCGCATTTCGCTCACCGTGAAGCTGACGAGCGCCGCGGGTGAAAAGGTCGCGCTGAAGACGTACCTGTACGACCGCCTCTGCGCCCCGTTTGCCAGCCCCGAAACCGCGCCCTTTTTCGGTTTCCTGGCCAGCCCGAAGAACGCCTCGCTGATGTGGGCGTTCCTGTACGTGGTGGTGCTCTACCTGGTCGCCTACTGGATGTATCGGCGCAAGTGGTTCCTCAAATTCTGATTAGAAACGTGCCACTTGCCAGCCCTTGCGGTAGCGGCGCTGAAGATAGCGATTGGCTTCACGGCTGTTGCTGACTTTCAGCCGGGAACTGTTCCACGCCAGCTTCTGCTCCGGCACCCGAATCGCCACCGTCCCCAGCAGAATCGCCTCGGTCATCGGGCCGGTCTGCGCGAAGTGTGACTCGGTGTTCTCCCCGCCCAGGCACGCGTCTGCGAAATGATGGTAGTGGTTGCGAGGCGGCACCTTGGGCCGCTCGACCTTGGCGAATTTCTCCTCCGGCAGCAGTTGGGGCGGGGCGCCGTGCGGAATAAGCAAGGCGCCTTCCGTTCCGATCAGCATGGAGGATTCGGGCGGGTAATCCTTCAGGTCTTCGGAATAGAGCTTGCGGATGTGTTCCGGCGGGTAGTATTCGCCGTCGAACCATTCCAGCACCAATTCCTTGCCCTCAATCCTCTCGTTACCCGGGAATGTCCAGATGATATGGTCCCCCTGCGGCCAGGTATCCCCTCTGCGAGGAGCGGAAGTCCTCCACGACTGCTGCACCTCCGCCCAAACCGTCGTCGGCGCTTTCAGCCCGAGCCCCTTCCAAACGGGGTCAAAGATATGGCAGCCGATGTCGCCCGACCAGCCGGTGCCGAAATCCTGCCACGCCCGCCACTTGGTTGGGTGGTAAATGTCCGGCGCGTAAGGCCGCATCGGCGCGCTGCCGATCCAGAGTTCCCAGTTGAGCGCCTGGGGCGGCGGCTGACCAACAGCCGGGCGCGGGCCCTGGAGCCGGTAGGTCTCGACGGCTCCGGGCCGATTCGAGCAGAGGTAGGCATGCTTGATCTTGCCGATCCGGCCTTCCTTCAGCCACTGGACGCCGGTGCGATCGTGGAGTCCCGAGGCCACTTGCGTGCCAAGCTGGGTAACGACGCCTTTCTTGACGGCAGCCTGGGCCAGGAGGCGCACTTCGGCGACGTCGTGGCACAGGGGCTTTTGACAATAGACGTGCTTGCCTTTCCGAATTGCGCTGTAGGCGGCGGAGAAATGCGTGTGATCGGGCACCGCCACATTCACCGAGTCAATCCGGTCGCCTTCTTTGTCGAGCAACTCTCGCCAGTCCGCGTACACGCGGGCGCCGGGCACGGCTTTGGCGGCCTTGTCGAGGGCGTTGGCGTCCACATCGCAGAGCGCCACAACCTGCACCCGCCGGTGCTGAAGGAAGTTCTGCAAGTCCACCCAGCCCATGCCGCCGACCCCGATGCAGGCGTGATTGAGCTTGCTGTTGGGGGAAGTGACCTTGGGCGTTGCCAGCGCGCTGGCGCGCGACAGGAGGAATGGCGCTGCGACGCCAGCCGTTGCCGCCGCCCGTAGAAACTGGCGGCGCGACCATCGTGGGAGCACGCTATCGTACACAGAGGGAGCCGGTGAAGGAGAAGCAGCAGGCCGGTCTTTCATGGCGGCAGGTTGACAGGGGCGCAGCTTCAGGGCAAGTCTTTACGCAGCGCGAAGCGGCTCGTCGGAAATGCCTGGGACGGCATTAATCGGAGTTGAAAGTCAGGGGGCCTTGGCTCAGGCTGGAGCGATGAATCAATGGCGCATGTTGGAGCTCGGGATGCTGCTGGTGGTGTCAGCCGGCTGCGTCGGTGGCTGCAAAGAAGCGGCGCCGCCGGCAACCGCACCGAGTCTTCCAGCCGCCGCGCAACCGAAACTGCAAACGATGAAAATCTGGCTGGGGGCCGAGGAGATGGTGGCCGAACTGGCGTTGACCGCCGAGCAGGTGCAGACCGGCATGATGTTTCGCACCAACCTGGCCGAGAATGCCGGCATGCTTTTCGTTTTTCCCGCGCCGCACCAGGCGTCCTTCTGGATGAAGAACTGCCCGCTGCCGCTATCGGCGGCTTACATTGACCCTGAGGGCATCATCCTGGAGATACACGACCTTCAGCCCCACAACACGAATTCTGTTGCGGCGTCCTCGGAGCAGGTCCAGTTCGTGCTCGAAGCCAACCAGGGCTGGTTCAAACGACACCATGTTTCAGAAGGAATGGCCGTTCGCACCGAACACGGCACACTACGCGAGACCTTCTTCGGAAGACGCTGAAGAGAACCATGCCGGGAAAGCGTTTGGCCCCGGGTGCGCAGCCTCACGCCTGCCGGTCGAATTCGCCTTGCGCAGCTTCGTCGCGAACCCGAGCGAGCGCATCCTGGGCCAGTTCGAGGATTCCAGTCAGTGAGTTCACATCCCTTTGCTGCACAAGGCTATCCAGCCAGTCGGCAAAGGCGGCTTCCGGGTAAGCGCGCGAGTCAGGCAGAAGGCGCCAGCGGCGCAGGGACCAATCGTAATAGAGACGGCTGGCGTCGTAAGCGTAGGGCTTGGGCAGTTGGGCCAGCAGAATTGCGAGCATGCCCCGGTCGCAACCCGCAACGACCAGCGATCCGATGAAGCGCAGCTCGGCTTCCTGCGCTTCGTCCAGGCGCGGAGCATTAGCGGGGGAAAAGCTCAGCCAGCCATCCTCGTGGAGCTTGAGCGCGGCCCGCCAGTTGAGTCCCATCTGCTCGGCGACGGCGCGCGGATTGGCAGGAAACAGCAATTGCTGCGCGGCCGTTACCCGGGCCAAATCCAGACTGTCGTCGAAAGTTAGGTTCACGCTTGATCGCCCAATTCTGGAGCTGTTGAACTCGGAATTCCCGGGTTCCGCAACCCGAGACGTCTCGCCGGCCAGAATGCTAGCGCCGGGCCGCGAAAAGGAAAGCCCTCATTTCCGGCCGACTTTGCGGCCATCCCCCTACCCGCTGGGCAGGCGGAGTTGGCTCAGTTTGACGCCTTCGCGGCGCGCGAGGGTGGCCTCGACTCGGGGCACGTACATCTGCGTCTCCGCCGGCAGACGGGTGGCGATCGCGTCAAACGACCGCGCATTCTGTCGTTGCAGGAGTCTCTGGACGGTGCCCTCCCCGGCGTTGTAGGCCGCGAGCGCCAGCCGCCAGTCTTTGAACCGGCTGTGCAGGTTTGCCAGGTACTTGGCTGCGGCCCGCGCGCTGTCCACCGGCCGCAGGCGATGGTCCAGCGGCCAGGTCCGCAGCCCGTACTGGCGAGCGGTAGCGGGCATCAGTTGAAACAGCCCCGCCGCCCCGGCCGGGCTGCGCGCCCGCGGGTTGAATGACGATTCCACCTCCGCAATCCATACCAATTCCGGCGGAACCTTCTGCTCGGTGAAGATTGGTTTCAGGCGCGGCACATAATTCGTAGCCGCCTTGGGCCAGGGCCGGTCGGCAAGTTTCCTGGTCCAGACCTCGCGTTCCACTTTCGGCGGCGCGTTCGTAGCCGGCTGCGGAGGCTGGCCTGGCTGGGGTTTGGGGGGCGGGGTGATCCGCCGGATCTCCTCAGCCACTTCCAGGTAATCCAGTCGGGCCTTGAGCCATGCGGCGTAAGGCTGCGTCTCCTCATAGCTTTCCAGCAGCGGCAAGACTGTCTTGGCGGTGGCATTCAGAGACGCAAGGTCAACGACGTAATCTCCGCCCAGCCGCTTCTCAATGTCTCGGAAGAACTCCTTCACCTTGTCGCGATCCACTCCCTCCAGCAACCGCAGCACATCCTCCTCGAGGTTCTCCTCTGCCCACTGTTCCGCCGACTGCGCCAGATCATCAAAGGTCATGGCATTCTCTTGGCCGAGGGCCAGAACTGAGCACAGCAGCAACGACCCAATGAGGCAGCTTCTCTTCACGCAGGAGAGGCTACCACACCCGCGCGCAATGCGCCAACCAGCTCGTATTTGGTTTACAGCCGCCACTGCCTGGTCTAGCGTTAAGCGACCTGATATGCGCAATGCCATCGAATTCATACTCAATGGCCGCCGCGTCCGAGTCGAGGGCGTGTCCCCCAACACCACCCTGCTTGAGTACCTGCGGGGCCGAGGCTTCACCGGCGCCAAGGAAGGCTGCGCCGAGGGGGATTGCGGCGCCTGCGCAGTGGTCGTTCTTGACCGCGACGCGCAAGGGCAGCCTTGCTACCGCGCCATCAACAGTTGCCTGGTGCCGTTGTGCCTCATGGCCGGGCGCGAAATTGTCAGCGTCGAGGGGGTTGCCGGCGCTGCCACATTGCACCCGGTCCAGCAGAAGATGGTGCAGAACCACGGCTCGCAATGCGGCTATTGCACGCCGGGCTTCGTCATGTCGCTCTTTGAAGGCTATTACCGCGGCGACATTCGGCAACCCGACCGGTTGGACGACCAGTTGGGCGGCAATCTCTGCCGCTGCACCGGCTACCGCCCAATTCGCCAGGCCGCCTTTGAAGCGCTCCGGGAGCGGCACAACAAAGACGGACAGGATGGCTTCGCCGAGCGGCTAAAGAAATCCGCCCCACCCCTGGCAGAGGTTGAATATGAGGCGGGGGGCGAAAGGTTCTTCCGGCCGGTGTCCCTTGTCGGCTTGCTCCAGTTGTTAGGGCGCTTCCCCGAGGCCCGGCTGGTCGCCGGCGCCACCGAGTTGGGGCTCGACATCACCAAGCGCTTCAAGAAGTTCTCCGCGCTGATCTCGGTCGAGGCCGTGCCGGAGCTCAAGGAGATTCAGCGCACGGATTCCGGGTGGCTCATCGGCGCTGCGGCCACCTTCACGCAAATCGAGGAGCAATTGGCGGGCGAACTTCCCGCGCTGGCGGATATGCTGCGCGTCTTTGGCTCGCGCCTGATTCGCAACCGCGCTACCCTGGGCGGCAATCTCGTCACCGCTTCACCCATCGGCGACAGCGCCCCCCTGCTCCTCGCGCTCGAGGCCAAAGTCGTGCTGGTATCGCTCCAGAATCGGGCGGGCCTGCCCCCTGCCCCGCTTTCAGAACGCACGCTCCCGATTGACGAGTTCTTCGTCGCCTATCGCAAGACGGCCCTCGCCCCCGGCGAGATTCTCAAGACCATTATCGTGCCGCGCGGCACGTCTCAGCCGGGTGTCAACCGCAAGTGCGCCTGGTACAAAGTGTCCAAACGGCGCGACATGGATATCAGCACGGTGGCGGCGTGCTTCACGGTGGAGGTGGATTCACGCGGAGTCATCCGCCATGCCCGGCTCGGGTACGGCGGCGTGGCCGCGATGCCGGCGCGCGCACGCAAGACCGAAGAAGCGCTGCTGGGCCGCGCGTGGCGCCGGGAGACAGTCAACGAGGTGCTCCCCATTCTTCAGGCCGAGTTCACCCCGATTTCCGACGTGCGCGGCAGCGCTGATTATCGCCGCGCGCTGATCACGAGCCTGTTGGAGAAGTTCTTCTGCGAGAGCGAAGAGGCAAAAACTGAGCTGCAGGCCAGAGACGCCTCGCCCGTTCGCGGCGCGCAAGGGACTGCGCGCCCTGCCATCGCACCGCCGCCCCACGAAAGCGCGCACAAGCATGTGACCGGGGAAGCTGTTTATACCGACGACCAGACCGCCGGGATGCTTGAAGTGTGGCCGGTTTGCTCGCCCCACGCCCACGCCAGGATTCTAAGTCGAGACGCAACCGCCGCGCGCGCCATGCAGGGCATCCGCACCGTGCTGCTGGCCGAAGATATTCCCGGAGTGAACAACGTCGGCGGGACAAAACCCGACGAGATACTGCTGGCGAACAAAGAAGTCCTGTTCCAGGGCCATATCGTCGCGCTGGTCGTAGGCGAGTCGCAGGAGGCATGTCGCGCGGCGGCGGAGAAGGTGCGCATCGAATACGAGCCGCTGCCGCCGATTCTCACGCTGGAACAGGCCCTGGCGGCCCGCCGCTTCCACAACGCCCCTAATTACATCCGGCGCGGCAAAGTTGGCCCCGCATTGGCCAGGTCACCCATGACATTGACTGGGGTGTTTGAATTGCAGGGGCAGGAGCATTTCTACCTGGAAACCCAAGCGGCGTGGGCCAAGCGGGGTGAGGACGGAGGCATTTTCGTATCCTCCTCCACCCAACACCCTTCCGAAATCCAGGCGCTCGTCGCCCACCTGCTGCATATTCCCGCCAACCGGGTTGTGGTGCAAAGCCTCCGCATGGGCGGCGGTTTCGGCGGCAAGGAGACACAGGGCGCGACGCCGGCGGCGTTGGCGGCGCTGGCGGCACACCATACCGGCCAGCCCGTGCGCGTGCGCTGGAACCGCGACCAGGACATGATGCTCACCGGACATCGGCATCCGTTCCTCGCGCGATTCAAGGTCGGCTTTGACGCCGACGGCCATTTGCTGGCTGCCCGCGTGCATCTTTATGCCAACGGCGGCTGGGCGATGGATTTGTCCCAGGCCATCACGGACCGCGCCTTGTTCCATCTGGATAATGCTTACTATATCCCGGCGGTGGAATTCCGTGGACAGGTGGCCAAGGCCAACCTCTCCTCAAACACCGCCTTCCGCGGCTTCGGCGGCCCCCAGGGCATGGTGGTCATCGAAGAGATCCTCGATCGTATCGCCCGCCGGCTGGGCTTGCCGCCGGAGGTCGTGCGCGAACGCAACCTCTACCACGGCAAAGGCGCAACCAATACCACGCCTTATGGCCAGGCAATCGGCGACAACCGCATCCAAACCATCTGGCGGCAGTTGAAGCAGTCCAGCGACTTCGACCGCCGGCGCGAGGCTGTGACGGCTTGGAACAACGCTCATCCCTACTTGAAACGCGGCCTGGCCATTACACCGGTCAAGTTCGGCATCAGCTTCACTTTCACGCTCCTGAATCAGGCCGGCGCGCTCGTGCTGATCTATCAGGATGGAACCGTGCAGGTAAATCATGGCGGCACCGAAATGGGGCAGGGCCTGCACACGAACATCATCGCCATTGCCGCCCGCGAACTCGGGCTCCACCCGGACCACGTTCGCGTCATGCCGACCAGCACCGACAAAGTACCCAACACCTCGGCTACGGCCGCTTCGTGTGGCACGGATATGAACGGGGCGGCAGTGAAGAATGCCTGCGCCGTCCTCCGCGCGAGGCTGGCTCCGGTTGCGGCGCGCCTGCTCCGGAAGAAGCTCGGGCGCGTGCCCGCACCGGGCAAGCTGATCTTTGCCGGGGGCGTAGTCTCCGCCGCTGCCCGGCCAAAAGTCACCGTCAGCCTGGGAGAAGTTGTGCGGCAAGCCTACGCCGAGCGCATCAGCCTCTCGGCCACGGGCTATTATGCCACCCCGGGCATTCACTGGGACCGCGTGGCGGGGCGGGGAAAACCCTTCCACTACTTCGCCTATGGCGCGGCGGTGTGCGAAGTGGAAGTGGACGGATTCACTGGCATGACGCGCGTCTTGCGGGCGGACATTCTGCACGACGCGGGCGAGTCTGTGAATGAAGGCGTCAACCGCGGCCAGGTCGAAGGCGGCTTTGTTCAGGGCATGGGCTGGTTGACCAGCGAGGAGCTCACGTGGGACAACGAAGGCCGGCTGCTCACACATTCGCCCGACACCTACAAGATTCCCGCCGTCGGCGACATGCCGGACGTGTTCAACCTCACGCTGCTCCAGAACGCTGCGCAGAAGGGCGTGATCTACGGCAGCAAAGCCGTGGGCGAGCCCCCGCTCATGCTGGCCATCTCCGTGCGCGAGGCCATTCGCGATGCCGTTGCCGCCTTTGCTCCGCTCGGCGGCGAAGTGCCGCTCCCGCTGCCCGCCACCTGCGAAGCCATCTTCATGGCCATCCAGGCAAAGCGTCAGCCGGACAAGGCGAGCCGCGCGGAATGATAAGTGGCAGCCGGGCAGAGACGCGTTCCACTCCGTCCCGCTTTGTGGCATGGGCATCTTGCCCATGAAAAGCCCCAGTGGTCGGGTCAGACGCGCGGTGGAACGCGTCCCCGCCTCGGACATCCTGACCCGTTGGTAACGACGCAAGTCGTATTCCCCCTCCCCATACCCTCCTTCGTTGGTAGTACCTCGCCAGCACCACCATCCCTCCTCCGTTCTACCTCCGTTCTACCTCCGTCTCTGAAACGGAGGAGGAACGGAGGTAGAACGGAGGTAGAACGGAGGAGGGATGGTGGTGGGACGGTGGCAACTGCATGCAACTGCAGTAATGGCAGCTATTTGCCAGGTCTAAGACTCTTGGCGCCCCCAGTGGTCTCTGCGCCCGGTGCGGTTAAGCCTTTTGCGCCAGTTCCGCCCGCTTGTCAATGAGCTGGGCCGCGATGCTGACCGCGATCTCCAGCGGACTCTGCGAGCGAATCTTAACCCCCACGGGGCACGCGACGCGCGCCAACTCCTCGGGCGTCGCCAGCTTCTCCTGGGTGAAATGCTCGAACATGGCGCGCGCCTTGCGCACGCTGCCGATCATCCCCAAAAACACAAACGGCCGGTGAATCCACTCCTGGAGCACCAGCCCGTCGTGCCGATGCCCGCGCGTGACAATGAGCCCAAAGCACGGTGCCGACAGCAGCGGCATCGCCAGCAGCTTCTCCCATACCTCGGCTTGCAGCTCGACCTCGGGTGGGAAGAACCGGTGATTGGCCAGCGCCGGCCGGTCGTCGAACACCGTTACGCTGAAATCCAACGCCAACGCCAGCGGCGCGACCGCCTGGGCGATGTGCCCCGCCCCCGCGATCCACAGCGCGCAGGGCGCCGTGACCGTCTCCAGGTAAAGCCACTCGGCCGGGGCGTCGCTCCGCGCAACCGTGATTGAGAAATCGCCCCGCACGCCCCACGCCCGCGTCTGTTTCCTGTCCGCCAGTTCGGCCCAAAAACCCTCCCCTGCCCTTTGCGCATTGGCCACGATCACGCCAGAGACCTTCCCCCCGCATAAAAGCCCATCGTCCCAGCCATAGTCGTGATCGAGCACCAACTCGAACGTTGCCCCCTGCCCTGTGCGCAACGACTGGACGGCCCGCTTCTGTATCTCCGCCTCCAGGCAGCCGCCGCCGAGCGTGCCTTTGATGCGCCCGTCGGCATAGAACAACGCCTTGGCGCCAACCTTCTGCGGGCTGGACCCCGTCACGCCAGTAATGATGCCCAGCGCAACCGGTTCCCCGCCGCGCGCGGCCTCCGCCAAAGCCTCGAAGACAATGTTTCGCATGAGCCGACTCAGGGCAATATACATCGCAGCCACTCAGGTCAAGCAAACACCCGCCTTCTGCCAGGCAGCACCAACCGCCGGCAGGGGCGATGCCCTTGGACCACGCCCGCACAACAACCGCGAGTTCTCAATTGAGGCTCCGGCAAGAGGCGCCGCGACCGCACGGAAATCAAACATCCGCCGGCCTACAGGCGGCCAACCGCGGTCAGAATGCCGTGCAACAGGGCGTGCGGGTTGGGCGGACAGCCGGGGACATAGACATCCACGGGGACGACCTTGTCCACGCCACCCAGGCTGGCGTAATTCTGGCCGAAGATGCCGCCGCTGCAGGCGCAGGCGCCCACGGCCACCACGAGGCGTGGAGCGGGCGTCGCGTCATAGGTCTTGCGCAGGGCCAGCTCCATGTTGCGGGAGACCGGACCGGTCACCAGCAGCATGTCGGCGTGCCGCGGCGAGGCAACGAAGTGAATGCCGAAGCGCTCGATATCATAGATCGGACTGTTCAGGCCACCGACCTCCACCTCGCATCCATTGCACGAACCGGCATCCACTTCCCGAATGTGCAGCGAGCGTCCCAGCGACTTGTCCAGGCGGACCTTCAACTGTGCGCCGAGGGAGTCAACCGTTGAGGGTTGAGGATCGCGGGTTGAGCGGGGAGCAGCCAGTAGTCCCTGGTGCGCGCCGCCGGGCGCCAGCCGGTACGTGGCGGTGGTCACAAGCTCCGCTTTGCGCCCTGTCGCCAGCTCGCAAACATTGGTCATGCGGATGGCCGAATCGGCTTCGGCGCAGCGGCCGCAGAAGGTGCATCTGCCAAGGTCCAGCGTCACGCTGCGCGTGCCGCTGTCATCCGTGCAGGCCAGGGCACCGGTTGGGCATGCCGCGACGGCCGTGCGCGCATCCTGCCAGTTGGGGAAATCAACTTCCGGCCGCCCGCGCGCCTGGCTGCACACCTGAGCGGGCGTCTTCGGGTAGTCGGTGGTCACCACGCCCGTAACCAGACTCTTGCGTAGGATATCGAACATAGCTGATCGGAGACCTTTAGCAGTAACTCTCCGGTTGCGCGTCACCTTCCCCCTCACCCCGGCCCTCTCCCTTGGGGAGAGGGAGCCCGCTCCGCCGCACGGGGAAAGGTTCAGCGCTCGATGAATGGCCACAGATGGCCGAGGTTCGTTCCCTCTCCCTGAGGGAGAGGGTAAGGGTGAGGGGAAAGAGCGCGTTCAAATGCATAGCTGAGTGTTATTTGGAGGTGTGTGATGCATCAGCGGTCCGTGCCCGAATAGGACAGGTTGAAGCTCTTGTTGACCACCGGGAAGTCGGGAATGATGTTGTCCAGGATAGCCTCGCTCAGCGCGGGCCAGTTCTGCAAAGAGGGATCCTTGACCCTGCACCGGGCAAGGCGACCGTCCGGCGCCATCCGAATCCAGTGGAAGATCTCCCCGCGCCAGCCCTCGACGTAGCCCAGGGCGACGGCATCGGCAGGCGGCACCGGCATGCTCGCCCGAATCGCGCCCTGGGGCAATGCAGTCGCAAGCTGCTCGATGATCGCAAACGATTGCCGCACTTCGTCTATGCGGACCTGCATGCGCCGGAGCACGTCGCCTTCCTTATAAACCGGCACCGTGAATTGTACCCCAGCGTAGGCCGCGTGCGGGAAGTCGCGGCGCAGGTCGTGGTCGAAACCCGAGGCGCGGCCGGCCAGCCCGACAATGCCCAGGTCGCGCGCAGTCTCCGGCTTGAGGATCCCCGTGGTTTCAAGGCGGTCGCGTGTGGAGGAGGATTCGCGGATCAAGGCGACCAGCGACTCGAATTCCGGCCGCAGCCAGGTCACAAGCTGGCGAATGGCCTCGAGCTGAACGGCGCTCCAATCTGACCGGACACCGCCGAGGGCGGCCATGCCGCGCAAAAGCCGGCTGCCGGTAAGCTGTTCGTTCAGGCGCAGCACGTGTTCCTTGAGCCGCATGGCGTGGGTGTTGGCCACAACGAAGGCCACGTCGGTTGCGATGGCGCCGATGTCGCCGATATGGTTGTAGATGCGCTCCAGTTCGAGGCAGACGCTGCGCAGGGCGCGTGCCCGGGGCGGCGCCTCCACGCCGGCCGCGCGCTCGACCGCATGGCAGAAGGCCGTCGCATGCGCGAAGGCGGAATCGCCGGAGATGCTTTCCGCCAGTGCGACACCATGCGCCAGCGGAATGCTCTCGAACAGCTTCTCAGTGCCCTTGTGGGTGTAGAAGAGACGGATCTGCAGGTAGAGGACGGGCTCGCCCGCAACGCTGAACAGGAAGTGGCCCGGCTCGATGATCCCCGCATGGACTGGCCCCACCGGCACCTGGAAAACGCCTTCGCCCTCGACCACGCGGAACTTATGCCGCTCGCCGGCAAAGGGCGGCAGCACGGTGTGCAGGTCAAAATCTCTCCGCAGCGGATACACCTCCGGCCAGTCGTCATGCAGCGCGCAGCGGCGCGGATTGGGATGGCCTTCGAGCTTGAGCCCGAACAGGTCCTGGATTTCACGCTCCTGCCAGTTGAGGGCCGGGAGCGCATTCGTCAGTGAGATGAATTGCGGCTGTGCCGGCGACACAGGGACGCGCAGGATGAAGAATCCATGCGCGGCGTCGAGCGCGAACACGTAGTAGAGGTGAAATGCCCCGCTCCGGGCACGGGCGTCATCCGCAAACAGGTTGACCAGCCGCGCATCCCACCTCTTGTAAAGCTGCGCGCAGAAGCCGGGCACCAATTCCATTTTAGCCTGAAAATAGACTTCGTTCGGGCGCGCGACTTGCACAGGCTGGATGCGCGCACCGAAGCGCTCGGTCAAATCCGCCAGGGCGGGCTGGAGTTCCGGGAGCACGTTCATGGAGCACCTCCGATAATGCGGGCCGCCTGACGCATGACCTCGAGCAGCGGCGCGGGCAGCCACACGCTGAACACGAGCAATGCCCCGAGCATCAGCGCCATCGCCGGCACCCCGTCCAGCGGCGCCGCATCGCTCGACCGCGCGACCTTCGGCTCACCCGGCAAAATGCGCGTAAGCTGGTAAAGAATGCCGCAAAACGACGCGAGGATCGCCGCCAGCAAGAGCACGGTCGCCGCGGTGTGCCCGGAGGCGAACCCACCGCTCAGCACGGTAACCTCGCTGAAGAACAGGCCAAAGGGAGGCAGGCCCACGGCCGCCGCCCCGGCCAGCCCCAGGCAAAGCGCCGTCAGCGGCAGCACCCGCGCCATGCCCGGGCCAATCCGCCGAAGCTGCAGCGTGTGGCAGGTCTGGTGAATGTTGCCGGCGGCGAAGAAGAGCACTGGCTTCGTCAGCGCGTGGTACCCCATGTGCAGCAACGCGCCGAAAATGGTGATCGGGGAATTGAGCCCGATCCCCGCGCAGATCAGGCCCATGTGTTCCAGGCTGGAGTAGGCCAGCAGCCGCTTGAGGTTCGACTGGACGAGAATGAACGGGGCCGCCACGCACATCGAGCCCAGTCCAAACACCAGCAGGAGCGTCTGGCTGAACGACGAGCCCAGGGAAGCCGTGGTCAGAATGTGAAATCGCACCAGGGCATAGAGCGCGACTTTCAACGATACGCCGGAGAGCATCGCGCTGGTGGGCGACGGCGCCTCGCTGTGCGCATCCGGCAGCCAGTTGTGCATGGGGGCCAGCCCGGCTTTGGTGCCGTAGCCCACCAGCACGAAGACGAAGGCCAGCTTGATCATGCGCGGGTCGAGCTGGCCGGCCATGGACATCAGGTGCGACCAGTTGAAGCTCGGCAACCCGGCGGCGGACCGCTGATCAATGGCCGCCGCGTAGGTGAACACCGTGCCAAACAACGCGAGCGCCAGCCCCAGGCTGCCGAGGATCACGTATTTCCAGGCGGCCTCCAGCGAGGTGCTTCGGTTGTATATCGCCACCAGCAGCACCGAGGACAGCGCCGTCGCCTCCAACGCGAACCACATCACGCCGAGGTTGTTGGCGAGCACCACCAGAAACATGCCCGCGCTAAACAGCGGCGTCAGCACATAGAACTCCTTCACGCGGCCCGGCGTTACCGCCCGCGCCGCCAGGTCGCGCTGGAAGTAGCGCCCGGCATAAAGCGAACTGCCGAGCGAAACCGCCGAAATCAGCAGCGCCATCCACACGCTCAGCGCGTCGGCGCGGAAGAACTCGTTGCACTCGGTCACCACATAGGGCGCCTGCAGCACCGCCGGCAGCAACAGCACGCTCAGCATCAGCGTCACCGCAAAAGCCAGCACGTTCGCCAGCTCCATCGCGCGCTGCGAGCGCAGCAGCAGGCAGAGCAGCCCCGCGGCCGCCGGCACCACCAGTATGGGAACGAGCGGCGTCATCCTCTCAGTTGGCTCAGCTTGCTGACATCCATCGAGGAGAACGTCTCACGGATGCGATAGACCAGCAGGCCCAGCACCATCACCGCCACCATGAGGTCAAAGAAGATGCCCAGTTCCACCACCAACGGCATGCCGTAGGTGGTCAGGGCGACCGCCGCCAGCATGACGCCGTTCTCGACGGTCAGCAGGGCGAGAACCTGGGTGAGGGCCTTGCGGCGGTTGACCATGAGGAAGAACCCCGTCAAGAGCAGCGTCACGGCGACGCCCAGAGTATTATTGCCCAACCGGGCCAGGGAGGTGAAGGGCCGGGCGACAATGTAGCCCAGCAAAGTAAACGCGCCGCACAACAGCATCGAGGCGGAGGCGTTCAGCAAGGGGGCGATTTCGTGTTCCATTTGAATGCGCCGCACTTGCCGGCTCAGCAGCCACGGCAGGACGAAGACCTTGCCCACCAGCGTGAGGCCTGCCACCCAGTAGACATGCGTGGCGCTGGCGTGGGAAAAGGCGATAATGACCGCAATGCCCGCGAGCATCAGCGACTGCAGGGCAAAGAGCCGGATATTGGTCAGCAACATGCGCTGCACCACCATCAGCAACTGGACAACCAGCATCCCGGCAGCGAGCAGGGTGATCCATTGCGAGGCAAATTCTGGATTGGGCGGCTTCATTGAAAGAGGAAGGTGGAAAGCAGAGCCAGCGTGGCCAGGATGAAAGCCGCGCTCAGCAAGTCCGGCACGCGGAACAGCCGCAACTTGGCATTCGTGGTTTCGACCAGGACCACCAGGGCCGAGAGCACCAGCAGCTTGGCCACAAACCAGAGCAGCGAAAGCCCCACCGCGCCCGCGTTCAGATCCGTGGCGATGCCGAGGGGGAAGAAGAGGTTCACCAGCAGCGCCATCAGCACCAGCTGTTTGACCGAGGCGCTCCACTCGATCAACGCCAGGTAGCGCCCCGAGTATTCCAGAATCATGGCTTCGTGGATCATCGTCAGCTCGAGGTGCGTCGCGGGGTTATCCACCGGAATGCGGCCCGTTTCGGCCAACAGGACGATGAACAGGGCGGCAAAGGCCAGCACGTGCGCGGGATTGAGCAACTGCCAGGTCGGCGCCTGAGCCGCCAGCAGCATCTGGCTCAGATTGGTGGAGCCGGCCTTGATGGCCACCGTGAAAATCGCGAGCATCAGGGCCGGTTCGGCGATCGCCGCAATCGCCATCTCGCGGCTGCTGCCCATGCCGCCGAAGGCACTGGCGGGATCCAGCCCGCCTAACGCCAGAAAGAACCGCCCCAGGGCCAGCAACCCGACAAACGCCAGCACGCCGCCGAACAGGCTCAGCGGGGCGGACACGCTGACCAGGGGCATCATCAGCCCGGCGAGCAGCGTGGAAAGAAGCAGCGCGTGGGGCATCACCCGGAAAACCCAGGACGCGTGCTCGGAGATGACCATGTCCTTGCGCAGAAATTTCAGCAGGTCCAGATACGGCTGCCAGACGCGCGGCCCGCGGCGATTCTGGAGTTTCGCCTTCAGGGTCTTAATGCAGCCGCTGATCAATGGCGCGAGCGCCAGCAGCAGGAGCGTCTGCAATAGGATGGCCAGTGCCGTGTTCACAAGGCAAATATCAGGAGCAGCAACAGGGTGACGAAGATGTAGATGAGATAGGCCTGGATGCTGCCCGCCTGCAAACCGCGCATGCGGCGGGACGTCAGGAGAATGCTCCGCTTCAATGGCCGGTAAAGGCGGGTGACAAACGCTTCCTCGATATGGCTCTCGAAACGCAGGGTAGTGGCGAAATACGGCGAGTAGTCATACTCGCGCTGCACCTCGCGCCGGGGCCGGAACAGGGCCTTGAAGATCATCCGCAAGGGTTTGGAGAAGCCCGTGGCGCTGTATTGCATGTGCGGCGTCAACCCTCGCAGGCCGCAATCCCACGTCGGGCCGATGCGCACCTGCGTTCGCCGCCCAAAGAACAGCCACAGCACCAGCGGCACCGGCAGCAGGCAAATCCCCGTGAGCACGATGCCCAGCGTGGAAACCGTGCCGCCCAACTCCTGCGTGTTGCCCAGCACCCAGCCGTTGCCCAGAATGAGGCGCCCCGGCAGCGGCTGGCCCAGGAGTTGTTGCGTCAGCGGGCCGAACAGGGTGAGAAAGACCGTTGGGAAGAGCCCCAGGAACACGCACGCCGCCGTGAGCAACCCCATCCCCAACAGCATCGTGGGAGACGCTTCGCGCGCCTGCGCCGCGTGCTCGCTGCGCGGTTGGCCCAGGAATGTGATGCCGAACGCCTTCACAAAGCAGGCCGCCGCCAGCGCGCCCGTCAGCGCCAGCATGGCGCCGCTCAAGGGGAACATCAACTTCACCAGGCTGTCGGTCGTGCCGAAGCCTTGCAGCAACGACTGGTAGGTGAGCCATTCGCTGACAAAGCCATTCAAGGGCGGCAGAGCCGAGATCGCCACCGCGCCCATGAGGAAGAAGAAGGCCGTCTTGGGCATCCGCTTTATCAGCCCGCCCATTTCCTCCATGTTGCGCGTGTGCGTCGCGTGCAGAACGGCGCCCGCCCCCAGGAACAGCAGCGCCTTGAAGATCGCGTGGTTGATCGTGTGATAGAGCCCCGCGATGAGCGCCAGCGACGCCAGCACCGGATGATCCGTGTGCAGGAACATCAAGGCCGCGCCCAAACCCATCAGGATGATGCCGATGTTCTCGATGCTATGATAGGCCAGCAGGCGTTTGAGGTCGTGCTCCATCAGCGCATAGAGCACCCCCAGCACCGCGGAAATGGTCCCAATCGTCAAGACGGTGACGCCCCACCAGTTCGGCGGCGTGCCCAGGAAGTCGAAGAGCACGCGTGTCAGCCCGTAAATGCCGGTCTTGATCATCACGCCGGACAACAGCGCCGAGGCATTGCTGGGCGCCACCGGGTGGGCCGCCGGCAGCCAGATGTGCAGCGGCACGATGCCGGCCTTCACGCCAAACCCGACCAGGAACAGCAGGAACGCGGCATCCCGCCGTCCGGGCGAGAGGTTGCTGCCCAGAGCGCGAAAGCTCTCGAAGGAATACGCATCCGGCCCATAACTGCCCAGGGCCTGGCCCGCCGCCTGGAAAAGCAGCAGAAAACCAAGGATCAGACAGCCCGTGCCGAGGTGCGACATGATGAAAAAGAGCACGCCCGCATTGCGCGTCTCCGCCTCCTTGTGCTCGAAGCTGACTAGGCAATACGCCGTCAGCGCCATGATTTCCCACACGATGAGGAAGAAGAATGCGTTCGACGCGACGAACACCAGCGTCGTCGCCAGCAGCAGCGCGTTGTAGAAGGCTCCGAGCAGGCCGACATTCTTGCGCCCGTAAAAGCCCCGCGCATACCCGAACGAGTACACGGACAAGGCCAGCGCCAGGATCGAGACAATCAGCACGAAGAAGGCGCCCAGCGGATCCAGCTTGACGCCGAGGCGCAGCGCGGGAATGACTGAAGGCCAAAGCTCAAAGGTCGTCGCTCCAGCCGCCGGCCCCCCTGTCAGCGCCAGCAGCGCCGCGCCGATTCCGCACACGGAAGCCACCGTCGCGCCGCCGAAACCAACCAAGCTGGCGAGGTGTTCCCGCCGCAACGCCGCCAGGCTGCCCAGCGCCCCGCCCATGTAGGCACACAAGGCGCACTGCAGCAGGGTGGACGGCGGCAGATCTACCATAGTGCCACTCATCTCTGACGCGGACTCATATTTCCAGGACCACGCACACGGGCAACCTGGATCGTCGTTTCGGAAAGCATAGAAGAATTGGCCTCCAGGCAACAAACTACACCCCAAGCCCGCGCTTCAAGCGCCAGCTTGACCCTCCAAGCCCGGGCTGGCGGGGCCTTAAACAACCTCCGCCAAAGGCCGCCGTTTGCGAGGCTTGGCCGGCGCCTTAGCCTTCCCCTTCCCTTTCCCCTTCAGCTTGGTCGCTTCAACTGGTTTCGCCAACTCGGTTTCCGCTGGGTCCGGCAGGTAAAGGTAGCGAGCGCAGGACTCACAGAGCTGAATGTCTTCCCCGCGCATCAACTCGGTGATCGTGCCGATCGGCACGCGCATATGGCACCCCGTGCAAACCTGGTTCCGCACAATCACCACGCCTTTTTTCCCCCGGACACGGAGCCGGTCGTAATGGCCGACAATCGTTGGCGGCAATTTGCCGCGCAGTTCTGCGGCTTGCGCCGCGAGGTTCTTCTCGGTGTTTTCGCCAAACTCCAAAGCCTGGAGCTTCAGCAAATCTTGCAGGACGGTAATCATAAACGTTGGGAAATACTGATATGCTGCTCAAACATGAGCGGTTGAGTCATGCTTCCTCTTTATCAGTTTGTCCCCAGCCTGCACAAGACTTTTGTTCGGAAATTCCTTGCTCTGCCAACCGGAATTGCTTCCGGGTTCACTATCCTGCCGTGCCGCACCGCGAGCTCCTGGCGCCCCCCCCAGGTTTGGCAACTGGCTGCCATTACCGCAGCGATTACCGCAGCGCCAAACAGTAACTACCGTAGCACCACCGTCCTTCCTCCGACCTTCCTCCGACCGGTGGTCGGAGGTGGAACGGAGGAGGGACGGAGGATGAACGCAGGAAGGACGGAGGAACCACGGCGGGAGGAAGAGATTCGATGGGTCAGGATGCCTGAGTCTTTGGAACTTCCCCGCGGTTTGGCGTGCTTGCGGGTTCGAAGCCACCCCAGCAACAACTCGGCGCGAGGCAGCACAACCGGGATCAGTCAACGAGCCCCAGGCTTGCACCAACCTAAAATGCGCATTAACCGGTTGACAACATAGCCTGACGTGCGCCGCGCCTCAAAAGTAACTGTTACCCTAGCGAAGCTCGGAAGTGTTCCGGTTGCCTCAAAAGGGTTGTTACCCTGATGGGTTACGTTTCAGGGAGAGCTTACCAGCGCTGTCAACTCACTGCGGGGGAGTGCCCTTCGGGCGGTGGAGCGTAGCGGTGAGTGCGTCAGCACTCACCGCGCTGGAGTTTGGACATTCTGGAAGGCGCGACTTGGGCGAAAGGGTTTGGGTTTTATCAGGCGGCAGCGGCTTGGACCATGGTCTGGCAGGTAGCGGGGGCGTTGCCGGTGGCAAAGGTCATCGGGTTG
>Ga0209201_1002048_pt1 | contig 20884 bp, 18 predicted proteins | sample AD_UKC055_MetaG_FD_184411 | JGI IMG/M metagenome (GOLD analysis project Ga0209201, IMG submission 184411) | Active sludge microbial communities of municipal wastewater-treating anaerobic digesters from USA - AD_UKC055_MetaG (SPAdes) (version 2) | ecosystem: Engineered > Bioreactor > Anaerobic >...
TCAGATGCTAACGGAAATTACCAAAACACAGCGATTGATCATGGAAACCCTTGATATCAGTCCTCTGGCATAGTTACAACTTTAACGGGAATTTAGGTTCCCACACAGGAGATTATCGAGGAAAGGCCCGACAGCTCTCTTGTCGTCGTTTTCCATGTCGGTCAATACGAAGCGATCCGCAATTTCCTCAAATCCTGGATTCCGAATGTCGTGATTCTTGAACCGGAAGACTTTAGAAAGGCGCTTTTGGAGGATGTAAAGGGATGGGTGAAACGGCAGGAGATATCAGCGTAGCCCTGTTTTTGGGATACATTGAGTAAAGAAAAAGTGATCAAGATTTTCGGAAAACAAATATAGAATTTGCCACATTTCATTCGCAATTCAATAAAATGTGAGAATGATTGGGCCAACGCTTTGTATTTGCAAGGGAATTATTCATTCTGTGTTGAAGCATTATTTATGGACTTGTCATTAGCGGAGCTGAGTTTTTATATAGTTCACTAAGAGCTTATTCGTAAATAAAATTTGCTTTACGTAACAATATCGGTTATAATTACTTCCTAAATGTAAAAATAATTAACGACGGAGGTGATTATGGCACGTGTTAAATCGTGGGAAGTCTCAGATGCGTTTTGGGAGAAGGTAAAAATGCTAATACCTGCTCCAAAGCGAAACCCAGAAAAAACGTATAAACGTAAGTCAGGTGGTGGCAGAAAGCCAATACCATCTCGGACTATCTTTGAAGCTATCATGTATGTGCTCCGCACGGGATGCCAATGGCAGGCACTACCTAAGGAGCGGTTTGGCAGCCCAAGTGCTATATATACCCATTTTGCCAGGTGGCAACGTGAAGGCTTTTTCATTTCCCTTTGGCGTTGTGGCCTTGCAGAGTATGATGACATGGAAGGTATTGCTTGGCGATGGCAAAGCATAGATGGATCAATGACAAAAGCGCCTCTTGCCTTGGAAGCCGTAGGTCGTAACCCAACCGACAGGGGAAAAAAAAGGAAGCAAACGGCACATCCTGGTGGACGGGATTGGAGTCCCGCTCTCGATAGTCGTGACAGGCGCAAATCGGCATGATGTCACTCAATTAGCAGCGGTTCTTGATGGAATTATCATCGAACGTCCAGAGACCGAACAAAATCTCTGTGCGGACAAAGGATACAGTGGAGAACCTGCACAGCAAATTATCAAAGATCGAGATTACATACCGCACGTAATGCAGCGTGGTGAGGAAATCAAGGAGAGAAAAGCTAATCCTGATTTCACAGCCAAAAGATGGGTTGTGGAAGTAACGCACTCTTGGTTCAATAGATTTAGGAAACTGCTAGTAAGATATGAAAAATTAGTCATGCGATATGAAGCTTTATTGCACATGGCCGCAGCTATTATTGCATTCAGAAAAATTGGCGTTATTTACGAATAAGCTCTTAGCCGAGCTGGCCGGATTAATTCGAGATGTTCTGGACAAGAAAAGTCGAGATATTTCTCAGCTTCCCAAACGTGACTGATACCAAAGGCAACACCGGCATGAAGCAAGTCGCCGCACCCGGTCGTATCAGTGGCTCTTGAAGGATAGGCAGGTTTTCTGATCAAGCCTCCGTTGACTAAGGTGCGGCGGCAATGAAGGAAAATTGAGACTGTTGACGGGTTCGTGTGACTACGCTGCCCGTTTCAAATCATTCCTTTCCATATTCATGAAGACCGGTTTATCTTTGCATCAACAGGAGGCGTTTAGGGACGGTCATGCATACCGTATTGAGAGTGCTTGGGATAATTTTTTGAAAATATCCGCAAATATCTGGATATTTTCATTTTTTGTTGTGCTAGCGCCGGGCGCTGGGTTACTTATTCTTGAACCAGTGGCGGCGGTTGTGTTCCTTGAGCGCCGCCTCCATGGCATCGAGCTTCTTTGCAGTGAGAATGCCCCTTTCGATAAAATAGTTGCCGATGCGGGGTTGAAGACTCTTCTGACGTCCCACGAGGACGAGAAGCTGATAAAAACTCAACAGACCCGTCCGCAGGGCATACTCGCCGAAAAGTTCCCCCCGTTGGCGATGGCGCAGGATGTTTTGGATATCGAGGTGATTCAGCCAGCGGAGTTGACAGGCGATGTCTCCCAGGCGCGGTCGCTGGATTTTTTGCCAGACTACGGCGTCCCACATCTGTCGCATGGAGATAATCCCTGAATAATATAGATATTGGCCGATGAATATTTTTCGCTGCGGCAGGGCGCCCCGGTAGTAATGCTGCCCCGGTCGGGAGGCCGGCCGTGGTGAGGGTTGTTCGGCCCGGTAGAAGAATCTGGGCGAGGTCAGGATATAACGATCCGGTTCACGAATGTACGAAAAGACCTGTTCGTAGGCCCGATGCACTTCCTTGAAACGCTCTTCCAGGATCGCTTCTTCCACCCCGAGGTGATACGCCCGGTCGGGATGGTTTTCCATGACCAGTTTGCGATAGGCCGTCTTTACCCCCGAAGGTTGCAGATAACCGAGAAATTGCGGCGAGATGTTTACTTCCGGGCCAAAAAGGACACGGCATGACTGGAGGAGTTGTTTTTCCGGGATGATGATCTTGGTTTTTCCACCGAGAGAATTCATGTCGTCTTTACATGAAAATGTCCGCAAGCAGCCGGATATTTACACCTTTCGTTTTACCCACAACGGGTATGGGTGATTACTTAGTCATGATAAATTTCTGTTCCCCTTTGGGAACATACCATTTGATAAAGTTATGGGAAATTCCCTGTGGCGCCGGCTGCACGCCCCGGAAACGGGCGTTGACGATAGGCAGGGCGTCGGGAACATAGGAGGAAAAGATAGGGCTGTTCTTCCGCCAGGATCTCCTGGATCCGATCGTAATGCCGCTTTCTTTCCCTCTGATCGAAGACGCCTCGTCCCTTCTCGATCAACCGATCGACTTCGCTATTCTTGTATGAGATAAAATTCAGTTCCTCGGGCCCCGTTTTACTCGAATGCCACACGTCGTAAATATCAGGATCCTGCGGGATTGTCCAGCCCAGGATTGTGGCGTCGAAGCGCCATTTGTTGATGAAGTCGTTGACGAAGGCCGCCCATTCCAGCACCCTGATTTTTACCTTTATCCCTAAGTCGGCCAGTTGCTTCTGGATAATCTCGGCGCATTTGGCCCGGACTTCGTTGCCCTGGTTGGTGATGATCTCAAAGGAGAAAGGACGTCCGTCCTTGTCGAGAATGCCGTCGCCGTCCGAATCAGTCCATCCCGCCTCCGCGAGCAGGGCTTTCGCCTGTTGAGGGTTATAGGCGTAAGTGCGCACCCTGGCGTTGTAGGCCCACGTCCCCGGTTTGTAAGGTCCCGTCGCCGCCTTACCCAGACCGAGGAGGACCCCCCTGATCATTTCCTTCTTGTTGACGGCATAGGCGATGGATTGGCGCACCCGCTGATCGGCAAAGAGGGGATTCTTGAGATTATAACCCATATAGACATAGGAAAAGGATAGAAAACGGTATTTTTTGTATTGCCTGCGAAACAGGTTGTTTTCCGTCTGGCGGGTGTACTGAAGAGGCGTCAGTCCCATCTGATCGATGCCGGAGGCCCGCAATTCAAGAAACATCGTCGCCGTATCTGGGATGATACGCATTATGTAGTCATCGAGATAAGGTCGTCCTTCAAAGTAATCCGGATTGGCGACGAGGACGATCTTCTGTCCCGTCACCCATTCCTTGAAGCGATAGGGACCCGTGCCGACTGGACGTCGGGAAAGGGGAGACGCGGTGATTTCCCTGCCTTCCAGGAGATGGCGGGGAAGGATGGGGGATCCCCAGCTCATCAGGGCCGGGGCAAAGGGCTTGTCGTAGGATACCCTGAGGGTGTGATCATCGACAACGGTTACTTTCTTGACCTTGAGAAAATCCCCGGCATAGGCCGTCGGCGTTCTGGGGTCGATAACGGTATGATAAGTGAACAGGACATCCCGGGCTGTGAAAGGCTGGCCGTCGTGCCACTTGACCCCTTTCCGGAGATGAAAGACGATATGGAGCCCGTCGGGGGAAATCTCCCAGGATTCGGCCAGGTCGCCCGTAATCTGCAGGTCCTTGTCGTATTTAACCAGGCCGTTGTAAACCAGCCCGGCGATCTGGTGGGAGGTGGAGTCGCTGGAGAGAATGGGAATGAGGTTGCTGGCGTCGCCGATGGAACCTTCGACGATGATATCGCCGTAGGCCGGACCGGTATCATTGACGGCTGGGGATGATGAGTCATTGGTCGGGCGGGAGCAGGAGGCAAGAAAAATTATCGCGAGGATGCACAGCATCCAAGGGATCAGTCTTTTACAATCGGGGAGCAGGAGAACAAAGATCATAAAGAGAACGCAACAGTCATCTGAATATTAGAGAATATCGTGCGATTATCGCTCTTCACTTTTTTGCCTATGCTGCCATATGAAATGCAAATAATAGTAAGCCTCGCTGTTTTGTCATGGCAATCTTAGGTGGGGAGTATATGGAAGCCGAACTTCTATGTTAATAAAAGACTGGCCGCTTTTGTCGCTGCTTTGTGGCCCTTCATGAAATCCTGAAAGAGGTGGGCAGGAAGGTCCGCCACGATGAAAAAACTTGCGTTGTAAGCGCGGACGGGGCGTAATATCGATTAACGATCAACGGCACATATGCTTCGGATTCGTTGATGGCGATGCATATGATGTTGACATGTTACTGACCGCCCATATGGAGCCAATCCGTGATCACCTAATGGAGCCAGCCGGATTTTATAATTGGGTTTCGGATCTCTCAGGAAAGGGGTACTTACCTCACCAATAAATTTAAGGTGAGGAGGATGTTCCCCATGTCCAATCGGAGGTTCGAGATGTATGAGATACGTCAAGTTATAGTTCACATGAGGTCGGGTCAGTCCGACCGTCCAATTGCCAAGAGCGGCCTTATGGGTCGTAAGAAGGCTGGAGAGCTTAGGGCTATCGCCTTGAAGTCCGGCAAGCTGGACAAGGTCCGATCTGTTCCCGATGAGGCGGTCATTGCCGAGATTCTTGATGTCAAACATTGTCGTACAACTGCTGTTTCTTCTGTTTATCCTTACTGGGATGAGAGTACCGCTTGGTCGCAGAAAGGCGTACAGGGGACAACGATTCACCAGACCCTGGCGCGAAACTATGGGTTTGGCGGTAGTTACTCTTCTGTAAGGCGTTTTCTCCTGGGGCTTAAAAAAGACAATGTTCAAGCCACGGTCATCCTGGATTTTGCCCCAGGCGAAGCCGCGTAGGTTGATTTTGGCAAGGGGCCTGACATTACCGACGCCAAAACCGGGTTGACGTTTTCTACCTGGTTTTTTGTCATGACCCTCGCCTGGAGCCGGCATCATTACGCCGAGATCGTGACTAATCAGAATACTTTTACCTGGCTGGGATGTCACCGCCGGGCCTTTGAACACTTTGGCGGTGTCCCGGCAAAAATCATTATTGATAACCCCAAATGCGCCATTACCAAAGCCTGTTATTACGATCCCGAGGTTCAAAGAGCCTACGGCGGTCTTGCCGAGGGATATGGTTTTCTTATCTCTCTCTGCCCACCAAGGGATCCCAAAAAAGGGTATTGTTGAATCGGGGGTAAAATACGCAAAAACGCAGTTTTCTTCCCCTCCGGAAGTTCCGGGGTATATCGGACGGTAATGGACAGCTTTTGGAATGGGTGATGGGAACCGCGGGAAACCGCATCCACGGTACTACTCGCGAAAGACCGCTGACCCGTTTTATAGAAGTAGAGAAAGCTCTTCTTAAGCCTCTTCCCGACATTCCTCCGGAGCTGGCGTAACAGAATTTAGCTGAGCACCGATTTTCGCAATCGGTTTAACCGTCATTTTGGTATAAGGTTTTGAAGCGGTCATCATTTGAAATCGAGGTTCAGTTTAAGGCCTCCGAGCCAGGAGAGAGACTGCGGCAGATGATGCCAAGGGACACCTCTGAGGATGGGGTTGTGCGCCCGGCGAAGATAGGATTCCTGCACCGTGCCGCTATTGATGTGGACGACCGCCTTTCTCCGGACAAAATGGCGATAGATAGTCTGGGCGTCGCACTGCTCGAATCCCCTGAGCTTTTTGGCCAGCATACTGTAGAGGGTGTCGGCGATCATGGTCATCAAAACGTCAAAGTGCACCTTCACCAGGATAGGGGAAGACAGGGCGTTAAGGTTGAAAAACTTGACCGCCTCGGAGAAGTCGATCTTGCCGGATTTGAATTGATACCTCAACAGGTGAATATACGCAATGGTATATCCAAAACGCTGTGCCACGGCTTGCGTCGGCAGGCGATCCACGAAGGAGGCCCGGAGGGCTTCGTATCGTTTCTGCCATTCGTGGATCGGGTTGATAAAATAGTTGGCATCGTGCATGAATAGCTTATAAGATTTCCTGATTGCAGCCAGTTGAGGAATAAAGCGATATTTGTCTGTGATTATAAGAATATGAGTGGTCATAAAGGGCAATTTATTGATTTTGCGATGCCTGGGATAGTCAATTTTAACAACGGAAATATCCTTAGCATACCGTCACTTGATATAAGGAATTTTCAAACCGTGGAAACTATGAACAACCGTAACTATCTTCTGTTATTGCGTTATCTGCGATTGGCCCCATAAGCGGCCAACGAAAATCTTATGTCAAATAGCTCCGCGAAAATCGGTGAAGAATAAATTTTAACTGAATTTTGTCGCACATTACGTTTTTAAAGTCGCTCAAATATGAAAAACATTGTCGCATTCAGCTCGGACGCGGCTGGCCGCCACAAAATATCTATAACCATGCGAACACATTAACCGAATTTGAACGACAAGACACGGATTATAATGAATAGTCACGGCCAAATCTTGTCTCAGGATAGGTTACTTCTTACACCTGGCAACTTGCAGGGATGATCCTCGTCCAGGCGGGCACAGTCCGGGCACAAAAAAGGCACAATTACCCGCATGACAAAAAAGAAGGGGCAGGCAGTAAACGCCTAACCCCTTGCTATCTTTGTTATTTATTTATGGTGCCTGGGGCGGGGATCGAACCCGCACAGCCTCAAGGACCGAGGGATTTTAAGTCCCTTGCGTCTACCAGTTCCGCCACCCAGGCAATTAGTTATACCCTTTATATCTCGAATATTTACAAAGCACTTTTGATGTATTGGTTCATTGGATGGCACGGTCGGAGCTTTGGTGCCGGCCAATGTTCGGTTGTCTCCATCCGGGCCAATTATGGGTGGTACCCTAATGTTTTTTTTCATCTTTGGCAAGATCTTTGTTTTTCGTGTCGATTGAGCCATTCCCTTATCATCCACGGTAAATTTTATGGGTGGCGTCAGCATTCTCGAGGACATCACCGAGCGTCGCCGGGCGCTGGAGGAACTGCGGCAAAGCGAGGAGCGCTTCCGGCTCTTCGCCGAGCTTGCGCCGGTGGGTATCGTCATCGCCGACCGGGAGGAGAACGCCCTCTACGTCAGCAAGAAATTCGTGGATCTTACCGGATACACACGAGAATCCATACCTTCAGTCCGGGAATGGGAGGAGCTCGCCTATCCCGATGCCAAGCTGCGGGAACAGGTCCGCCGACACTGGGAGGAAACGGCGGCGGCGGCACGGCAGACCCGCTCCGAGATCAGGCCCCTGGAATTCCCCGTCCATTGCCGGGATGGCATCGTCTGTCAGATGGAATTCCGCATTGCCTCCGATGGCGAACTCCATTTTATAATCATTGCTGATGTAACGGAACGCAAACAGGCGGAAGCGGAGATACGGCAGCTCAACGAGATGTTGGAGCAACGGGTGCAAAAACGCACTTCCCAACTGGAAGCCGCCAATCAGGAACTGGAGGCCTTCAGCTACTCGGTCTCTCACGACCTGCGGGCGCCGCTGCGGTCCATCGATGGTTTCAGTCTGGCATTGCTGGAGGATTACAGCGGGCAACTCGACGCCACTGCCAGTCACTATTTGAACCGCATCCGCACCGGGGCGCAGATCATGGGGATGCTCATCGACGATCTGCTGAAACTTTCCCGGGTCGCCCGGATGGAACTGCAATTCGAATGGGTGGAACTGAGTCTTATGGTCCAGGATATCATGGATAAATCCCTGGACAGGGGATCGCCCGATCGCCTCGAATTAATCGTCGCGCCGGGGATAAAGGCCCGTGGCGACAACAATCTCCTGCGGATCGCGTTGATGAACCTCCTGAACAACGCCTGGAAATTCGCCGCCGGACGGGAAGCCCCCCGGATCGAATTCGACGCCGTGGATATGGACGATGAAAAGGTTTATTTTATCCGGGACAACGGGGTGGGTTTCGACATGAAATACGCCGGGAAACTCTTCGGAGCCTTTCAACGCCTCCACGGCTCGGAGGAGTTTCCCGGCACCGGCGTCGGACTGGCGACGGTTAAACGGATCATCAGCCGCCACGGCGGACGGGTATGGGCGGAGGGCAAGGTTGGAGCGGGTGCAACCTTATATTTTACCCTCCCCTGAACATCGGCGGGAAAGGAAACGGCAATGGAAGAAAAGATCATCCTCCTGGTGGAGGATAATCCGGATGATGTGGTCCTGACGCTGCGCGCCCTGAAGAAGAACAACATCCTCAATGAAATCTTCGTCGCCAAAGACGGGGTGGAGGCCATGGATTATCTCTTCGGCCGGAGGGCGCCAGACGGAAGCCGGCTCTCCATCCTGCCCGTGCTTGTCCTTCTGGACCTGAAGATGCCCCGGATGGACGGCCTGGAAGTACTGAGAAACATTCGCCGTGATGAGCGGACCCGGTTGATTCCCGTGGTGATTCTCACTTCCTCACTGGAAGAGCAGGACCTCGTAAACAGTTATGATCTCGGGGCCAACAGTTACGTCCGGAAGCCCGTGGACTTCAATCAGTTCAGCGAGGCGGTGCGGCAGTTGGGTCTATACTGGCTATTGTGGAACGAACCGCCACCCCGGCAGCGGGCGGATGAAGCTTCCGAAAGATAACCGGCAACGGGCCATTCCTTATCCTTGACATTTCCCTTCGTGGTCCCTAAATTGCTTGCAGGTTCGGGGCGCCGGAAATGCGGCCTCGGACCTGCCGGCAGACGCCGGGACTAAAGTTTATGAAGGAGCGTCACGATGCCCATCTATGAATTCAAGTGCAAGAAATGCGGAGAGGAATTCGAGCAGATACTCTTCGCTTCCGACCGGGAGGAGGCGGTTGCCTGCCCGGTCTGCAAATCAAACAGGACCCGGAAACTGATGTCCGCCTTTGCCGGCGGCAAGTCCGGGTGCGGTTCCTGCTCCGCCACTTCCTGCGCCCCCTCCTGAGGCCATTGAGCCTCCATGACGGTCCGTCATGGCTTTTTTTCATTGCGAAATCCGGGCGAATCCATTATAAGGGGCCGGCTTTCCATAAAGAAACATGAAAGGAGTTCGGCAGCATGAATATTCTCATTTTTGGACCCAACGGCAGCGGCAAAGGCACCCAGGGGGCGATTGTCCAGAAGAAGTTCGGCGTACCCCATATCGAGACGGGCGTAATCTTCAGAGACAACATCAAAAAAGGCACGGAACTTGGCAAAAAAGCGAAGGATTATATCGATCGCGGTGAACTAGTCCCCGATGAGATCACCGTCCCCATGATCCTCAATCGCCTGAAAGAGGCGGATTGCGCCAAGGGATGGCTCCTCGACGGCTTCCCCCGCAATCTCGTTCAGGCGGAGGCCCTCTGGAACGCCCTGGTCAAGGAAAACATGAAGCTCGATTACGTCATCGAGATCATCCTGGACCGCCAGACCTCCAAGAACCGCATCATGGGCCGTCGCCTCTGCGCTACCGACAACAATCACCCGAACAACATCTTCATTGACGCCATCAAACCGGCGGAGAAAGACGGCAAGCCGGTCTGCCGGGTCTGCGGCTGCGAGACCCTCACCGCCCGGGCGGACGATCAGGACGAGGCCGCCATCGACAAGCGGCACAACATCTACTACGACACCAAAACCGGAACCCTGGCCGGCGTCAACTACTTTAAGGAGCGGGTCAAGGTCATCGAGGTCAGTGGCGTCCCCGGGGTGAAGGAAGTATCCGAAGACCTCCTCAAGAAGCTGGGATAATCTCCGGAGATCGAAGGCCGCCGGAAGGGACCGACTCCTGCCGGCAGGGCAAATCGACTCCATGCCGGCACCGGGCGCGACGCAATGCATGGACATCAATGACAGCGGCCGGCAGTGGGGATGGATGGACATAGAAAAAAATCCACGGCCGGGTCAAACTGTCCATGACCCCCTCGCCTGGATCGAAAGCTGCCGGTCCGGCGGACCTTTGCCGATGCGCTTATCATTAGCCCTCCTTCCGGATCGGGGAGGGCTCTTTTTTTGGCGGCAAGGGGCATGTTCATTCACTGTGATCCGCCGCCCCGTCATCACTGTTATTGAAATGATTTTTGACCATAAACGGCCGACAGGGTAAACATGAATCATATCCGAAATTTCAGCATCATCGCCCACATCGATCACGGGAAATCGACCCTGGCCGACCGTCTGATCCAGTACACCGGCGTCTGCGACGACCGGAACTTTCAGGATCAGATTCTGGACAATATGGACATCGAGCGGGAACGGGGGATCACCATTAAGAGCCAGGCGGTCGCCCTGCCCTACCGGGGACGGGACGGCCGGGACTACACCCTCAACCTCCTCGACACCCCCGGCCACGTGGATTTCAGCTATGAGGTCTCCCGGTCCCTTGCCTCCTGCGAGGGTGTTCTCCTCCTCATCGACGCCGCCCAGGGGGTTCAGGCCCAGACCCTGGCCAATCTCTACCTGGCCATGGAACACAGCCTGGAGGTGATCCCGGTGATCAACAAGATCGACCTGGCGGCGGCGGACGTAGAGCGGGTCCGGGAGCAGATCGACGGTGAACTGGGTCTCGACGCCGACGCCGCCCTCCTGTGCTCCGCCAAGAACGGCATCGGCATCGAGGAGATCCTGGAAGCCATCGTCGCCCAGATTCCCCCGCCCCAGGGGGATCCCGCCGCGCCGCTTACGGCCCTCATCTTCGACGCCCAGTACGATCCCTTCCGGGGGGCCGTCGTTCACTGCCGCGTCTTCGACGGCGCAGTCCGGGCCGGAGACATCATCCGCTTCCTCTCTACGGATGCCGCCTACAAGGTGGAGGAGGTTGGCCATTTCCTTTTGACCCGGCAGAAACGGGAACTCCTTGCCGCCGGGGAGGTGGGCTACATCATCGCTGGGATCAAGACCATCGCCGACGTCCATACCGGCGACACCGTGACGCTGGCGGACCGTCCCTGCGCCGGGCCGCTGCCGGGCTTCAAGGACGTCAAGCCGGTGGTTTTCGCCTCCATCTACCCCATCGCCTCGGACGATTACGAGGAACTTACTGTGGCCCTGGAAAAATTCAAACTCAACGACGCCTCCTTCATCTATGAAAAGGATTCCTCCGTCGCTCTGGGGCAGGGATTCCGGTGCGGGTTTCTGGGGCTCCTCCATCTCGACATCGTCCAGGAGCGCCTGGAGCGGGATTTCGACCAGTCCATCATCCTGTCCGTCCCCAGCGTCCGGTACCGCTTCACCCTGAAGGACGGCGCCCTGTTGGAGGTGGACAATCCCGCCCATTATCCCCCCCAGTTATCCATCGCCAAGGGGGAGGAACCCTTCATCCGGGCGTCCATGATGCTGCCGGAACGCTATCTGGGCGCGGTGATCAAACTGTGTCAGGAGAAGCGGGGCGTAAATTCCACCCTCCACTATCCCGGGCCGGGACGGGTGGAACTGATCTACGAGATGCCCCTTTCCGAAGTGATCTACGACTTTTACGACCGCTTCAAGACGGTCACCCAGGGTTACGGCTCCTTCGATTACGAACTCATCGACTACCGGGACAGCAACCTGGTCCTCCTCGACATCCTCGTCAACGGCGCGAAGGTGGATGCCCTCTCCCAGATCGTCCACCGGGACCGGGCCAGGGCCTGGGGGCTCCAGGCCTGCGAACGCCTGGAGGAGGAGATCCCCCGCCAGATGTTCAAGATCGCCATCCAGGCCGCCATCGGCGGAGAGATCATCGCCCGGACCACCATCTCCCCCTTCCGTAAGGACGTGACGGCCAAATGCTATGGGGGCGACATCTCCCGGAAGCGAAAGCTCCTGGAAAAGCAGAAGAAGGGAAAGAAACGGATGAAGATGATCGGCAACGTCAGCATCCCCCAGAGCGCCTTCCTGGCCGTCCTGAAATCCGACACGGATTAGCGTCTCCGCCGCAACCGCGGGGCGTTGCTTTCATCTGAAAGCGTGCTCTTATATGCCCGATTATATGGACTAATTACATTTTTCCCCTTCCAGGGGAGGATTGTGATGGGGATGGGTCTTTCATTGTCGCACAACTCCACACATAGCGCCATACTGAACAGTTTGTATGGAATCGTCCGGCTTGACCGGACGATCCAGTGTTTTATGGATTCCCTGATCAAGCCGGAGAATGACTGCGTGGGTCCGCGCCACATTTTATGAACATTAAGCTTCGCTTTCATTTCCCTTTGTGACGGAATGCCGTCACGAGTGTTTCCTCCCTCGTAGCGACGGAACACCGTCATGGACGTGTCAAATTAGCCGATGAACACACCAGCGGGCCTTTATATCCACATCCCCTTCTGCAAGTCCAAATGCCCCTATTGCCACTTCTATTCCACTGTGCCCTGGGGAGTTGAGGGAGACGCGGATACAGGCACCGCCATAGCAAAGCCGATTGAGGAATCCGTGGATGGCCCGACTAAGGCAGCGGCGGTGGGCGTGGCGGTGGCTGATGCCAAGGCGCATCCCGGAGCGGCCGCCCGGGCCGGAACGGATAAAGCAGACACGGCGGTGGGCGTGGCCCGGTTCATCGACGCCCTGGAGAGGGAGATGCGGGGCTACCGCCATCTCTTCGCCGCCTTCGACACGATCTATATCGGTGGGGGCACCCCTTCCCTGCTGACAATCGCCGATTTAGACCGGATCCTGGCGGCCGCCCGCCGTCATTTCACCGTCGCCGGGGACGCGGAGACAACCGTGGAGGTCAATCCCGCCGATGGCGACGCCGCTTGGTTTTCCGATCTCCGCGCCCTGGGGGTGACCCGGGTCCACCTGGGCGCCCAGTCCTTTTCCCCGGCGGCGCTGCAATTCCTGGGACGGCGGCACACCGTCCGGGACGTCTATGAGGCGGCGGCTCGGATCAGGGGGGCCGGTTTCGACAATTTCGGCCTCGATCTCATCTGGGGTCTCCCGGGACAGACCATCGCCGAATGGCGCCGCGACCTGGCCGCCGCCCTGTCCCTGGCGCCGGCCCACCTTTCCGCCTATCAACTCTCCGCCGAGCCGGGAACCCCCCTGCGGCGGCGCCTCCGCCGGGGCGAGTTCGCTCTGCCCGACGAGGAGGCGGCGCGGGAATTCTTCCTCGCCACGGACGAATTTCTTCGCCACGCCGGCTTTCTCCACTACGAGATATCGAGCTACGCCCGGCATCCCGAGACCGTCTCCCGCCACAACGGGAAATACTGGCGTCATATCGCCTATCTGGGACTGGGGCCGTCCGCCCACTCCTTCCAGGACGGCCGGCGCTGGTGGAACCGCCGGAACCTGGACGAATACCTCACCATCCTGGAGGCCGGCGGGCTGCCCGTGGCAGCTTCGGAAACCCTGGGGCATGACGAGCTGCGCCTCGAAACCCTCTTCCTGGGCCTCCGGACGGCGGCAGGCATCGACTTGAATGCCTTTCGCCGCCGCTTTGGCGAGGAACTCCGGGAAACCCGCCAAGGGCTGCTGGCCGCGCTGATTACCGATACCCTGCTCGCCCTCGATGGCGACCGCCTGAGGCCCACCCCCCGGGGCATGGCCGTCGCCGACGGCCTCTCCGTCCTGCTCTGACGGACGAATATCCAAAGATTTTCAGAGTGGGCCCATTGCACGACTCGGCAAACTGGTCGCAAAAATGAAAAACAAACATTATAGGCTTGTTCCGGACAGAACATATTTGCCCTGCGCTTCCAAATCGATCCCATATTATAGTTGCGCCGGCGCGCCCGCTGGGATATGGTTTGTCAGGAGAAGTCGTCATGCCACCGTTTTTAAAATCCATTCGCTTTCAGTTGCTGCTGCTCGTGGTCATCTCGGTCCTGCCGGCCCTCGTCATAGTAGTCTTCACCGGCATCGACCGCCGCGCCGAAAACATCGCGGAGGTCCGGCGGAATCTCGATAACGCCATCTACGGCCTCGCCCGGGACCATGAAGACAGTATGGCGAGCACCAGTCAGTTTCTCATCACCCTCGCCATGCTTCCCCAGGTCCAGAACCGACGGACGGACGAAAGCAATCGTCTCTTCAAATCCCTTCTCAAGGAAAATCCCTCCTACGCCAACATCTTCGCCGCCGACGCCCGCGGCAAGGTCTTTGCCAGCGCCCAGCCTTTCAAGCCCTTCCTCATCGACGACCGGACATTCTTCCAGGATGTTATGCGCACCGGCGAATTCACTATCGGCGAATACCGGCGGGGGATCAGATCGAGTCGTCAGGTCCTGCCCTGCGCCTACCCGATTCGCGACGCCCAGGATAAAATCACCGGCGTAGTCGTGGTCGGGATCGATCTTTCCCGGTATGGAGAAATGCTGGAAATGGACAGAATGCCGGCCGGCGCGGTGCTGTCCCTGACCGACCGCCAGGGGACGAGGCTCTACCGCAAGCCCGATCCTCAAGTCAGCACCGGCGCCCCGGATCTCCCGAAAATGATGGCGGCGATGTCCCAGGGGCCTCCCCGGGGCGCCTTTACCAGCCGCGGCATGGACGGCGTCCGGCATATTTACGCCTATGAACGGTTCCATCTCCGGCCGGAAGAACCGGCCTATCTCTATATGCGCATGGGGGTCCCGGAGGACTACGTCCTGAACAAGGCCAACCGGGATTTGCTGTTCAATCTCGTCCTACTCAGCATCGCCTTTCTGGCGGCCCTGCTCTCCTCCTGGTTCATCGGCCGGACGATCATCGCCCAGCGCCTGGAGCGTCTGACGGCGACCGCGGAAAAACTGGGCGGCGGCGACCTTGCCGTCCGGACGGGGCTTCTCTACCGGGAAGACGAGCTGGGCCGTCTGGCCCGGTCATTCGATCACATGGCGGCGGATCTGGAAGCGGGAGAAGCGGCGCAACGCCATATCGCGGAAACCTTGCGGGTGAGCGAAGAGCGATACCGCACTATCCTGGATGAAATCGAAGACGGCTATCAGGAAGTGGACCTGGAGGGCAACTTTACCTTCGTGAACGCCTCCTTCTGCCGGATATTAGGGTATGAAGAAAAGGAGCTCCTCGGCAGGAATTTCCGGGACTTTACCGCCAGCGAAGAACAGTCGGAGCGGGTCTATGAGCTTTACAAACAGATGTTCAGAACCGGCCTCCCCATCAAACGGTCGGAATGGGACATCCTGACCAAAGAAGGGGCCCGGCGGACTGTGGAGTTCTTTGCGTCCCTGTTGAGAAATGAAGCCGGACACCGGACCGGTTTCCGGGGCATCGTCAGGGACGTGACGGATCGCCGTCTGGCGGAGGAGCAGTACCGCACCATCGCCGACAGCTCCCAAACCGGCTTCTTCATCATTCAGGGGGGGCGGATATGCTATGCAAACCCCCACATCCCCTGCTACTCGGGATATACGGAAGACGAACTCATCGGAACGAAGATACTGAGCTTCGTCCATCCCGAAGACCGGGAACAGGTAAAAACCTATGCCCGCGAGATGTTGGCGGGGCAGCGGACGCAGCCCTACGAATATCGCATTATCGCCAAATCGGGGGAGGTCAAGTGGCTCCTGGAAACGGTAACCTCCATCACCTATCGGGGCCGGCAGGCGGTTTTGGGCAACACCATGGAGATCACCGACAAAAAAGAGGCCGAGGCGGCGCTGAACCGGACCCTGTCCCGGCTCCACCGGGCCACCTCCTCCATTATCGAGGTAATCGTCATGGCCGTGGAATCCCGCGACCCTTATACGGCCGGCCATCAGAAACGGGTTTCCGCGCTGGCCGGGGCAATTGCCCGGGAGATGGGATATCCCCCGGAGGACTGCGAGGCCATTCGCATGGCCGGGTCTATCCATGATTTGGGAAAGATTTCCATCCCGGCGGAGATCCTCAGCATGCCACGGAGGCTCACGGATCTGGAGTATAACCTGATAAAAACCCATGCCGAAAAGGGTTATCAAATCCTTAAGGACATCGATTTCGATCGGCCGATTGCGGATATTGTCCGCCAGCACCATGAACGCATGGATGGATCGGGGTACCCCCGGGGATTGAAGGGGGAGGAGATATTGATGGAAGCCCGGATCATGGCCGTAGCGGATACCGTCGAGGCCATGGGCACCCATCGGCCTTACCGACCCTCGCTGGGCATCGAAGCGGCGCTGGCCGCCATCGAGGCGGAACGGGGAAGACAGTATGACCGCCAGGTGGTGGACGTATGCCTGCGCCTCTTCCGGGAGCAGAATTACTCCCTTGCCCAGATGTGAACGGGAACTGCCCGGGGGGCCGCGAAGAAGCCTTCCCAAGGGTCAAAATTCGCAAGGCGCAACTTTTTGATACTCGGTGGTTCTGCCAATAATATCAGATACTTTACTGATGCCGGAGCTCCGGCATACCCTTTTGACAACTTTTTCTCTCTTCGTCGGATGCCCCGTTGACAACTTGTTGTTGCCGTCTCTCGAAGCAGTCCGCCTCGGTTAGTGATCACCGGAGAGAAAACCGAGCCATTTTCCCGCCCTCGAAAGCGGAGGAACTTCCCCAGCCCTCCGCACCCCCGGCGCCAGCCGCCGTGGGAAAGCGCCGCAACTTTTGGCGGTCCGGTCAGTGAGTGCCGCCAAAAAGCGACATGTGAAAGGAGTGCGAAAAGAACAACTCTCTCTCAAGTATTTACCCATTCCTGACGATATATCTATCGAAAGAACGATTCATTCCGGGAGGTGGGTTATGGCGACGAAAGTTGGATATTATCGGCGGAACTCTTTCATGCCCCGGGTCGAGCCCTGGCAGCTTGCAGAACCGGAATCGAAACGGATGAGTGTCGCGGAAAACATCATGTATCTGGTCCTGGAAACGGACTGGGACAGGGAGCTGATCGGACGGCAAAAGATAATCGACGGGTTGTGCAAGGGGATAGCCGGTTTAGCGGGGCTCTACTTTCTGCCGATCGTTCTGAATATCTTCTGGCGATAGTTGTACTCGACGCCGGGGCCGGCGGCGCCATGACCCGGCCCCGCCTCCCTTCACCTCCGGGAAGGCGCAAGCAAAGCTACGTCAAAATAATGTCACGCCTTCATCCGCTCATAATGCTGAAGGACCTGGGCAACATACGATCTTGTTTCAGCGGGCATGCGGTCCGGCTTCTTCTCCAGATTGCCCATCCCCCAGTTATAGGCGGCGAGGGTCTTCTCTAAATTCCCCCCATATCGGTTCAAGAGCATCTTCAGATAACGGGTTCCCCCCATAATGTTTTCCTCGGGATCGTAGGGCCGGGCAACCCCCAGATCGCTTGCCGTGGCGGGCATGAGCTGCATGAGCCCCATCGCTCCCTTGGGGGAGGTCGCCGCCGCGTTACCGGCGCTCTCCACCTTGATGACGCTGCGGATCAGGGAGGGATCCACCTCGAAGCGCTGGGCGGCCCGGGCGATTATCGCCTCCAGGGCCGCCGTTCTGGTGGCGCTCGCGGCATAAGCGGCGTTGGCGGCGTCAGAAGATTCCCTGCCCTGTCGATAATTTGACGGCATATTTTCCCCTTCACCCCCGCCAGGCGGGAGCAAAGGCTGCCAGGGAAGGCGGGATGACCTGGGGGCATCCGTCTCGATGTGATCCAGCATCGTGGCGATCATCCGGTGGCGGAAATCCTGGCGGAGCAAATCCAGATTGTCCCCCGCGGAGGTCGAGGCCCCGGTCGATTCGTTTGACATCGCCATTTCGAGCAGCTTCGCAAAGCGGGAATCTCCGCTGGCGGACCTGCTTTCCGCCTGTCGCGGCCCCGCCTCGTCAAGGCGGGACCGGGCCAGCGCGGCATACCGGTCGATGAGATTTACAACCGCCATCATGGACTCTCCCCAAAGATAATTACAGCCTGTCCTGTAATTTACAAGTACCATGCCAGACGACATACACCCTGCTCAATATGGCGCCATGCATAAAACTGGGCGCTACCATGAAAAACCCGTCCCCGCCTTAATCCTCTCCTGGAAGGGGAGGAAATGTAATCAGGCTATGTAATCGGGCATATGGGAGCGTATTTTAGAGACCATACGGGAGGAATTGAGGCGCCTTTTTGAAAGGCAAAGGTGTGCTTATTGGCGGGGTCGTTTCAGAGGAAGGGGGGTGGCGATGTCAGATAATTCGGAGAAAGCAATCTACGATCTCGCCGTCGAATTGGGCGCCCCGGTTCTGGACGAGCTGTTCGATCGCCCACTCCCGGCTCTGGGCATGCCGATACGGACGGTCGTTCATGATGGCGTCGTAGGTGTCCGCCACGGCGATGATCCGGGCCCCCAAGGGTATTTCCTCCCCCTTCAGGCCCAGGGGGTATCCCTTGCCGTCCCAGCGTTCATGATGGTGGCGGATCGTGCTGCGTTCATAATCAAAAAGGGCGATAGAATGGAGAATTTGCTCCCCGATATCGGCGTGGGTCTTAATGATCTCATATTCGGTGTTGGTCAGTTTGCCATTTTTCAGAAGCACATCGTCAGGAATGGCGATCTTTCCGACGTCATGCAGGGCCGCCGCAATCTTCAGGGACTCGATCTCCGAATGGGAAAGACCCATGCAGGTGGCGATTTGGACGGCATGGGCGGTGACGCGACTGCTGTGTTCCTCCGTGTAGTGATCCCGGAGCTGGATGGAGGCGACAAGGGATTTGAAGGTATCCAGAACATTGACATAAAGGCTCTCGTAGAGAACCTTGTTTTCCAGATTCAGGGAGGCCCGCTTGGTGAGACTGGTGAGGTAATACAGATCTTTGCTCGTAAAAACGCCGCGGTTTTTCTTCTTCCGGATACAGAGTGCGCCAAACGCCTTCCCCCTGATCAAAAGGGGAGTGCAGATAAGGGAGGGGGAAATATCCGGGTGATCCTCGGAATGGATCATGAGGGCCGCGTTCTTTTCTATCACCTGGCGCAGAAACGGGAGCACCGACTCATCGCTTTCTTCGCCACAGAGTCGATCCCCGTAACATTTAGAAACGCTTTTATGGAATTCCCCTGTTTCCTCGTCATGGATCATGATCAGGCAGGCGTCCCCCTCAACCACCCGAAGCGCCAAATCCGCCACCTTATTGAATAGCTGCTCGTTTTCCCCCTCCAGGTTTTCCAGGGAATCGTAAATATAGCTCTTTACGGAAAGGTCATGGGTCTGCTCCAAGGCCTTGCCGCTCTGGCCGACGGCGGCGTCCGCTTTCCCGCTGGTGAACGATTGTTCCCGGAGGTATATCTGCACTTTATAGAGCAAGTCGCTGAGATTGAATGGCTTTTTGATGAAATCCACGGCGCCGCTTTTCATGGCGGACACTGTGAGGTCCGTGGCAGGCTGACCGGTAATCATGATTACCGCCGTATCCGGATGGTCCTCCTTCAGATGCCGGAGAAGGTCCATGCCGTCCATGCAGGGCATCATGACGTCGCTGATCACCAGGTGGTGGAGTTCTTCTTTCATGATGGCCAGGGCGTCCCGACCGTTTTCCGCCTCGCGAACCGACTGATAGCCAGATTGATGCAGGGCTTCGACGATCATCTGACGGGTTGAGCTGTAATCGTCCACGACCAGGATCTTTTTATTGTACGTATTGTCGTGATTTATGGACAGGGCCTGAACCATGATCGACCATTCATTTCCAGGAGGCGTCTTTCTTGATAACGTCGAGGAGGCTGTAGGAGATCTTTGAAAACGCCTGCGACTTATCCGCCTGATTCCCGGAGAGGGTCACGACGTCGGCATATCGGTCCCCCACTGGCGATCCTCCCTGGATTTCCGGTCGATGGCGCGTCTTGAACTGCTTGGTGTAGGCCTTTAGCACGCTGTCCACCTGATGGGCTGATATGGTCATGCTACACTTCCTCCCTGAAGTGCTGAATATATTGATTCGTCTCTTTCATCGGCAGATAGCTTGAAAAACTTGAGTCCTTTTTTCGGGGTAAAGACATTTTTTTTTGGCACGATATATGTATTTAAAAAACGAATTGGAATATCTTCATAAACCGCTCCTTAAACGATAGAGGTGAAGCTCCGATGTCCCAGACCATCAAAAGGGAAAATATCGCCATCATCTTAAGGAAACTCGATGAATGTCGTCTGCATCTGAAAAAGGAGAACGTTTTTTCCTGCCTCCTTTGTTTCAAGGGGGCCTTGCAGATGACCTTGAAGACCCGGATGCTCCCCGGCGACGAAAGAGAAACCATGAAGTCGATCAACGAATTTCAGCAGAATCTCTCTTCGTCCCGGGCCTTCGTCGCCTTTTGCGGCCCCGTGTCCTTTCACGACGACGCGGTGAAGACAAACCTAGATTTTGTCGAACAGCTCATCCAGATCAACGAAGAAGAACTGCGGCAAAAGGTGGCGCCGGAAGAGAAAGAAGTCGGCTACGAAGAGTCCAAAACAGCGGCGGCGGCGGACCTGGAGGCGGCATTAACGGGCCGGGAGGCGACGGAGGAGAAACGGACCGACGGAGATCGCCATCGGGAAGACCTGGTCAGAAAGGCCGGCCGGCTCCTCGATCAAGGGGAATACGGCATGGCCAAAGAACTTCTTGGTGACGATGAGGAATCCACATCCATGCTGCTCCAGATCGCCAACAATCTCGGCATCCAGTATCGCAAAGCCGGAAATTTCGAC
>Ga0209201_1002049_pt1 | contig 20875 bp, 15 predicted proteins | sample AD_UKC055_MetaG_FD_184411 | JGI IMG/M metagenome (GOLD analysis project Ga0209201, IMG submission 184411) | Active sludge microbial communities of municipal wastewater-treating anaerobic digesters from USA - AD_UKC055_MetaG (SPAdes) (version 2) | ecosystem: Engineered > Bioreactor > Anaerobic >...
AATACGGACTCCGTAATTACCGTGCAAGAAGTTCAAGACCTAAAAAGAAAGGACTAGGAATAACGGGGTCAATAAAAAGATTTGTCGAAAATTATTTTTAATCATTATTTTGAAAGTATTTTAAAATCGTTCTTTTGATTATTCGAAAAGTATGGTTTTCATTTTTTCTGCAAGCTTCATGTTGAATCTTAAGGATTCCTCCATAGCCTTATACATTAACGCGGAACGTTCGGCAATTTTCAGATTTTCAGGTTTGTGTTTGTCATCTTCTGATTCATAACCTTCAGTAAGAGTATGTATAACTTTTTGCATTGAAAGTCCGATTATATCACAGACAGTTTTTCTTGACTCAAGATAGTTATCCAGTTCATCAAGTTTTTTTATTAAATGACGAATTTCATTCTGCGAATCGGTTTTTATCGCCAAAATAAGTTTTTCTGAATTTTCTTTTGCCTTGCATGCTCTTTCGTAATAAGATTCAATTTCGTTGAAAATTCTTTCAAACTTATCTCTGACTTCATTCAGATAGATATTGCCGTTAGGTGCGGAATTATAGATTTCGTCTATGAAAGAATTTAAATCTTTTATGCTGCTTAGTTTGATGTCTTCGGATTTTTCATGTTTTACACCGTTTAGAATGACTCCGTCACTGCTTGCATTGATGAGTGACGGTGAATTATGTTTTTCGAACCAGTTTTTGAATATGATCATTTTCTGATTCGTAAATATCTGAGGACTTTTTATGCCTTTCATGAAAATTTTGGGCAGTGCCGAGAGCTGTTTTCTGTTGAAATCCTGCTCGGAAAAAAAACGGTTTGTTTTTATATGCATCTGTTCGTCGAGATATGATCCTCTTGCATGAGCCAGACCGGAGGTAAATGAGAGATCCTGTCCTGTCAAAATTATAGGATTAGCCCCTATTTTAAGTGCGAAATCATATGCGTTTGTTGATACAGATCCTCCATGTGTTACTTCACCTTTTTCTCCGGTAATTTTTTCAATCCAGCGGACATTTTCGAATAGTGAAGATATCATGACCGTTCTTCCCTTGAAAAAACGGAATACGGAAGGATGTGTCGACGGATCAGTTACAAGTATGGTTTCTGTTTCTGAAGAATTTTCAAAATAACGGGCATTGATTATCTGAGGATCGACAGAAACACAGAAATGCGGTTCAATCGAATAACGCTTAAGCAGATAATAGGAGGTATCGACTGCAATTATCACCGCTTTGTCCTTGTTTGCATTTATGAAATCAATTGAATCCGTAAGCGACGGTCCGGCGCATACAATTATCGCCGGAATGTTGTTGAACTTATTGAAAAAGGCATTAACCGGAATTGCTTCGGTAATCCGTCTGATATTTCTTGCTGAATTGGAGCTCCAAAGTCTTTCAAACTTGGATAGTGTAGCTATGTTGACTTCCTTATTTGAAAAATAGGTTTTTATTGAATTGTTGATGTTATTATAATAATCCCCGAAAACCTGTGCAGAACCTCTATGAAAAATGAAAGTTACCCGGTTTGTCGATTTACCCTTAAGCAGTTCTGCGAATTCGGATTCATCGGGATCGGCACATATAATGACGCGTTCATCCTTCAATATTGTACTTAAATCTCTTGATGCTAATGACTGCTTTAAAACTTCTGGTGAACGTTCTATTATCAGAATATGTGAATATTTTCCGATTTCTTTTAGAATTATTTCAACATGATATGCGGATGCGAAACCGTATATTACGAATAGATCAAAAGTAAAATCGCTTATTTCTGAGATAAATCTTTCGGCTTCCTTAACAGGATCGAATCTGCTGTGGAGCGGTGTTTTTTTGCCGTCTGACACGACTTCAACTACAGGAAGTCCTTTCGGTGTAATGATTGTTGATACTGTATTTTCCGGGCATGATATTATTTTATCTCTGAGAAGCGGATTAAGCAGGTTTAAGTTTTTTTCTAGATAGTTCATAGTTTACCTGAATTCGATATTAATGATCAAACCGTGATCAAGACTGCTTCCCGGCGGCGGATTTTGTGAAAAGGATTTTCCTTTTCCCTTGAGAAGGTATTGTATGTTATAATTTTTTTGAATATCAGACAGGATATCAAGGGTTTCGGATTCAGTTTTGCCTGAAAAATCAGGCAATTTGTCGTAGTTGATAAAAGACTTCCCGGATGTTTTTTTAATTTTATCCTGTGTGACTTTTTTAACGTTATTTTTTCTGTACAACAAAATATCATCGGCAATTTCCGAAAATATCGGAGCTGCTATTTCACTGGCGGAAGTAATACCTTTAGGTTCATCAATTACAACAGTTATACATATGTCGGAATTTTCTACGGGTGCGAATCCCGCGAAGACAGAAAAGTTTACGTTTTTCACATAGCTTTTTTGAATAAATTTTTGTGCTGTTCCGGTTTTGCCGCCTGCAGTGAAGTATTTAAGTTTTGCTTTTCGTCCTGTTCCTTTTTCGATAACATCTTTGAGCATTTCTTTCATTTTGAGAGCATTGGCTTCAGATAATATTCTTTTTGAATCATTATTCCCAAATGTGCGTATTGTATTCCCTTCATTATCTTCGATTTTGTCTATGATGCGCGGTGAAAGATAAACCCCGTTATTTGCTATTGCAGAATATGCAGAAGCGAGCTGAAGAATTGTGACAGATACTTCCTGACCTATTGAAATTGAATATTTTGAAAGTCCGGACCACTCGTTCACCGGACGCAGTATTCCGCCGCTTTCGCCGGAAATGCCGGAACCGGTAATTTCACCGAAACCGAATCTTTTCATTATTTCATAAATTTTTTTGCCTTCAATCGTTCCAACAGACTGAGTTATAAATGAATTGCATGAATATCTAATCGCTTCTTCAATACCTAGATTTCCGTGTGTGCCGGTACAGTTGATTGTTGTGTCTCCTATCTTTACTGCGCCTGTGCAGTTGAATCTTTGTTTAATGTTTTTTGTGTTTTCTATCCAAGCAGAAGCGGAAAAAGCTTTCATGACGGAACCCGGTTCAAATGAATCCGTTATTGCGAAAAATCTTCTTTCGTCTTCGGATGAAAGTGAAAAATTGTTCGGATCAAAAGACGGATACTTCGCAATTGCAAGTATTCTGCCTGTTTTTACTTCAATTACCGTAATTGTACCGGATTTGGCATTTTTTGAGGTTACTGAATTTTCAAGAGCTCTGTAAGCTCTATTTTGAATGTATCTGTCAATTGATAGAACTATTGATGATCCGTATTTGTCAAAGAGACCGGAACTGGAATTGTTTTTATCCTGTCCGTTTAAAAGATCGTTATAACTGTATTCCAGACCTTCAATACCATTATTTTCAAGAGAGCAAAAACCAGTGATATGTGAAAAAAGATTAGAGTAAGGATATTTTCTGACATCTTCTTCCAGTATATATATACCTTTTAGTTTGGCAGATCTAATGTTCTCTGCTTCATATTTTGATATATTTCTTTTGAGCCAGATAAACTTTTTTTTTCGGCTGATTTTTTCGGATATTATATTTTTTGATTCTGATAAAATTGATGAAAGTTCGGCAGCTGTTTTTTCGGATGACTCTATTTCTTCCGGATTTGCAAAAACGGAAAATCCCGGAACTGATATTGCGATATAATCTCCATTAGAATCTTTAATATAACCTCGTTTTATGAGACGGTTATTGTTTTGCTTTATTGAAATTCTGCTGTCAAAAGAAACAAAAATAACTTTTGCTGAAATAACAACAGCAGCAATAAATACAATAATACCTGTGATCGCAATTCTTCTCTTGAAATGTTTGCCTTCCATCAGCGGATCAGACCTATTCTTGTGAAATCCATATTTTTGATATTTTCCGAATTCCAGAAAAGGAGAAATGCTCTTCCTTCTATTCTTTCGACTGGGACATAGCCGAAGTAACGTGAATCCTGAGAATCTTCCCTATTGTCTCCAAGAAGAAGAATCATTCCTTTTGGTACAAGCCCGTCAATTTTCCCGGTCTCGTAAATATCATAGTTAGTCTTCCCGTTTGCGTAAGGTTCATCAAGTTTTTCCCCGTTAAGAAAGACTGAGTCATCTTTTATTTCGATTTTATCTCCCTCAACTGCAATACAGCGTTTGACATATTCTCTTTTTTCATCACCTGGAGAAAGTGGGCGGAATATTACAACATCTCCGCGCTCTATTTCGGGAAATAAAAAAGGTTTTATTTTTTTCGGGGAATCCATGAAAAATAATTTAGGTATGTTCAGTCCGTAGGAGATTTTTTCGGCAAAAATATAATCTCCTTCAATCAGCGTTTCTCTCATTGATGAAGTGGGAATGTAAAATTTTCCGATAAAAAACTGCATAACATGAAAAGCTATTACCAGAGCTATGAATACCGATTCAGCAAGGTCATAAGCGAGATTAAGAAGTCTGTCACCGGGAAGAATTGTTTTTTCAAAAGAATGGTGAAAAGTTTCGTAATTTATCGGTGTAAAAGCGTATAAAGGAATCAAGTAGCGGTTTTCCGCTGTTTTTACATAAAGAAAGCTGCGGAAAATGAATTTGATTGATTGAATATCGCTGATACTGCATGAGTCAGTCTTTCTTGTATTTTCTATACGAAAAATAGAGCCTTCGACTATTATAGCAAATTTTTTATTACTAATCGTCCATAATATGAGGTAAATGGATTTAAATATCCAGTATGTTGTGAGTAATGAGCATAGAAAATAGATTGGCAAACGGGCTGTGATGATTACCGGTGAGGCAGCAGGAATGAAAATGAAGGAGTAAAAAACGAAAAGAGATACAAAAATGCAGATAAATATTTTTTTTACAGCATATTTAAGTTGAAATTCTAATCGCAAATCAACTATTTCGGATTTTATCTCGGCATTTCTGAACATTTCACCCGCCAGCAGACAAAAACAAGAAAATTTGCGATAAAATAATTATTTTTCTTGATTTTGTGGAATTTTATTATATTAGTAACCCAATATCTAATTGGCAGCTTAACAACTGTCCACAATTTTTTAAGATGGAAAAGTTAAAAAAGGGGATAGAGTCGCTTGCTGGAGATGCTTTAGCCGAGCTTATCGCTAGGCTTGAAATTACATCAAAAGCCCCTAATACAATTGCGGCAAAGTTGGGTACTCTTGAGGGCGTTGATAAGCTTTTATCTTCATTATCAGAGAGGGATCTTCACGTTTTCTCCGTAATTGCAAACGGAGATGATGGTGTAACTATAAGCGAACTCGAAAAAGCCAGTCATCTCAAATCCGATCAGATAGAATCTTCAATAGAATCCCTTAAAAATTTTGCACTTGTTTACATTTTTAAAAATAGAAAACATTTAAATAACAAACTTGATAAGCTCCATGTTTATAAACCTGTTTCAGATGTTATTATACCTCAAAATAAACAGTCCGTAGTTGATAAACTCAAAAGTTTGATTGAGTACTCTGAAGCAAATCCTGAGAAAAAAATAAGCCCGGGATTATCAAAAGAAAAAATCAAATTTTTAGAGTCAGTTTATTCTTTCGGAGGAATAATTACACTTCAGGAAGCATATGAAGAATCTTCATCGAAGAAGCTGACTTCTGAGCTTTTTGAACTTCGTGATTCCGGATGTATTGATATTATATCAATACTGGATTTTCCGTATTCCACTGCAATAATTCTGAGAGAAAAGTTTTTCTCATATTTTCACGCTAAGGCCGGTGAAAAAAGATCATTTACCGCATCAAACGGATATCTTGCAATAAACAATATCCTGCGTTCATTTGATATAATTTCTACATATGGACTTTATCTGACACAGCAGGGTGATTTTAGAAAAGTTGACCGGAAAAGACTTTCAGAGGCGTCTTATTCTCTGACAGACTGGAACGGCCAGCAGCTCAGCATAGATGAATCCAGTCAGCTTTCATTGTATTTGATGGATATGCTGAGAATAATATCTCTCAGAAAAGATGCAGTTTTTGCGGATTTGTCTTCAGTCAGCGATGATATTATTTCCCCTGATAAACTGGTTAAAAAGATAATAACCAAGCAGAAAGACCGGTTTGAATGTAACACTGTTTTTTCACCGCCTTTTAAGACGCCTGGAAAATCCGAACTTGAGTCATTCATCAATGCTTTGATCCGCAATTCTTCAGTAAACATATCTCATATGAAAACGCATTTTTTTGCAAGTTCTGTGACTGTCAGTCCCAATTTCCTGAACCGTTTAAATGAATCTCGTCAGATAATTACAGAAAGCTTCATTAATACTTTCCGTTTTCTTCTGCTTCTGGGGCTTGTTGAGGTCAGCGGCGGTGAAATAATTCTCAGTCCAATATACGAAAAGATTACCGGAAAACAGAAAACTGAGCCGGAAGTTAAGAGTCTTTATATTAATCCTGATTTTTCACTTATTGTTCCGAAAGATACCGTCAAACTTGAAGCAATCTATCTGATAGTTGCATATTCCGAATTGCTGAAAAATGATGTTATCATAAATGCAAAGATTACAAAAGATTCGATAATAAAAGCATATAAAAGAGGAATGGAACCTGATGTTTTTTCAGCTAAGCTTGAAATGCTTACGCAGAATCCGCTTCCTCAGAATCTGGCTTTTTTGCTTAAAGAATGGGTCAACCAAACACATAAGATTGATATTTCACTTGTTCATGTAGTGCATACTAATAGAACTGATTTTCTTGAAGAACTTAATAATCATTTTTTTGAAACAAACCAGTTTAAGCAGATATCTGATAATTATGCTATAATTAAGAAGAGCGCTCTCGATGAAGTGATTAAGCTGGCAGAAAAGCACAAAGCTGTCATCACTCTCATGAATGACGAAAGCGGTGAAATGTGATTTAATCATTGTTCATCAGTATAAACTGTTATTTTGTTGGTCTTTTTCCAGTTGATATACTGACTTAGCGCTTCGATTGTTTTTTCATTAACAAAAAACAGATTGTCTTTTAGTTTTACGAGCATCCCCTTGTAGATTGCATATTTACCCTTGTGGTCAACATATCCTAAAGGTTCAACGTTTTTCCAATTTTCACAATTTTTTAATACAGGAATTTTCCTGAGATACAATTCTTTAATTTTTCCGTCCTGAACGGAGTTCCTTAGCAGTTTTTCCCACTCCAAATTCTTACCCCTGATTCGAATTAAACTTTGAAAGTTCTGCTTTTAATTTTTCATTTTCAGCACGTAAGCGTTTTACCTCTGCATGAAGAGCAATAGATTCCTCACGGCTGAGTTCATATGTTCTTTCCTGGGCTTCGAATATTTTTTCGCGTTCAGCTATTTCCTGCGCGGAAAATTCTATAACAGACTGCTGGGCTTTTATTGTGTTATTGGCGTAAATCATTTCCTGATTTCTGAGAGAGTCGAGCATCTCTTCTGCATCAAGAACGTTTTTAAGTTCAAAAAGTGATTTCTGATGATGTATCGTAAATTCTTTAATTGCTTCATTTAGATTTTTTTGCTCATCAACAAGATTTTTTTCATACTTAATAATTTTTTCAAGCGCATGTTTTTGCGAATCAGATTCAAAGGGATATTGTTTATGAACTTTTATGAGACTCTGGTAAGCTTCAAGACGGTCTTCTGCTTCTCTTGAAAAAGATTTCATCATAAGTTTGTATTTTTCTATGATTGCTGTTTTTTCAATTAGAATGGCGAATTCTCTTCCGTCTATTGTTTTATCTAAAAATTCCAAATTGAGTATTTCTGAAGATAGTCGTGTCGCGCAATCTATATCTTTCGCATGAACGAGAATATATTTTTGACCTCCCGCAAGGCGGTTGTCGTCTTTAATAATATCTACAAGTTCGGAAAGGTTATTGTAGCTGATATCAATTATAAAAATATTGCCATTTTCTGATGAAATATTTTCATTCTGAAAAGAAGTTATGATATTAAGGTCGAGACCGGCTTTTTGTATCTGATCCGAAATGCCGGTTGCTGATGATTTGTCAGAAAAATACCAAATATCTACTTTATCCATTTCAACTCCATATGACAATAAATGCGCACTATTTCAGAAAATATCATTGAATAATAATATCAAGAACTTTTTCAACCATTAAATCAATTAAAAAGACGAAAAAAATGTTCTTGCCAAATATCGAGGGTTTTTTTGTGTGTACATCTTCGGAGAGTTATGATTAAAATTATTAAAGTGAAACATGTATTTGTATGCCTTCTGTTCTTTGCTTTTCATTGTGCCGGTCAAAGTAATGATTCTAGAAAATTTGAAGATATAATTTCGGATGCCGTTGTTGAATTACCTTCAGCTGAATTAACAGAGTCTGATTTTTTTAAATCTATAGACAACTTATCAATTATTCGTTCATTTCAGGTTCAGGAGCAGATAGACTGGTATCTCGGTTATGATTATGCCGGAACTGTTACTGCGTTTGAACGGTCGCAGAAATATATACCTGCAATAGAAAATATATTTGAAAAAGAAAAGGATCTTCCATCTGAACTGATATATTTACCTCTTCTTGAAAGCGGCTTCAGTCCTGTTGCTGTATCAAAGTCCAATGCAAAAGGCTTGTGGCAGTTCGTCAGTGTAACGGCTGAGGAGCTTGATTTAATGGATGATTCATATGTCGACGAAAGAAATGATATCCGAAAATCCACAAAAGCAGCTGTAAGACATCTTAAATATCTATATTCAATTTTTAAAAATTGGGAGTTCGCGCTTGCGGCTTATAACGGAGGAGCAGGTTATGTCAGAAGCATTATGTCGAAAAATCCCGGTATGAATTACTGGCAGCTTGCAGAAGCGAATAAATTTAAAAGAGAAACAGCTCTTTATGTTCCAAGATTTGCTGCACTTCTTATCATCCAAAAACATCTAAAATCAACAACCATATATCCTAAACTGTCTGATTTGAAATATAATTATATGAAAGTCACTATCGAAACGCCTGCGACTATTTCGGATGTTTCAAAGTCTTTTGGTATAAGCGAAAAAAAAATACGTGAGTTCAATCCTCAATTAAAAGGAAATGTTATACCGCCTTATTACAAAACTTATTCTTTACTTATACCGGATTCGGAAAGTATAGCAATGTTGAATTAAGAAATATCTTAAAATATATAGAATCATGTTTATCTGGGCGAATTCGGGATTTTAAAGACGGTATTAGATAATAGAAAACACGGAAAATATTGAGTTTCTTATGTTATTGATATATGCCAAGCTAATAAAATAAGTTTCAATTATCATACGTTTTATGGAACTGCCTTCTGCTTGTATCAAAACGGAGTTGATAAATCTACAAGGCAATTGAATAATGTTTTAAATGAAACTTTTAAAAGTAAATCAATTGCGGGGTGATATGAATACTGATAAAGAGAATTCCCTTGGATTATTGCTATATGGATTTTCCGCTGCAGAAGCCGGTTTACTTAAAGAAAAGACAGAGAGTTTTCATGAATCTGATATTATATTTTTATCCGCATCAGAGAGAGAAGAGTTTACTGTTAAAGATATCCTGAATATGTCGGAACATTCTTTCGGGCAAGCTCTTGATGAGAGATTTATAATGTTTCTCGGATTTCATGATGATTTAATTATGAAATTTATGAAATCGTTCCCTTCAAACATAAGACGTCCGATTTTTTGCGGATTGACAAGTTCAAATATTGAATGGAAAGTCAGTTATCTCATGAATCATTTAATTGAAGAAAAACGGAAGTTTGAGAAAGTGTCTGATGATTGAATCGATATATGATATTGAAAAATATTTTAAAGCGGAAGTAGTTTCGCATTCATGCAGTTACTTTCCGGATAAAATTTCAACTTCAGTAGTCTTTTACAGCAGTTCAGGCCTGCCGCCTGAAATTGTTGATTTTATTTTATCTGCTGGCTATCGAAGATGCGACAATGTTTATTACCGCAACATTTGTCATCAATGTAATGCTTGTACTTCTTATCGCATAAAAATTAAAGAATTTCTTCCAAACCGTTCACAGAGAAGAAACATTATTTCTAATTCTGATTTACAGGTTTCTTTTCATAAGTTAAGTCTTTCGGAAAGCAAAAAGCTTTTATACCGTGATTACTACAGAGAAAGGCATTCTGAAGAAAGTTTTCTGGGCTCTTGCGCGAATGATGCTCAGATTGATGATATTATGATTTCGCAAATGTTTTCAGACTTCGGTAATTCAGCCGAATGTGAAGTAACTAAAGAATCAGGAAGAATAGTTTCGTTCAGTACCGTTGATTTTGGAGAAAGATCGATGTCGGCAGTATACACTGCTTATGACCCATTTTTTATAAAGAGAGCTCCCGGTATATTTGCAGTTCTTTCAATGATTGAAAAGTGCAGAGAAACCGGCTTTGATTATCTTTATCTGGGCTTTTATATAAAGAATCACCCGAAGATGAGCTACAAGTCATCTTTCGGATATTCTCAAATTCTTGATGACTGCCAATGGATTGATTTTTAATCCTTATAGATATCCTCTTTAAGACTATAAAGTATTCCATTTGCAAGTCCGACAAATATATTGTTGCCCATTGCTGAAGGTGCAGTGCTGACTCTTGTATCAAATCCGAAAGTCCATGCGATTTTGCCCTCTTTCGGGATGGACATTGAATAAAGAGTATTGCCCGCTGAAATGTACATGATAGAATCAACCAAAAACGGCTGATATATTTGAGAAGAAGATAATTTTTTATCCCAAATTTTTTCACCGGTAATGCGGTTAAGCGCATAAAAAGTACCGGTTGAATTACCCAAAAACATGGTATCGTCAATTACGAGCGGAGTTGTAGATATGTTCGATTCCGATTTAAACCGCCATAATTCTTTTTCTTCATCAATTGATACAGCATATAAAGTGCCGTTGATCGTCGGAATATAAAGAATATTTCCAGATATCATAGGCGAGGCATTGGCAATTCTGCTTTCTGTTTCAAAAAGCCATTTTTGATTTCCATTAGACCTTTGCAGAAAAAGTACCTTTGATTGATCTGTGCCGGCTATCAGATAATCTTTTTTGTCATAGTATGCAAGAGATGAGTATACACCGCCTGATAATTCTTTCCTGTAGTTAAGATTTCCATTATGACTAAAAGAGTAAAGGTATCCGTAAGTAGTTGCAAAATAAATATACTTATCTATTAAAAGAGGTTCTGTTTCAAATAGAATAGGACCTTCAATTTCTTTTTTCCAGAGAATCTCTCCTTTTTCGGCATCAATTGAATAAAAGTTGCTGTTGACATCTATAATGAAAATTGAATTTTTATAAATAACCGGCCGTGATTTTATTATAGCATCAAGATTTATTTTCCACTTAAGAGTGCCGTTGAAATTATGTGAAAAAAGAGTCTTGTTTTCCGACATAGAGATTATGGATTTATCAGTTATCAGCGGGCGCATTAATTGACTAAGACTGCTTGCAAAAGTCCATCGTATACGGTATTGAGCGGAGTCTTCCACCAAATTGATCTGAAGTTTGCGTTTTTCATCTTTTGTAAGAGAAATAGACTGTTTGAACGTTTCGTAACCGAAAGCCTTAATTAGAATTGCTAAACTTTTACTGTGTTCGGCATTGATTTTTACTGATTGTTTGCCCGCAAGTTTTCCGTCTATATATATATCCGCATGTCTTACCTTGGTTATAATCTCAAGTGATGTTTCATTTTTTTTGATTTCAGTTTTAATTGGTTCTGCGGCAACTGTTCCGCCGAGGATTTTTCCGTCAGTTTTTGCCATGTCAACAGTCAATTTCGTTTTTTTGCTGATATTAAATGTATTAACATTACTTACAGAAAGTTCATTTTGTCCCGAATCATATGTTTTAACTTTCCAAAAATACTGACCGGGATGCAAACTTAAAGCAGGAGTTGAGTTTGTGTTGAAAGTTTTTCTGAAGACAACAGCTAGAAACTGTGAATCTTTTGATATTTCAAGACTGTAAGCGACTTCCGGAATATTTGTCCATCCGAAAGGAATTTCCGCTGCAGTCTCTGTTTCTTCTAGTTCTTTAGCAGTGTTGTTTGCCGGGAATGAAAGATTTGGAGCTTCTGCATCTATTAGAGAAAATTTGCGAATTTCAGAGTAAGCTGTTTCTTTATCGGGATTGTCTTCTTTTACCTTCCAGTAATATGTTTGTTTTTTAAGATTTCCTTCTATTTTGATGTAGTTGGTATCTGTTTTGCCTGAAAAAATTATGTCGGAAAAAGCTTCATCGGATGCAACAACAACTTCATAGCGTGCGATTGAAGGATCCTGTTTCCAGCTGAGTGTTATTCCGTTCTTTTCTGCTGTCGCTGAGCCGAATTTTGCATTGTCCGGAACCTGAAGAGTAGGAGGTACAGCCTCGGTTCTTTTGGATACTTTGAATAGAGCAGGGCGGCTTTTTGATTCATAGCCGCTGAGTGAAGCAATGTTAATTTTAGTTTTGATTCTCCAGTAATATTTTCCTTCAGGAATATCGTCGAGCGCAATCTGTGTTTGAGCTGTCTGAATCGATTTTATTACAGATGAAAAAGTTTCATCTTCGGATATTTCAAGAATATAACTGGATGCAATTTCATTTCTGCTCCATCTGAAGTTTATTAAAGGAAGAGCTGAATCGAAATAAACTGAAGAATTATTTGCAGGATTAGCGGGATATACCGGTGTATCTTTTATAAGCAGAAGTCTGCGGGTTTCGCTTAAAACTATATCACCGCCCGCAGTTTTGCTTTTAATTCTCCAGAAATATCTTCCTTCGAATAGTTTTAAGGATTTCTGATTTTTATATGTTTTGAGATTTTCTGAAAAATCACGTTTTGTTGATATTTCGATAGATGAATTGAGGTTTTCTTCTTCTGAATGTGAAAATGCAACATTGAAGCTGTTTATATCGGAAATAATTATTTTATTATTTTCAGGAGAGTTTAAAATAATTTGCTGTTCAATCAACTGCGGATTGTTTGAGTTATTGGCGATCATAAGCATCTGATTTTGACCGACGGCAACTTCTCCGCCAGGAGTAATATATTTAGCACTTCCTGAAGATACAGACATATTGATGTCTGATGATGACGATTTAGAAATCTGAGCATCGGCAGATTCTAGTGCGATGATGGAGTTGCCTGATTTGATATTCAACTCGGTATCCGCCGAAGCGCCGGATCTTTGTGCAAAAATTGAACCTTGTTCAAAGTTAATATCTATTTTATTTCTATCCTGAGAAAATAAAATTAATGAATTTTCGTCCATGTTTATATCGGTTCCGTCAGATAAATGAACTACTGCTTCTGAGCCTTCTTCGGTTTTAATTGAATCATTGTTGTAGACTGGTGAATTTTGTTCAATAGTCGACCAAATGGCTTGTTTTGAATATTTACGGAGAGCGCTTTTTTTCTTGAAAGATACAGTTCCTATCTGTTTAGAATTTTCGGCTTTCAGATCTTTGTTCAGATCAGAATAAAGAAGTACCGAGAATACGGCAGCTGCGGTAAAACTTGAAAAGACTGCAATAATATCAGAAAAAATAGAATTCATACCATTACCTATTTGTGAGTTCTCGTGAACACTCCGTCCCAAGCAGAATCAGGAGGAGTAATCTTGTAAAGCTCGCATCTTTCCGCAAGCATTCGGGCAGATTTGTCTTTGCGGCCCTTAGCTTTTTCACTTTCAGATAATTTGGCTATTGCAGAATCCCATTCCCTTGCCAGATAAAGTTTAAATCCTTCTTCGTATAGTTTTACGTGATCGACTAAGTTCGGAGTTGCGTCGGTTTTTCTGCATATCAGCTCATAAAGTTTTACGGGTTCATTTTTACCCTTAACTCTTACAAGATCAAGTTCGCGCGTAAAGCATGTTCCGCCTGTGTGATCTTTAATCATTTCTGTGATGAGAATGTTTGTTCCGTAATCTTTGCCTGCGGCTTCAAGACGCGCTGCGAGGTTGACGGTATCACCCATCATCGTGTAGGAGGCGAGGGCGTCTGTTCCCATGAAGCCTACTTTTGCAGGTCCCGTGTTGAGACCTATTCTTATATCCATTTCTCTTGCTTCAGAAATATATGCGTTTTTTGATTTCCAGAAAGCGCGCAAGTCGTGAAGTTTTGCTATCATATCTATGGAAGCAAGACAGGCTTTAGTCTGATGATCTGAAACATCTACCGGAGCATTAAAAATTCCGACTATTGCATCACCTATATATTTATCGAGGACTCCGTCATAGTTTTTGAGAATTATTGTCATTGAAGAAAGATATTCGTTCAAAAGAGAGGCGAGATCTGCCGACTGAAGTTTTTCACTGATTGTTGAAAAACTCGCGACGTCGGAAAAGAATGCTGTAATTTCTTTTTCTGAACCGCGCTTTAAAGCGCCAAGATCTTTCATCGCTTCGTTAACTACAACCGGATCTACCATGTTCCCGAGAATATTTTTAACTTTCTCACGTTCTTCCAGTCCCAGTCCCATGTGAACAAACGAACCGGTTAACTGACCGATTTCATCTCCGGAAGAAGGTTTGATTTCTACTCTGAAGTTTCCCTTCTCGATTTCATTGGTAGCATGCAGAAGTTTTAGCAGAGGAGTCGAAAATGTTTTCGCGAAAAAATATACGAAAAGAATTGCGACGGAAAGAGTGATTCCCAGTATGTAAACGTTGATTCTTTGAATAGCGTAAACGCCTTCAAAAGCTTTGCTTTCCTCTATAGTTGCGATTATACCTATTCCGCCGAATCCGATCTTGCTGAATGAACCCAAATGGGTTTTTTTATCAGAATCAGAATAGCGTATGGTGCTGTTCGGTGATTTGCTCTTGAGCATTTGCTGAACTATCGGAGATTTTATGAAGTTTCCGTGGTTGAGTACTATTGCTGCATCATGATGTGCAAGTACTTCTCCGTCTCCGTTTACCATAAATGTTGTCGTACTGTCTGAAGTCTGAGCAAATGAAGGCAGAAATCTTTCGAGTTTTATATAGCATGCAAGTGTTGATTCAACTTCTCCATTGTCGCTTTTTTTAAATGGAAAAGATATTGCAAGTACAGGATTTTTGAATCCTCTTGAAACATTAAATGCCATAAATTCATTTGAAAAAGCCCTCAAGAAGGAATCGGAAAACTCCTGATTTATTCTGTTGAAATCATCAATGGAAATCTGATTATTCTGCATGAAGTCTCTGTTTTCAATTGATCTTGTTATAATCAGTTTATTGTCATCAGATTTGCGGATAATTGCTAGATAGAGAAGAGTGTTGTCGTTTGTAAAAAAGTTTTTTGCGAATAAATATTTCTGTTCTTCGCTCTTAAACTCCTGATTCATTGCGGAAGCCATTAAATTAAGTTTGTCGGCGATGGAAAACATGTCGGATTCGACTTTTTGGGAGATTATGGATGTCGTCCGGTTATTGTTGGTTTCGATCGTACGCTGCATGTCATTTTTGAAAAACACTGTTGCGATTACGGTCATAACTGTAAGAGCGGATATTATTACTAAAGATACGATTATTATCAATTTAGTTCTAATTTTAAGACGCTTGAAGAAACCGAACTTGTCAGTGGTCATACTAAGCCCCGATACTTTTTTTTAGAGTATAGACCGTATGTGTAAAATTTGCAAGACAAATAAAAAAAAAGCGGGCATGTGCCCGCCGGAAATTACTTAGTAGGTTTGTAAATAGTAAACTTCATATTACAAGGTTTTTCGAGAATGTCGACTCTCCAGCCTTCATTTTCAAAAAAAGTCTGAAAAGATTTCGCAACCGGATACTGTACTCTTTTCTTAGGATTGTAAACGCAATAATCTCTGTCGTCCCAGTTTACTTTCTTAAGCATTTCCCAGCCTTCGGCAACGATGTATTTCAGAACATCTTCTTCCTGACCTTTAATATTGCTGATATCTTTAAAACCATAACCTGCCATTTAAAACCTCCAATACTCACACTATGTTGAGACTATAATAGTGACTTAACTTTTGTCAACAAAAAATAATTTGCCGTACAATTTAGAATTAAAGTATAAAATTGATGACAAAAAACATAAAAATATGTGCGAGGTTTTATTATGCGATTTTATGAAACTGCCGCCGGGAGTGATTTCTAAAGCAGTTTTTTGAAGACTTTTGACTGGAGATTCTATGCTGCGCAAGACAATTTCAAAAATTAACCAATTAGATCCAAATCTGAAGTATTTTCTGATAGCTGTTCTTTTTTTAGGGATAAATAACGGTATCCTGAGTACAACATTTAATAATTATATAGAAGATATTTTTTCACTAACAGCTGATAAAAGAGGATTTCTTGAAATTCCGCGGGAGCTTCCGGGATTTATTCTTGTTATAGTAACCGGAATGATTGCTTCTTTTTCAATGAGATTCTGGGCTGTTGCGGTAGGTTTGCTTTCCGCGATGGGGGTGATGGGTCTTGCTTTTCTTTCACCTTCGGTATCGGTGATGCTGATATGGATGGTTATGTGGAGTATGGCTGATCATTTGTTTATGCCTATAGAAAACACAATGGGTCTTCATCTGGCAAAAGACGGCAAACATGGAAAAAGGCTGGGCCAGCTTTCGGGCATAAGAAATCTTGCAATGATACTTGGGGCCTTTATTGTCTGGATTATTGCTTCTTTTGCTCATATGGCGGATTCCGGTATGCTTTATAAATGTTTTTATGTAATAGCTGCTGTAACTGCTCTTATTTCTTCATTTTTCTTCTATAAGATACGATTGGATCACGAACGTCATGAAGAAAAAAAGAGATTTGTTTTCAACAGAAAGTATTCTTTGTATTACATTCTCAATATGATCTTCGGTGCACGTAAGCAGATATTTCTTACTTTTGCGCCTCTTCTTCTTATTAAATACTACGGCGCTAAGCCTGAAACAATGGCCGTGCTTATTTTGATAGCGTCTACTCTCGGTTTCGTCTTCAGGCAGTACTTCGGCATTATAACAGACAGATTCGGTGAAAAGAAAATGTTTATAGGAGATGCCGTAATATTGTTATGTATTTGTCTTGGATTCGCATTAGTAAAGAATGTTTATTTTCTTTATGCTTTCTATATCCTGGATAATCTGATGTTTTCAACGAAAATTGCCAGAACGACTTATTTGAATAAAATAGCACTTAAAAAAGCGGATATTGCTCCGACAATATCTCTGGGTATTTCACTTGATCATGCAGTTTCGATGACAATTCCTGCATTCGGAGGAATTATCTGGAAATTATTCGGATATTCCAATCTTTTTCTTTTTGCAGCAGTTCTTGCCGGATTGTCATTTTTAACCGCATTGGCCGTTAAAACACCGGACAAAAAAACTGAACATTGAAATACATGGTTTCATTTATGAACTGAGCGTATATGAAAACATGTATTTCAATATTGTGAATTTTTTACGTAATTTATATTTTTGTAGATCGTTATAGCATTGCTAAATGACTATTTGTTTCTGATTGTAATTTTAGCAGTGTTTTTGTGAAGCATTGTTCCGGCGGCGAGAGCGATCATATCTCCCGCAATAGTTATCAGCCTCATTAAAATTCCTGCGGTAACCATTTCGGCCTCACCATAATGCTGCCTAAAAATAATAACAATTAAAGCTTCGCGTACGCCAAGACCTCCCGGTGCTCCCGGAACGAGCAGACCGGCCGCCCAGCAGAAAGAATAAGCGCTCCAGATAAAAATAAATTCTTTTATGGTAAAATCAAATTCTGAGACATAATTTATCAAAGCCGTAAAAATAAAAGCATTAATTAGAAAAATAAAAATTGAAAAAAAGAAAATTCTAAAGATGTAAAATATGTTTTTAGGATTTAGGAATTTAAAAACAATTATTTTCTTTTTTATTGCAAACCATACATAAATCAATCCAATTAAAAATATTGCCGATAGAGCAATTTTAAATTTTAGACTGTTTATAATGTACGAAACAGGAAGATCTATTTTGATAATATATAATCCGGTTATTATAGCCAATCCGGATGCGGCTAACACGAAAAAGATATCAGCACTGCTTGCAACCGCCGTTATTTTATTTCCGACTTTGTGATTTTTCATCATAATCTGTCTTCCGGCAAAATGCATGATGTTTGACGGAATATATTTTACTATTTCGGTTTTAAGATATACTGCAATTGCATTTCTTCGGGAAAGATTTGTTCCGTCCAATTCCATACAGATAAGGTCAGTCCAGTTGACTGCGCGGATAAAATTAATAAGAAAATATACAAATGAAAGCAGAATTAGAAAGCATATTTTATCAGCCGAAATGGATTCGTATAATAAAATTATATTTTCAGAATCAACGGATTTCCAAATATAAAAAAAGGAAATTGCGACCAGAATCAATCCAAACAACTTTATGAGAATTTTGTGCATCAGTTTCATTTCCGCTTCGGATTCTCTGTTTCAATTTTTATAATTCTATAGCGCAAATCCTCCAATATCTTTCTGTTGATTGAAATGAGGTCGGATAGAAATGCTGCGATAACTGTCTGAAAGCCGATTCCTATAAGAATTGCTGCAAGAATCAACGACTGAGTGTGTCCGCTTCCGTCTCCAATTATAAAAAAGAAATAAAGAAAGCGCAGTCCGATCAAAGCTCCAGCTGTGAGCATGATGAAACCAATGGTCATGAAAAACACAAAAGGTCTATATATGGCATAAAAACGTACCATCGTGATTAAGGATTTTTTCACATAAGAAAAAATGCTTTTAACAAGACGCGAAGGCCGTAGATCAGCATTTACGCGTATGGGAACAGTTAAAATTGTAAGATTTTTCCATCCAGCCTGGATGATTGTTTCTATTGTATAAGTATAACGACCGAAAACATTGAGCTTCATTGCTGCATCGCGGCTGAAAGCACGGAATCCGCTTGGAGCATCGTCAACAGATGTATTGCTGAACAGTCTTACTGCAAAACTACCTGTTTTTTGAAGAAATTTTTTAAGCATTGAAAAATGGCTTATTTGAGTTATAGGTCGTGCGCCTATGACGACATCTGCTTTTCCGAGAAGTATCGGCTCAACGAGTTTTGGGATGTCCGCTGCATTGTATTGATTGTCGGCATCGGTATTTACAATTACGTCTGCTCCGAGACGCAAGCATTCGTTTAATCCGGCCATAAATCCTTCCGCAAGTCCTTTGTTCTTTGAGAAGGAAACTATGTGATTGACCCCGCATTTTTTTGCAACTTCGACAGTATTATCTTTGCTGCCGTCATTTATTATCAGCCATTCGACTTTTTGAAAGCCCTTTACTTTGCGAGGCAATTCCTTGAGAGTAAGCGCCAGAGTTGCGCTTTCGTTATAACATGGTATCTGGATAATCAGTTTCATAGAAAACTCCTCACGGTTAGTGTTTAATTTTGCTTTAATGATGTCTGGTGTATGCTGAACGGCTTGTCTTTAACTTCCAGAACATTGTCATGTGTATCAATATATTTTTTTATGTCATCAGTTTTATCTTTCATGAAAACATAATAATGAGATTCATTGATTTTGATTTCTTCGGCTTTGATGGATGTATTATGAAGATAATTCCGTATTTCTTTTTGATTCAGGAAAATAGAAATTAAAGAATAATCACCTGAAAAAAATATTTTTTTCAGCCTTTGTTCCGACGTGCGGTATGAAGCTATATTGGTTTTCGATAATTCAAGCGATTTTTCAAGAGAGTGTCCCATTTGAACAAATTTTTGAACGCCGTTATATATATCTTCATATTGCTTGTGCGGAACTTTTTGTCCTTTGATGACAATAGGTTTTCCTTTCTCGAAAGCTTCGTTTATTGTTTTATCATATACTACTGAAAGTTTAATCGGATAATTTTTAATGTAAGAAGTAAAATTACCGTAATATTTTTTTGAATAAAACGCGGCATGCATTAAAGATGAAAGGACAAGAATTAAGAGTAAGAGAATTCTTCCTTTAATTTTCATTGTAATCTTGTTGCGCGAAAGAGAGTACACAGCGAAGAATATAACAAGTAGTGCTATCGGCACAAATTCGTTTAAATATCTTGCGCGGAAATTTGCAACAGGAATTATCGGATTGACGCTTTTTACGGTAAATGTAATAAAAACAATAAATATTAGACCTGAAAATATTATTGCGCAGATTTTATTTTTATAGTGGTTTTTTAAAATAAATATTGAAGATGCTGTAAAAAGCAGAAGAGTAATTGTCCAGTAAATTCCGGCTCTTCTTGGTGAAAATCGTTCAAAAAGCTGAATCCATGAATAGAGCGGAATAAGAGTTCCTCCATCCATGTGACCGCTCATTATAATTCCTATCCTTCCAAGAGGTAAACCTGCAAACAAATAGTATGACAGCCATTCGATAAGAAAAAGGAGTATGAAAACTGCTGTAAAAGAAAAAGCATCATGAAGACGTTTTTTTGATAACATCACATATATTAGCATTCCGGGAATAAAGAAAACCGCAATATCTGTTGTCATGTATATAAGAAAGGACATAACAGCTGATAATATAAGATTTACGCTGATTTTTTTGTCAGAGCTGATGTGTTTGAGCATAAAATAAAACATTGTGAGTATATATAAAATTGCAAAAGAACTTGTACGAGGATGCGATCCGGCAATCATTGTGTCGGGGAAAATAAGATATATCATAGAAATCATGAATGCAAAAGGTTTGTTCATGATTGTTTCAGATATTTTGTAAAGAAAGAAAACCTGAGCAATTTGAAAGAGCGCCGGAGCTATATAATATACAACCGCTTTGGTTCCGAAAAATAATTGCGTGATGTATACAGGAATTATTGCGCCGAAACGGGATGTGCGATGAAAGAAATAATAATCGCCGCCATATATGAGCGTTTTAGCTGCACCCCATGTGTCGCATACGTCTTCTCCTCCGAGAACAACCATCTGAATTGCGGTGAGACGCATGAAGAGAGC
>Ga0209201_1002054_pt1 | contig 20855 bp, 12 predicted proteins | sample AD_UKC055_MetaG_FD_184411 | JGI IMG/M metagenome (GOLD analysis project Ga0209201, IMG submission 184411) | Active sludge microbial communities of municipal wastewater-treating anaerobic digesters from USA - AD_UKC055_MetaG (SPAdes) (version 2) | ecosystem: Engineered > Bioreactor > Anaerobic >...
ACCGTGGGTACTGCTCGGTTATGGTCTTGCGGAATGAACCGCTCGTCCTGTGGCCACCGCTCTGCACCTGGCCCCCTTCACGGGCAAAGGTGTAAAAGAATTCGATGAAGTCAGCTTCTGACAAGTTCGACAGGCGGTCCAAGGTGATCGTGTCGCGGTAGTAGTCTTCCTTGTTTGTATGGGGGTCCTGCTCGAACCACTGGAAGAATGCATCGATCAGTTCCTGGGGCGGCTTCTTCATGTCCATGCGTCGTCCTCCTTGATCCTATGCAAGAAATACATGATCCCTGTGCCATGCCAGATAAGGCACATGTTCAGGTGCCACCCATCGCAACGTCATGGTGTCGTGGATATGCAGCATGCTTTGCTGTTCGGGCGTGATGCGCAACGAACAGATAATGCGGCCGCCTGCATCAAAGGTAATCATGCCCCGGTCGAACAGGGCATCGAGGTTGGCGCAAAGCAGGAGGCCGTTAAACACATCCAGGCGCTCCTCATCGCTTTCGCACTTTGCCCATGGCTTGGCGTGGCTGGCACGGAGAACCTCGGGCATGTTCAGGCCGGTCACCGAGCAGGACCTGCCCCAGTAGTCCATGAGCGCCTCGCGGAAGGTGTCCTGCCCGATGCGCTGCTTGACCAGCCGCTCGACCTCGGTGGTGCAGTCTTGGATCTTGGCAATCTCTTTTTCCACCCGTTCGGCATAGGTAAGGGCGGCCTGATCGGGCAGAGACAGGGCAAGTTCGGCTGTGCGCCTCAGGAGGTGAGCAAGGTGGTCCCACCCGACAGCCATGAAGGTGCTTTCTTTCTGGAATGCATCAGGAAAGCTCCGGGTCAATTCCTGGCATATGAGCCCTGTGGGCACCGTGACGAGCCAGGTCTGATGGGGTGTTTGCTGGGTGATCCGGATCTGGGCCTTATGTCTGGATGATGCGAGGACCACCCCGGTTTCATTGCTTGTTACTACGAGCTCCCACCCCTGCTCGTTGCCTGCCTTTTCGATGAGGGACCGTTTCAGGGCATCCATGAGATGCTCTCCACAGAGAAGATCACCACGCCTGAACAGGCATCAGGCACATTGCCATGCACTTGTCGCATATTCAAAGACCTTTGCCATCCTATTGATTTATTTGCTCCATTACAACTCTATACACAGCTCTATACACGGGCATTCATATTCTATGCACAGGTGTATAGGCTATTCTCTTTGTGTTCGGGCTTTGAAGCTCTTTATGGGAAGCGCATCCCTTTCGAGGCGGTTCCACTCCAGGGCACGACTGCTCCAATGTTCATGTATGCCGCTGGTGAAATCCTGAAGGACCAGCTTGGCACGTGCATTCAACCATTCATCAGTTTCACTCCGAATGATAATACCCTCAAGAGATCCTGACCGATAGGCACTTTTCTGGGTATTGATAAACGAGGTGAGTTCATTCAGCGTTGTATGCTTCTTAAAGAGAATGGGAACTGGTGAAAGCCCTATCTGCCGGAAAAGGGTTTCCCGGCGTGATGTGCTGAAGAAAAGCCCTGTACGCTTATCATAGACATCAAAGGCCAAAAACCAGTCGGGAAGCCGGTCATATGGGATGGAGTGCCGTGCCGCACACCATTCCCCAAAGAGGATGAGTCCATCTCCCAAGATAACAAATAGATCATCTGTATGGGGAGCTATCCACGTTGATAGTTTTTTGAACTGACCTTTGAACGGTTTTGAAAGATACTGTCCGCGAGACTGTACATGTAATTCACCATTGCTTGTAAAAGATATGCCTAGATTTGCACCGTCGATCTTTTCTTCAACGATGACTTCCTTGGAGAGCAATTCATGGGCCTCGGTCTTGGATAATACCTTATCATCGCGTGGAACCCCAACACCTAGCCATATAAGATGTGGAGTATGAGGAAAGCGGAAAAAGTTGTTCATCGCAATTTAGGTACCGTTTGGCCAGGAAATTTGTGTCTATAGAATTGGCATATGTCATTGAAGCATAGAAACTCAACTTTTATATTCAATGCTGACAAGCTTGCACTCCAGTTAAGCCATTTACAATCAGCGGCTTGCCAGACTGGAGGCCTATCGGGATGAGCATTTGCAACTGCGATGAATTTTCTATCAGGGGGATCACAAATAGCTTCAAGCTTTGAACACGGGAATTCTTTATATTGGTTTTCGCTCAATTCATTTAATGTTACTTGTTCACAAAAATGTGGATTTGATTTGTACTCAAGTAACCACCTAACAAAAGCATCACCTACACCTATTGGTTTTTTAGGATTTGTCTTTTTTTGGTATTCGAGCAGGATATGAAATGAGTCATCTATTACAACACAACCAGTTTTCCGAAGGGAGTTAAGGCGATTAACACACTCAATTACACATTCTTCTGAAACACCTTCATGTTGATCGTTTGCAACCAGGATTACGTTCGTATCAATCACTACTGCTGTCTTCATTAGTATTACCCCGTTGCTCTATCCTGCGATTCATTGCGGCAATAGTTCTTTCTGAGAGTTCCGTCATTTCATCACCAAAGAAGTTCTCTGGCCAGTTTTCAATGTCACCTTCTGATGTAAGTTTTAAAGGCTCGATTATCGCTTCCTTCCCATTACGTTTACAGAAGTAGATGGCGATTTCATGTGGTGTTGTCTTTTGTTCTGCAATACGGCGCTGAAGCCTCAACATAAGATGCTCTGAATGAGTCTCAATGATAAACTGCACATTGCGTGTTTTTGAAGTCTCTATGAATAAATCAGCAAGAACTGTCTCTGCGAGGGGGTGTAAATGACTCTCAGGTTCTTCTATGATAACTATATGACCTGGTGAGGCATAAAGTGCAGCAACAATGACTGGTATTACCTGGGACACTCCAACACCTACATCTTTTACATTTGAAGACTCACCTTTACAACGAATAAGGAGTTCATATCGAGCCGATTTTCCGAGGGACATAACAAAAAGATCATCTGCGAGCCCCATCGCTTCCAACCAATATTTTGTCTTATTGAACAACTCAGCTTCAATAGGTTGGGAGAGATTTCTCGAGCGGGCCTTTTGAGATGCTGCACCACTTGCGATTAAGGCATCAACGGCCTTTGCCCCATCATCGCCAATAGTTGCTGGCATAAGTCCGTTCCATACATAATCTCGTTTAGCCAAACGCCGCACTGGACCAAGGTAGATAATCCGATTCAATTCATGAAGTAATTGAGGGCCTACATCACGAATACTATCTGCTGCATTGCCAAGACGAGAGAGGGCTGCCTGAGAAAAAGCAAAAGATTTATATGGTCGGAAGTCAGCATGTTGGCGCCGGCTTGTCCTTTCATTTGCGAGCTGTAATCTATAGACACCCTGTCTGCGGCGCTCTACGATGAATGCCTGCCCTTCTTTACCCAGACGAAGATATTCTATCTCTGCTGAACCAGCAGGTCCTTGTCGGTACCGGGCTGAGAAAATTGCAGAATCCTTTGTGTCACCTGTAGGGCTCCAGCGGAATTCAATACCGATCTTCTTAGAGGAGCCATGCTGACATAAAACATCTTTGTACTGCCCAAGTTCCACAGAATCCCCACCATCTGGATTCCCAAGGTTCAAATCCTGGTTGTCATCACCACCCTTCACTGTCTGTCGGATCAGAAGGAGTGCTTGAATAAGGCTGGACTTACCTGAAGAGTTAGCACCTAGGAGAAGGGTTATCGGTGAAAAACGCATCGGTCCTGTACTTCTCCATATCTTAAAATTATCGAGTAGAAGGTGTGTTATCATCTAGTCCACCCTCCCTGAGAAAGTTTATCCCATGCTTCAAGAACGAGTCGCTGAGTTCGATATTCTCCATATAAAGCCTCTTCGTTTTTCTTGAGAACACGGAAGGTTTCGCTGGGGTAATCCGGACCCATGACATCAGCCGGGTCAAGGATGTAGCGCAGCTCGTCACGAGTCAGGCCATACAATCGAGCGTAGTAGGCGTCGATCTCAGCACGTATTATGGCACGGCGATCAGGGTCAAAAGGAAAGGGCTTACCTGTATAACCCAGATCTTTAGCCCAAGGTTCTAAATTATAGGATGTGTAAGTCAGTTCCAATACTCGTGGGACAATAAAAGCAAGGTCTGAGGGAGTAATCATGTCCGGAGTTATTACTGGCATTTGTTTCATGAAGTAAAAACTGTAGTTTATGCCACCAATTTTCTGTCTAGCGATAAAGTCAAAAATTAAGCTATTTAATAAGCCTAGTAACACAGCCATATCACCAGAAGGTTTAGAACTTATATATATAAAAATACTATCCCCAATTGCAGAAAGGTCTATTACCGATGTAATCGTTGTTCTCTCATCATTTACGCGTGCGTTTCTACGCCACCCCATAAGCCACCTCAGGCTCCGCTCGTCAAGTATGATATCAGCGGCCTCCATGATCGTACCGCAGGACCTGAGGACATCGAGATCTTCGGTGCCTAACGGCCGGTGACCCTGCGCCTCGCGCTGGACACGTTCGCTGCGCCATTCGTCAGCCGCCGGCAAGGTCAAGAAAAGCGGCCCTGCAAGATCGATGAAGGTCTTCACGCCTAGCTTATGAGTAGTAAGCCCGAGCTCCTCCTCAAAACAGGCCTCGATCCAGTTGGCAAAGGCAGTGAGGAGGGCCGCCTCATCCCCGGCGGCATAGGCCCTGCACACGGCCTGGGGCGCGTCCGCGATGCGGGCCAGCACCTCGCGCTTGCTCACCCAGTACCGGGGCTGTACCCTGTAGGATGAGTCCTGCTTCTGCTCAAGGGTCACGTCCACCACAGCGTCCTCGCCGGATTCACCGGACCTGTAGGTGGCCCAGCGGTGGTCGAACTGGTGGATCATCTTAGCCTCATAGAGGGGCAGGAGGTCAGGGCCATCATGATCAGAAAAGAGATGGCTGTCGTTGGCCATATCGAACATACGAAGGAATGTTATTCCCCAAGGATTGACCTCCGGCTTATCCTCTGCTGCATCTCTGATGAGCACCGGCACGTTCCGATAAATCTTGCGTGTGATCTCGGCGTCATGACGGCTGCGGAAGATGGGGCAGGTTCTGGTGTTGGGATTGATGAGCGAGAAATCCTCAGGGCTCAGGGAGAAGCTGCGCCGATCATCGGCGAGCTGCTCCGGCTGGGTCAGGAAGAAGCTGAACCGTGATGCCTGTGTGTTTCCAAGGGTAAGGAGGCAGAACTTCATTCGGCTGTCCACTGCCGGGAATGTCTTTTCTCGGTTCTCAAAATCATACAGGCTCACCAGACGTGCATGCTGCGCGACATGGGCGAAATATGCCTTGGTGGAATCGTCGGTAGCAATACCCGAAGGCACGATGAACCCCGCCCTGCCGTCCTTTTTCACGATCCGGCTGATGGTCTCTGCGAACAGGGCATAGGTGTTGACGTCCCCCACCCCTGTCAGGGGGTATCTCCCGCCCTCAGTCCCTTTCACATGGGCATACAGACTCGCAGCTTCAGCGATCCGGCGGGTCTTGATGAATTCATCATGGATCCGCTTCTCGTCTTCAGCCTCGTGATCCTGGTGCGCCAGCTCGGGGTAGAGGTGTCTTGCCAGCATGCCCTGCGAGAGCCACTGGATGCGCTGCCCACGTTCAGCCTTGTTCCTGGCCTGGGCCACCAGGGGATGACGGGTGGCGAAGAACTCCTCCTCCTGCAGCTTGATGCGCTCCCACGGCGGGTTTGCCAGCACGCAATCGAAGCCCCCCCTGGCAAAGACCTGGGGAAAGGCCAGGAACCAATGCAGCACAGGGGCCTGCTCACAGACCTCCTTTGCCTTTCGTATGCAGACATCGTGCTCCGGGGCATGCCCATGACCGAAGCGCTCCTTCAGGATGTTCTCCGTGGTGGGAGTCGTATCCTTAGCCTTGTCCCCGGCCTTGGAGATCAGGAATGCGCCCACAAAGAGGTTCGCGCAATGCGCCAGGGGGCTCCCCTCGCTCTGGGTGAGCGCCTCGAGCCAGGCACGCTCTTTTTCGGCATATTCTTCCGGCGTATCATCCGGCATGTCCTCGATGGCCAACACCTCTTTGAAGGTGTCCTTCCAGTCTGAAGGATCAAAGAGTTCCGGACCATGGATCATGGTCTCCAGTTTCTTCCGTGCCGCCTTGTTCTTCTTGGACAGCTCCCTGCATATGTCCTTGTCATCGCCGGAAAGGGCTTTGTACGCATCATCGGGAATACCCTTTGCCAGTTGCTTGATGTCCATCATTCCCAGCAACGCGTCCCCGCAGACCAGGTGGTGGTCCAGGAAGGAAAGGGCCTGTCCTTGCTCGAAGCCCTCCAGCCAGAGGGCTGTCCTCGCCAGCTCCAGGGCCAGCGGGTTGCGGTCGACACCGAAGATGCAGCGGCTGATGACCTGGTGCATGGCATGTCGAAAATCTGCGGTTGTGACCGCCTCCCCCCCGGCCATGATCTCTGAGAGTCTTTCAGCCAGCCGTCTGGCCGCTGCCAGGAGGAAGTGGCCGCTGCCGCAGGCAGGGTCGATGACCGTGATGCTGAGGATCGCGTCCACGGGCGCATGGGCATGGTCCTTCATGTGGTCCTCGATGAGGGGGTCAAGGGCTGATCGGATGAGCTCTTTGACCAGGCTGTCCGGTGTATAGTAACTGCCCGTGGTCTTGCGCACCGTGCCGGCTGTCGCCCCCTGTCCGTTCAGTCCGATGAAGCTGAACTTCCGGGCCGCAAGGTCGATGTCCGGCACCAGTTCGAGCAGGCTCTCATACACCGAGCCCATCTCCTCGAATCCCATGTTCCGGTAATCCACCGGGGAGAGCACGCCGCTGATCTTGGACCACCGCAGGCTGTACATGGCAGCGAGCAGGTCCTGGTTGGCAAGGGCACAGGCATCGAGGTCAGGGCACTGGCGCGGATGAAACAATCCGCCCAGCGCCGGCAGGCCGAGCCGCTGCTCGCCTTTTGCGAGACCCATGAACACGATGCGCACCGAATCCCACACATCGCTGTAGGCATCATAGCCCACCCGCCTGAGGGCCCGGTCCCTAAGCCTGCGCATCGAATACCCCTCGGCATAGATGTTTCGTGCCGTCAGAGCGGTGGGTTTGTCGCCCTGCGTGTGCAGGATGCCCCGCTCCTCCACGGTGAACAGGAAGAGAAACCTATAGATCAGGCGCATGAGCTGCTGGAAGAATTCGTCTTTGCTGAGGGACCCCTCCTGCAGGGCCTTGCGCAGGGTATCGTTGGCAGGGTGTCTCAGGAAGCCGTCGCCCAAGGCTGTCAGGGCTTCCGTGACGCCGTCCCGCAGGCCGTCGCGCACACGGTTGCCCTGCGCCAGGCCTTCTCTTCGCCATTGCTCCCAGATGCAGTCGGTGCCGGGGCTTCCGGGTTTGCCTGCCCTGCTGGTGTGGAGGATGCGCCAGAGGGCCTTGAAGTCGGGGTAGCGTTCCTCGGCCAGGACAGTCTCCAGGTCGCACTCCAGGAAGGTGGGGCGGGTGAGGGTTTCCGCGTCGCGGAGCAGGCGGATGCGCCTGCCGTTGGTGACAAGGGCCCAGGTGCATTCCCCGCTGGCGTCCAGGAACTCCTGGGCAAGACGGAATGCGCTCTTCCTGCGGCTGCCCTGACCCGTGACGGCAAAGCGCGCATCAGGCTCATCGAGCCCCACGTCGTGCGGGGCCACGATCACCGGGACCCGGCCACGGACCATGAAGGTGACGGGGTAGACCCTGCCGCCAAGGTCCTGCATCTCGATGGTCTGGAGGTCCTTGTATCCCAGCACATCCATGAGCAGTTCCCTGGCATACAGCCGGGTGGCCGGCAGGGCGTCCACGTCCGTCCGGTCAAGGTTGGGCGCAAAGGTCTTCCACTGGGCACAGGCGATCTGGAAGGCCCTGCCATACTCATCCTGCAGCTTGATCCCCTTGGGGAGCTGATAGTCGGTCTCACGCTGATGAGTGAGCTCGCCCAGGGCGGCCTTTTCCAGCAGGTCGGGCATGAACAGGGAGCCTTCGAGGGTCAGGGTATCGAAGCTCAGGCCTGCTGTGGTTTTCCTGGCCATGGCAGTCCTCACAGGTCCTCGGGCAGCAGGACATACACGCCGATGACATCCACGGGCAGACAGGGTTGCACCGAGTAGGTGCCGATGTCACGGGCTGCCTCGCGCACGCGGCGATGGTCGGCCAGCAGCGCCTCGGCACGGTCCTGGGCCAGGGTCTCGAGCCTTTCTTTCTGGCTTCTCAGGAAGTCCAGGGCCAACACGATTTCGCGGGATGCGCTCTCAGGCGGCAGGTTGGCCCGTGCGGGTACGTTCATGAGGGAGGCCGCCCGGGCGTCGTCCAGCCACTGGGGTTTTGTCCTGCCGCTTACCGCCAGGGCCGCTGTCTCTTCGGCCATAAGGTGGCGGGTCTCCCCTTTACGGGTATAGCTGAGCTGGTGGCGCAGCCGCAGCAGGTATATGCCCGTGACGATGTCCACCGCATCGGTGACCGTGGCGGCCGACCGGGCTGCCAGCCTCGCATCGCCGGTCAAGGCCTCTTCCAGGAGGGCATCTGCCAGCAGCGACACCAGTGGGTGGCTGCGATGTACGAACTGGGCCCCCTGCGCAGGCGGGTAGGTGAAATCGATGGCCAGAGGTTTTTTCATCTGCTCCAGGGAGAAGCGCTCCCGCAGCGACTGAGGCAGGTAGTTCGGGAGGAACCGGAACGCATTGCGGCGATAGGTTTCGAGGGGTGCGTTCAGGCGGGCACAGGCTCCTTTCACGAAGCGTTCCACCTCCTGTACACCGCCCAGGACATGCAGCTGTTTTCGCCATTCGGGCAGCACCTCCTCGGGCTTGAGGCGGCGCTGGGCAAAGACGGTGCGGTTGGCCTTGGCCCTTTCCATGGCATCCTGCCAGCGGATATCCAGCGGTGCGAGGTCGATCTTTTCCTCGCCGAAATCGATATACATCTGCGCAGGGCTGCGCTGCTTGCGCTTCATGAGGGTGGCCTTGATGAGGGCCTGGTTGATGCGCACGTCGTCTTCGGGCATGGGGACCAGGACGCCCAGCTCCTTGCGGATCGCCTCCGCCTTCCTCAGGATGACGTTCAGGATGAAGCCGTCCACGGGGTTGTCCTGGCCGTACAGCATGGTGCAGCGGACCTCGCGCTTCTTCTGCCCGAAGCGATCCACGCGGCCCTCCCGCTGTTCGTGGCGCGTGGGGTTCCAGGCCAGATCGTAGTGCACGACGGCATCGAAGTACGCCTGCAGGTTTATGCCTTCGGACAGGCAGTCCGTGGCCACCAGGAGCGGGTGATCGGCCTCGCCGAGGGTGGAGACCCGCTCGTCCCTTTCTTCCGGGGTGTATTCGCCGGTGACCGCATCGATGGTGACATCCTTGAAATGCCGCTGCAGGTGCTCGGCAACGTAATGGGCCGTGGCCACATACCTGCAGAAGACCACGGGCCTGAATCCCTCGTTGATCAAGACATGCAGATGGTTCACCAGTGCGGCCAGCTTGGGGTCATCCTTGCCGGCCAGGGCGCCCGCCTGTGCGATGAGGCCCTTCAGCCGGGCCGCATCCTCCAGGCACGCAGCGGGCTCCAGGTCGTTCACCCGCAGATCGTCGGTCTGGCCGTCGTAGATCCGTTCTTCGTCGGCCAGGGCCTCCATCTCTTCAATGGACCCGGTGAGCCTGGTCGTCAGGGCCCTCACTGCCGCCGCGGGAGAGGAGGCCACGCACCGCATCAATGCCAGGGTGGCGTACCAGATCAGGCGGCTGGAGGATGTGCCCTCCCGCTCGGTGCGACCGGCAAGCTCGGTGCAGTATTCCTGCACGGCATCGAAGAAGGTTCCCCAGGCACCGGTCAGCGAATAGGTGACCTCCGTAGTGAGTCGGCGCGGGAAGATATGGTGATCCTGCCACTCCTCGATGTCCTTGCGCCTGCGCTGGACAAAGTGGCGCGCAAGGTCTTCGCGCAGACCCTTGCGGCTATCGGCCGCTCTGCCCTGCAGGTCGGCGAACTCGGGCTTGAGGAGCGAGATGAGGTTGTGGAAGGCGGTGTCATCGCCGGAGTGCGGTGTGGCGGTGAGCATGATGAGATGCCGTGCCTCGTCGGCCACGAGACGGCGCAGGAGCTCATAGCGCAGCTGACGGCCCTGCCCCCCGATGGTGCAGGTGTGGGCCTCATCCACGACGATGCATTCCGGCGCCATGGAGAGGAAATGCTCGCGGTGGTTCTCGCTCTTGATGTAATCAAGGCTCACCACGACATAGGCGTAGTGGTCGAAGAGCGAGACGCCGTGGGGGGTGTTCCGCTCCAGCCGCGTTACGCTGGATGCCGTCAGGGCGGTGGCCTTGAGGTGAAAATGGGTGAAGAGCTCGTGCTGCCACTGTTCCACCAGGTGCGGCGGGCACAGCACGGCCAGGCGGGAGATCTCGCCCCGGTCAATGAGCTCGCGGACAATGAGCCCGGCCTCGATGGTCTTGCCGATCCCCACATCGTCGGCGATGAGGAGCCGGATGGTGGGCTGGCGAAGCGCCATGAGCAGCGGTACGAGCTGGTACGCCCGGGGCTCCACCGCGATGTTCCCGAAGGAGCGGAAAGGCCCGGCCCCGGCGCGCAGCTTTAATTGAAGGGCGTCGCGCATGAGGAGCGCGGCGTCATGGGAACCTATCCGAGCCGGATCCGGCCAGGGAAAGGTCGCAGGTTCCGGAGGAGAGAATTCGAGATCAGGGACAAGGGTGACGAGATCCTCGTCGGACCCGCCCAGGGGACGCAGCTTCAGGAGATCCCTTGTTGACTGAGGCTGCACGACCCATTCCCGACCCCGGGCACGCACCAGCGAGCCGGGGGTGAAATCCACCGATGCATGCATAGTCATGACCTCATCCTACGAAAGACGTCATGGTAGTGATCGAACACCTCTTTCCACTGGTCAGGGTCTTCAGGGAACACGATAACCCGCCAGCCGCGGTCGTTGGCATACGTGGCCGTCTCCGGCGAGGGCATTCTGAGGAAGATGAGGGCCCGGGCATCTCTGTACTGGGCATCTGCATTCTCTTTGCCATTCTTGAGGGTGACCCGGGTGGCATCAGGCGGGCGCAGCTCGAGTCGACTCACTTCCCTGAGCCATGATGCAAGGAGTTCATCAGAGGGGACAGGTCCTGTTCTTCTTGCTGCCTCGACGGGATGCACGTTGGCATTGGCCAGTGCCACCAGGAGTTTCAGGACATCAGGGTCGAGACGGTTGATCTTGTCGTGATCCGGCTGGTTGTAATAGGAGAGCAGGCATTGGTAGCACCCTGCCTCACATATGCGTGTGCCGTCGCTGCGATGGATTTCAAGGTTCGGCAGGTCGTCCATGGTCCAGGAGGTCTCCGGTGAGCGGAAATGCATGAGGGTGAGCGCAGTCCTGGCCGCCTCGGCAAGCTGGGTCCCTTCACTCGCGAGGCGTGTGAGCACCCCCGCGCCACCCTCGGCAGCCTCATAGAAGAGGACTGCGCGACGATGATCAATATTGGGCAGGGGTTCCGCCACCAGTTCCGACTCCTCGATCTGGAAGGTCTGCTCGATGCCACGTTTGAGTGCGGCCTGAAGCGTTGCTATGGTACCTTCTGAGAGTGACTGCGTCGGTGTCAGGATGAGGATGTTGCGGTGGTCCTCCACAAAAGGTACGATCGGCTGGTTCGGAATTTTGTCAGGTGTTGGATCCTCGGCGCCATTGGTGGTGTCGTCTTCATCCGGGCTGTCCTGCTTGCTCCAGTAGCCGGTGACAGGGTTGATGAAGAATCCGAGCTGGTTCTTGTTCTTCCTGCGGCGCCATCCGCGGTTAATGCGCCAGAGGCGTGCAGCAGGGGCGTACGTCAGTCCGGCCAGGACCTCTCCCTCCCAGACAACCTGTGCTTCGGTCTTCTGGATGAGGCCGTCAGGCCCCGGCAGAAAACGGTATGCGGTCTGCAGCTCGAAACCCTGCCGCTGCCGCTCCTCATCATTGATGGTAATCCGCTCCACCGGCATGGTCTCCACTGTCTCAATGCGGTAGAGGTTGTTGATGCGGTCCTGGTCGGAGAGTAGGTTGCAGCAATGCTCGCAGACATTGGCTGTCGGATCCGGGTTGTCCACGTCCCCCATGTGACCATACCCGCACTGTGGGCAGATACGGCTGGCAACGGTGGCCAGGGTTGTGCAGGCCGTGATGTGCTCTGTGGCGCTGACGTTGAGCTTGGCGCGCACCACGCGGTAGGTCCTTCCCTCGTGATAGATGAGCGAGCGCGGACCGAACTCCGACAGGGCAAGAAAGCGCGGCCGGCTGACCATGCTGCCCTCGTCATCCTTTCTGCCGGCGCCGCCGCGGGCAGGTATCCAGGCCAGCAGCGGGAGGCGTGGGAAATTATAACCCGGGAGAAATCCCTGGCTGGCCAGATAGCGATAGGTATAGAAATCAGAATTTTGTGTGTTGTCGCTCTTGAGCAGGATATCGTATTGCCTGGCCGCATCCGCATACCTTCGGCGCGCGTTCTCACGGTCCCGTTGACTGCTGGCGTGGCTCTTTACGATGGCATCGGCCATGTCCATCTGCGTGCGTGTCGCATCGAACAGCGTCCTCCAGCGGTCCAGCGCAGCGTCGAAGTCAGACGGGGACTTGTCAATGACCCGGTCCACATACCCCTCGTCAAACCATGAGGCATTGACACTGTTCAGCTCGCCGACAACCTCTCCCATGACCTTCCTCGCCTGCTCACGCGCCCGTTTGAGGGCGTCGGGATCCGTGAAGTGCTCGTAGAGGACAGCCTTCAGTGGTTTGTCTTCTTTGTCCAGGTCGAGCAGTGGGGCCAGGCTGGTTTCGAGCTCATACTCCACATGTGCCAGCCATACGGCATGGAGGTGGCTCTCGATGAGGTCATGATTCGCCAAGTCCAGGGTGGGTGGTTTGACCACCCCATGCACCATATCCTTGGCATGACGGAAGAACCACTGGTCGTGCGGGCTCATGGCCGCGCAGTAGCTCAGGACCAGTGCGGGCTGGCCGGAGCGCCCGGCCCGGCCGCTGCGCTGGGCATAGTTGGCCGGCGTGGGAGGGACATTCCGCAGGTACACGGTATTCAGGGCAGAAATGTCGACCCCGAGCTCCATGGTGGGGGAACAGAACAAGACAGGCAAGCGCTTGAGAGGTGACTCATGGGCAGGGTCGGCATCCCAGTCTTCACGGTCCTTCTTCGAGTACCTGAAACGTTTCTCCAGGAGGATGCGCTTGTCGGGCTCCACCTGGGCTGTATGCTCATGGGCTTCGAAAGAGAAAAGGGGTTGCTGGGGAAAGCTCAGGATATCCGCCATGGTCAGATAGAGCCTGCGGAAAAACCGGTTTGTCGTGTCTGTGTCTTGCTCCTCGCTATCCGGATTCAGGCACCATTTCAATGCAGACGACTTGAGTCGCCATCCAAGGAGTTTCTTCTCGATTTCATACGGTTGAACATAGCCATAATTTGATGCAACCTGAAGGAGATCGTTGATGATCTCCGTGAACTCCTGCTCTTTCCAGCCGGTCACCTTCCCGGCGAACTCCGTGTGCTTCCAGAATGGGGCCGACTTGAGGCGACGGATGAGCCGGGATCGTGGCCCGCCACCCACCACGTCCTCTCTCATCTTGCCTTTGTACTCGGGGCGCTTGCCCAGGACCAAAGACCGTGACTGAGCCAAACGTTCATCCTGGGCAAAGGACCAGCGTTCGTTCAGGTAACTGTATGCACTTGTACGGACCTTGTCCTGTTCCGCAGTATCAAGATAACGTGATTCCAGGCACAGGTTTCTGCGCATTTCATCGAACACAAAACGCGCGAGATCTTCGCGTCCCTGGGGAGTAAGCCTTTGCAGCACGGTATGAAGCTCGGCAAAGCGGGTTTCATCGGCGCTGAATATTGGAAGATCCAGGTAATCGATATGAAGGATATTGAGCTGGTCAAGGTTGGGATTATTGAATCTCCAACCCTTGCGCAGATCGCGGAGCAGCCGATACCCAAGGATGAACCTCATGGTTTTCATGGCATCCTGCTTGGCAAGGCCGACCAGTGAAGGGGTCCTGAGATACTCGGCACAGATGTCCTCGTCGTTCCGGTCAAAACCCAGCGCCGTGAACACAGTATCGGCGATGACCTCTTCGGTGAGGCATCCATCGTTCTTCTTCAGGGCACTGATCAGCCCGGAACGCAACATGACCAGGAACAGGAAGTCATTGAAGTGCCCGGCCTGGAGTGCGGCATCCTGCCGGTTGTCGCTGAATCCGAGGAGCTTGCGGGGGTCAGGGATATGCTCGGGCAGGTCTTTCAGGGAGAAGAGCTGGCGTAGTATCGTCAAGGTGAGAATGGTAGTCGCGGATGACCGCCCTTCTCCGGAAAGGCTTGGCAGGCGGTTGATATCGCGGCCGTATGCTTCATGCATGGTGCCGCAGTTCAGACAGAACCTGAATTTGCCTGGAATATACCAGTAGGACTCCCCGGTTGCCACAGAGCCCTGCGCATCCAGCATGACCTTTCTGGGAACAGACTTCTTGTAGGAAGCCTTTACCTTGGGCTCCTTGCGCGCCAGATCTATCCAGGTCTCGGGAAGGTCCTCAAGGCGCCCCTGGAATTGTTGTCCGGTGTTCACCGGTGCAAGGAATCCGAAACGCACCTCATCATCCTCGCTGGCGATGTCATCGATTTCTCTGGGGACATAGGAGAGAGAGGGTTGTGTTTTCTCCCAGACGGGGTGATATTCCTGGCCGCATTCCCGGCAGAAGTGGGTTGCGTAGAGCATGACCCCATCTGCTCGCCTCCCTGGGGCAAAGCGCTGGGCATCAAGGGTTATGTGCCGGTTCCCTTCGGGCTCAAGGGTCGCGTACACCTTTCCAGGTCCACTGATGAACTGGTGGAGCTTGAATGCAAAAGGTGCGTTTCCCTGGGGCCCCGTGACTGACAGTGCGGAGGTGAGAAATGCTTTCAGGGCATCACGGGCTGTTTCAAAAACAATTCCCGCATCGGCCGCCAAGCGGTGTGCCGCTTCGGAGAGACTGAGCGGTCTTGCCCGTCTCGGCTTGGAAAGATCGGACATGTCGATACCGAGGCACAGTTCCACCCAGACGGATAACGGGTCTTTCTGAAACTCGGGAAATCCGGACCATGCAAATGGTTGCGTGTTGATGCGTTCTGCGAGCAGCGGCTTGATTGCAGACATATTGAGATGAGGATCGGTTACCCGTTCCAGGGTCTCCCCTATGACCTCATGAGAAGTAATCTTCGTCCCGAAGAGCTTGCCGGCGACCTCTGCAACGGTTTGTTGCTGATCTTCCATGGAGCCGGTGCTCGACATGGTGGCAGAGGTTCCGATGCAGATGAGATCCTTTGCATCCAGACGCTGTCTGATGCGCCTCACCAGCATGGCCACATCTGCCCCCTGACGGCCCCGATAGGTATGCAGTTCGTCGAGAACAAGATACTTCAAGTCATGGCAATGCTCCACGACCCGCCGGTCAATGGCTTCGTAGCGGGTAAGGATGAGCTCCAGCATCATGAAGTTGGTCAACAGAATGTCCGGAGGATTCTGAGCAATATATTCACGGAAATCCCTTTTTTCCTGTCCGGTATACCGGGCAACGGTGAAGGGTTTATTCTTTTCAGGGTACCCATGGAGAAACTTGTTGAGTTCTTCCATCTGGCTGTTTGCAAGTGCATTCATGGGATAGATGACGATGGCCCTGGTACGCGGTGTGGGATCCTTCTCCTTAGCCTTGAGGATGTGGTCGATTATGGGAATGAAGAAGGCCAGGGATTTTCCCGATCCGGTACCGGTTGTGACGACATAGCTCTTTCTTTCCCGGGCCTTGGCAATTGCCTCAATCTGATGGGTATACAACTGCAAGGGCTGCGCATTCCCTTCCACCTTACCGACCAGGAAGATGTTGGAGCATTCCTTGTGGAGCAGACCTTGCTTTACAAGAGATTGAACAGTATCCTTTCGCTGATAATTGGGATTTATCTGGATGAGTGGTTCAGGCCAGTATCGGCAATCAGTGTATGCCTTTTCCACTTCTGACAGGAGATCCTGGGCCTTGATCCGTGTAAAGCTCCGGGAAAAAGCGCTGTACTCCTCGATCAACGTGTTGCGGAATTCAAATACATTATCCATGCAACTATACCTACCTCAAAACGAGAACATTATAAAATTATGAACAATATTCAGGTGCTCTTAATAGCACATTCTCCATGTTATGGGCAAACGTATATGACCTCGATCCATAACGTGTTCCATCGATGATTATTTTCGCGAATCTAGTTTTTCAGAGATCACCTTATCAAAGGCCCATTTCATAGCTGATGTGAACAGGTCCATTCCTTCTTTGCTAGTCAGCAGTTGTAAAGGGAAACTCGGTTTACCGTTGAGTTTGCTTTCGTCGATCTCAAGGCCTGGTATTGCGCATAGTTTCTGTCTCAACTCCCGACGCAATGATTCATCTGAGAATGGTGGCTTCCGTGACAAATATTGAAACCATACCTGGACCTTTCCGTCAGAGGTGATCTTAAAGAAATAGTATTTATTCTTTCCTGCAATCAAAACCTGCGCGAATCCATGGGAAAGAGGAAACACTTCATCAACTTGTTCATGAAGCCAGGTTTCAATCTCATGAGCAACCGATAAGATCTCTTCTGAGCAGTTTCTTTTTAATTCATCCCACACCTCGGGCATGGTCATCTCTAAAGAACGTGCTGACCTCTGTCTCTGGTCCTTTTCTCTTACCTTGACCTGATATTCCTCGGCCTCGGGAAGAGGTATGACCTGCTGAATGTCTACGATTACCCTCCCATCAAGAGTGTATGGCTTTATGCGAACACAACGGATGTCAAGACCCCTCTGATTCAACCAGAGTACGGTTGTTGTGAGTTCCCGGGAAAATTCAGCAGATACTAGGACAATGCGTACATCCTGAGCAAACTGATCTTCCTTAGGCTCATCCCACTCAAGGAAATCAAGGATGGCCTGTCGGGCGACTTGATCCGCATTCCTTCTCATAAGGAAATCCTGGTGTGCATCCACAACCTGATCGAAGGTCATGGTAGATATCATGGCTGCATATCGCACGGCCTGGAGGTCCATGTATCCACCATCCTGGGTGCGTTTTAACTCCAAGACAACAAGGTTAGCATCCCTGTCCAAAGCGAGGAGATCTATTCTGCGCCTGCTGTCCTCCCAATTCCCGAACTCTTCAGTGATGACCATAAGGTGTGGGTCAATGCTGTCGATCCTGTCCCTAAGTACCCGCTGAAGGTCATATCGCTCCCTAATGTTTTCGTTCTCGAAGGTAGTTTCCGAGACGAGCTTGATAGAATCTTGCCCCAGTTCATAGATAGCCATGCTTTATCCTCTCTATAAGATACATCCCTGATTATAAACCAGTAACTAAGATTTGTCTGAGTCATTCAGACATGTGTCTCACTTTCCCGATCATACACAGTTTTCGTGCCAGAAGTTCGATATCTTTTCCCATCGCCATTTTTTTCAGCCATGAATCTGGAATACCGTCTCCTCCAAAATGAGCCCCTGCCACCTGCCCGCAGATCGCTGCCGTTGTGTCTGCATCATCTCCGATATTAGCTGCCTTCAAGACTGCTTCCTTGAATGTATTCGTTGTATAGAAACACCAAAGTGCTGCCTCCAGGCTTTTTACAACATAGCCTGTGCCCTTTATCTGATCTTCTGCTTTCCCTTTGTATGAACCCTTGAGGATCTCCCTGACAGCTGGTGACTCGACGATTGTTTCATCGTGATCGAAAAACACCCGCTCCTTGTCCATGCCTGATAAGGCATTGAACAGGATCGAAGCAAAGAGCCTGCAGGCATCGATGCACTCCTTGGCCCCATGGGTAGTCCTTGAGCTCTCGCCTGCGTAGAAGATCATTACATCCCTGTCCGGAAAGAAGAACAGAGGCACGGGAGCCAGGCGCATCAGAGAACCATTCCCAGCGCTGTGGCTGTCTGTGGGTCCGGAGAAGGGATCACTCGTCTTCTCGAATCTCCTTAGTGCGGAGGCCGTCGTTCCTCCAATATCGAAGCAGACGCCGGTGCTGCTGAGATACCCTGTCCTGTACCACCTCAAATACCGCTCCATCTGGTCGAGCGGGTCGAAACCGTTCCTCTCGATGAGGCTCTCTGCCAGACACAGCGCCATGGAGGTGTCGTCGGTCCACTGGCCTGGCTCCAGGTTGAATGGACCACCACCGATCATGTCCGATATGGGTTCAAACGACCCCCTCGGCTTGAACTCGAGGGTCGTACCCACGGCATCTCCACAGGCAAGGCCCAGAAGGCAGCCCTGATATCGTTCCATCAGCTCCATGTTCACTCTCCCAACTTCCAGGATGCGACCATGTCGCACTGCTCATTTGTTTCTGGTGAAGGTTCGTATGAGGTGGCATCGTGCAAGCGGAGGTGATCGATCATCTCGAGGGCATCTTTCCCTGTCGCTATTCCATGCCGAGCGATATAGCACCCCACCACGGTCCCGGTTCTTCCCTTACCTCCCCAGCAGTGAATATAGGTGGGAAGACTTTCAGTGATGTTCCTATCGATATGGTCCAGGATCTCCTTCATGAGGGGCCGAGATGGTATGTTCACATCCCTGATCGGAAACCTCGCCACAGAAGCGTCAACCCCCCTTTTCAATGCCAGTTCCCGAAGTTTCTCACTGTAATCGAGAAAGTATCTGCCATTGTGATCGATCTCACTCGCCTCCATGAGATTGACCACGCGACAAATGCCACAGTCGAGCAGGGAGGCGATCTTGGTTTCCATGATACTGTTGTCGGGATCCCCAGGGTAAGCTCCGGCGTGGAGCTTCCCGGGGACGACCCAATATGAGCGCGGAAAGGGCTTTCTGATGGAGTCTTGTCGTTCAGCCATGGCGCTCTGTGTTGCATCGGTTTTCATGGGGTGTCCTTTCTCTCGATCGCATCAAGTTTTCGGCATCGCATCCTAATCCTCTTATCCTTTCTCCTGCAAACACTCCTCACAATAATAAGGGTGATCGTAGTAATAACCCGCATCGTAACACCGGTCACACGGATCCTCACCGCTGCACGCCGCCACGACAAGGAACATCATGATGAGCAATCGTTTCATGACCTCCTTCCTTCCGAGTTCTTCACTCCTTCTTCTGCGGTTCCTTTTCCGAAGTTTCTCGCCTTCGAAGTTCCTCCCGCAGCTCCCGGAGCATCCTTCTGAACTCCTCGACATCCTCCGGCTTCTCCAGCACCAAATCCCTGATGCTGAAGCCAAGTATGGTATCGAGCACATGGTGAAGGGGAATCCTTGCCACAGCTCTCCCTCCTTTGTTTTCAAAGACTTAATGATCGTTCCTCCGGTACGACGCCCTCCTGCTGTACCCTGCCATGCCCCCGCCGTTGTTTCTCTGAACCACCCCACCAGCTGCAAAGGCGGCCAGGTGCACCAGACCCTTCCGGTACTCCAGTGCCGAGCCGAAGAGCCTCCTGCCCTCATAGCGCAGGTCCCAGCCATGGCCCACGGACTTGTACCGGTCGAATCGGCACGCGGCGATGTCATCGATGAACTGCTGAGCACGGGCCTGATCCATGTGCTTCGATGATTCACCCTCGTGGATTATGGCATCCATCAGGTAGCTCTTCACCAGCTTGGCGTGCAGCATCGCATAGGAGCCCCCGTGGGAGACCAGGTCCATGCCCACCACGCTCCCCCCGATGGCAACGAGGACACCCTGCTGCCCCTCCAGGCACGGGAAGTGCTGTTCATAGTCGCCCACGTCGGCCTTCCTGGCCTCGTGGATGTCCCGCATGGCACCGGTTGGGGACTGGACCGATGCATCTACAGCCTGCTCGTGAATGCCGTTCCACACAGCCCCCTGGTCGGACCGGTAATCGCCCGATCTGTACAGGGATTCCTGCACTGACCGGTTCTTCACACCCCTGATCCGGGGGGACATGATGTAGCCAGAATCCTTGAAGGTTTTGGACTCGTAGTGCCACCGGCCCTGTTCAGTGCAGCTCACCGGGATGATGGTGGCCGACTTTTTTTTGAGGAGCACCGTTGTGTTCAATACCCGGTTCTGCTTGGCACCGAAGAGCTCTTCACCGTCGATTATCAGCAGGGGCTTGTCCGCATTGTTCACCACGACCAGCTCCGGCACATGGCCTCCCTCGTCAACCTCACGTATGACGACCAGTTCGGTTTCGATGGCCTCCTTGAGGACCAGGTGATCCACAATCGCCTTGGCTTCCAGAAACAGGGGGTAGATTGACACGTTCCTGAACTGCTGACCCTTTCCTAATTGTACATTCTGGATCTTTTCCTTCATGACATGTTCCATGATAACCTCCTTCCCGATTCGCTCGGGCTCGACTTCTCTCCCGCAAAATGTGATCATACCCCTGATTTTCGAAACGCGTAAGGTCACCGCGACAGATGTATGTCGCAAAAAATGAAATTACCTAAAAAGACAAACTTTACGTGATCTTTTCAATAGCTTATGATGTGTTCGCCTTATGAGATCATATCGGGAGGCCATGTGAAGAAAGAATCACAAGCTATCCAGAAGCAACGTATTATCCGGGTAGGCAAGGTCCTCAAGGCATTCCTGGAACGTGATACAGTAGGCACAACGCTTCTCTCACAGCTTCTTGGTGTCGATGTCAGAACTATTCAGAGGGACCTGAAGGCGCTCAAGGATGCAGGCTTGCCTATCCACGAGGAGAAGAAAGGCACCTACAGCCTTAGGAAGGATCTCATCAAGTACGGCGACCTGAGCCTGTTCGACGAGAGCGAGCTCGCGTTGATCGTGGCCCTGAAGGACCTGGTGTCCCAGCTCGGAGCCCCCTTCGAGCGGGCGGCAGAGGACATCCTG
>Ga0209201_1002055_pt1 | contig 20846 bp, 22 predicted proteins | sample AD_UKC055_MetaG_FD_184411 | JGI IMG/M metagenome (GOLD analysis project Ga0209201, IMG submission 184411) | Active sludge microbial communities of municipal wastewater-treating anaerobic digesters from USA - AD_UKC055_MetaG (SPAdes) (version 2) | ecosystem: Engineered > Bioreactor > Anaerobic >...
ACAGCGCGACTCCACGCCCCGGCTCCTGGGGGCCCTGCGACACCAGCTCTGGGCAAAGGCCCTGGGCGTGAATTTAACCCCTGTCGCATACAACAAAGAGGGCAAGTCAACCAACGTTGAAATCGCCAGCGCCTTGCCCTCTGCCGTTCTCTATGCCTTCAGATAGCCAAAGTGCAGTGAGGAGCGGGCAACGTCCCGCTCCTCTTTTTTCGCCTTCTGTTCCCTCGGCGCCTTGAGCTGTTGCCTGACGCCCGCCCTTAACTGTCCCTTCTTCCTGACGCCTGTCGCCTAATGCCTGATGCCTACTTTTGTCCAAACTCCCCCGTGTCGATCCACTCGGCCTTCACGAGCGACCACCAGTCCAGGGCCAGCTCCTTGAGCACATACTCGTAGGGAAGCCAGCCGTAGCCCTTCTCGCCCCACTTGGAGCCCCAGGAGTTGCGGACGAGGATCGCCCCCGTCGTCTCCGGGCCGCCGGGGCCCTCGTTCTTGATCTTCATCCTGTCGTCGTAGCCCACGGCCATCACGGCGTGGCCGCCCAGGAGCTTCTCGCCCTTCGCCGGGCAGGGGATCTTCCCCGTCTTGCCCGCCTGGTCGATGGAGCTGTAGACGCTGAACCCGAACATCGACGGCAGGCCCGCCGCGAGCTTGGTCTTGACCCCGGCAAGCAGATCCGCGGGCGGGGTGCCGGGCGGGTCGAGGCGGTAGTACTGGATGGCCTGGTAATTCTGGGCGAAGGCGTAGCAGAAGGCCGGGGGCTCCTTGTCGAAGTCCTCCGTCCGGTAGGGCCAGTACTCCTCGGGCGGCACGCCGAAGAGCACCAGGGCCCCCATGGTTGTTCGCAGGAAGGCCCCCGTGTCGCCCGTCCAGTGCAGCAGGTTGCGGGTCACCTTGTAGAGGAAGAGCCGCGAGGCCTCGACGTGCCTGCCGAAGGCCCTGCGCTCGAAGTACTCGATCATCCCCACGCCGGCGTTGGCCGTGCACGAGCCGATCTTCCCCTGGTCCTCCACGGCCGGGCACCAGGCCCGGAGGTCGCAGCTCGCCGGCAGCCTCGGCTTCTTCCCTTCGCCGCTCCCTTTCACTTTTTGCAAGAGGGGGTGGATGGTTTTCGTCTTCGCCGTGTAGTCCCTGAAGTCGGGGTAATCGGGCAGCCATCCCATGGCGGGACGCTCAAAGAGCTCGGACATGGGTTTTCCTCCTTGAAAAAATAGGCATCAGGCATGAGGCATCGGGCGTCAGGTCCAATCGAACGAGATGCCGTTCTCTTTCCTGATGCCTGAAGCCTGCTGCCCGGAGCCTGTGTTGTCACCACCAGTATGGACGTCCCCAGGGGCGCCAGGGGTACGGGGGCCCCCAGTACCAGGGGTCGTAGTAGTAGGGCGGGTACGGGATTCTCTGTTCCCAGAGCTTGAGCTCCCTGGCCCGCACCACGGGGTAGACGTAGCGGATCTCGCCGATGGGGTGCGTCTCGCTGCCGGCGATCTCCCCGCCCACGGTGAGTTCCCTGCCCTTCTTGAAAATGTCGGGATCGAGGAACCGGTCGACGACGACGATGAACCGGCCCTCGGAGCGGTCGAGGTCCGTCGGCCGCCCCTGGAAATCGAGGGCCGTCTGCATGACCCGGACGGACGTCGTGTCCTGACGGTTGACCGTCTCGATGATGACGCCGCCCCAGAGGACGACGGCGCCCTTGAACTTTTCGGGGTTTTTCCGGATCTCGCTGAAGGGCGCGCTCGCTTCGGCCTCCCGGCGGATCTCCTGCGAAACCGGCGCACAGGCTGCAAGGCCGGCCAGCAAAAGGCCCATCACCACGCAGATCGCTCCCGCTGTCTTCATCGCCATATCCCGAACCCGATGCCGAACCGGACCGCCGGGCCCGACCCGGCCGCGGGGTAATCATCCTCGGCTCTCCAGAGGTAAGTCTCCCTCTCGAGCACGGAGGGGACGGTGTAGGGCCTGCCGCCGATCGTGATCACCCGGCCCCCCTCGACGACGCCGCCCACGGTGATCTTCCGTCCCTTCTCGAAGATGAGGGGATCCACGAAGCGCGGGTAGACGACGAGGAAGCGTCCCTGCGAGGGCGCCGCGATGTCGGGGGCGTGCCGCGCCCCGAGGGGAAGCTGGAGGACCTGCACCCAGGACTCCTGTTCCCTGACGGCGGTCTCGACGATCTGGCCGCCCAGGATGACCACGGCCCCCCGGAACCGATCGGGCCTCTGCAGAAGCTCCGGGAAAGGAATCTTCTCGTCTTCCTGCACGATGCGGTTCGACAGAACCGAGGTGCACCCGGAAAGAACGAAGAGAAGCAGAGCGGCGGAAACGATCCGTTTCGCCATGGGCCCACCCCCGGGAGGACAACCTGGAATTCCCGTTCATTCTAGGACATCGCCCGCCGGGGATCAAACACAAAAATCGACGGCCCGGGGTTTTTCTTACCCAGGGGCGGGGATATCTGGTAGAATCCGAGACCCGGGAAAAAACCGTCAGGAGGTGGGGCCATGAAACACGCAACAGCCGTCGTCCGTCTGTTCGTCGTCCTTGCCGCGTCGCTGTGCCTGACCCTGGCCGCGCCCGCATGGGGCACGGCGCAGGCGCAGCCCGTCAAGGTGGCGTTGCTCTACGTGGGGCCCGTGGGCGATGCGGGCTGGTCCTTCGCCCATGACCAGGGCCGCCGGTACCTCGAGAAGAACCTCCCCGGCGTGCAGACCGCCTTCGTCGAGTCCGTGCCCGAGGGGGCCGACGCCGAGCGCGTCCTGACCCAGTTCGCCCGTGACGGCTACAAGGTGATCTTCGCGACGAGCTTCGGCTACATGGACGCCGTCATCAGCGTTGCGAAGCGCTTCCCCGGCGTCTACTTCGAGCACTGCTCGGGCTACAAGACGGCGCCGAACGCCGCCACCTACTTCGGCCGGATCTACGAGGCGCGCTACCTCTCGGGGCTCGTGGCGGGGAAGATGACCAAATCCGACCGCATCGGCTACGTGGCGGCCCACCCCATCCCGGAGGTCATCCGCGGGATCAACGCCTTCACCCGGGGCGTCCGTTCCGTCAACCCCCGGGCGAAGGTCCGCGTCGTCTGGACGAACACCTGGTACAACCCCGCCTCCGAGAAGGAAGCGGCCAAGGCGCTGCTCGACGCGGGCTGCGACGTCATCGCCCAGCACCAGGACACGCCGGGACCCATGCAGGCCGCCGAGGAGCGGGGCAAGTACGGCATCAGCTACAACTCGCCGATGATGCAGTTCGCGCCCAGGGCCGTGCTGACCGGCCCCGTCTGGAACTGGGGCCCCTATTACGTCAAGCGGGTCAAGGCCGCGATGGACGGCTCGTGGAAGACGGGGCAGTACTGGGGGCCCATGGCGGACGGCATCGTCGACCTGGCCCCCTTCAACAAGGCCGTGCCCGCCGACGTGGTCAAGCTCGTCGAGGCGAAGAAGCGCGACATCATCCGCGGCCGGCTGCACCCCTTCGCCGGGCCCGTGAAGGACAGCGCGGGCAAGGTCGTCGTGCCCGCCGGCAGGGCCATGACGGACCAGGAAATGCTCGGCTTCAACTGGTTCGTCGAGGGCGTCGAGGGGACGCTGCCGAAGAAGTAAGCCCGGAGGCCCGGCCCGATGCACCCGGCGCTGGTTGACATGCGCGGCATCCGCAAGGCCTTTCCCGGCGTCGTGGCCAACGACGGGGCGTCGTTCGAGCTGCGCGCGGGCGAGGTCCACGCCCTGCTGGGGGAAAACGGCGCCGGCAAGACGACCCTCATGAACATCCTGGCGGGCCTGTACCGCCCCGACGCGGGCGAGATCCGCCTCGGGGGCCGCGCCGTGGAGATCCGCTCGCCCGGCCGGGCCATCGCGCTGGGCATCGGGATGGTCCACCAGCGCTTCCGGCTCGTGCAGGGCTTCACCGTGGCCGAGAACGTCACCCTCGGCACGCGGGAGCCCCGCTTCGCGATTTCCCGCCGCGCCCTCGAGGAGGCGGTCGGGTCCTTTTCCCGCGGGCAGGGCCTCCCCGTGGACCCGCGGGCCCGCATCTGGCAGCTCTCCGTCGGCGAGCGGCAGCGCGTCGAGATCGTCAAGGCCCTCCGGCGCGGCGCCTCGATCCTCATCATGGACGAGCCCACGGCCGTGCTCACCCCGCAGGAGGTGAACGACCTGTTCGGCGTGATGCGGCGAATGGCCGCCGCGGGCAAGGCGATCGTCTTCATCACCCACAAGCTCGCCGAGGTCATGGAGATCGCCGACCGCATCACCGTCATGCGTCACGGCCGTCACGCGGCCACCGTGGAGAAGGCCGCCACCTCGCCCGTCGAGCTGGCGGCGCTCATGCTGGGCCGCGAGCGCGAGGCCCCGGCGTGCGCGGCGGGGGCCGCCGGGCCGGGGCCCGTGGTCCTGGAGGTCCGCGACGTCACGGCCGACGGGGACCGCGGCGAGAGGGCGCTGCGCGGCCTGTCGCTCGAGGTCCGCGCCGGCGAGATCCTGGGCATCGCCGGCGTGGCGGGCAACGGGCAGCGCGAACTCGCCGAGGCGATCGCCGGCCTGCGCCGCGTCGCCGCCGGCTCGATCCGGGTGGCGGGCGTCGAGGTGGCCAACCGCCCGCCCGCCCGCGCCATCGCCGCGGGCGTGGGCTACATCCCCGAGGACCGCCTGGGCACGGGGCTTGCGCCGGCCATGACCGTCGCCGACAACCTGATCATGAAGGCCTACCGGGGCCCGGAGCTCTCCCGGGGCCCCTTCCTGCGCCTCGCGCGGATCCTCGCCTGGTCGCGCAGCCTCGCCGAGACATTCCGCATCAAGACCCCTTCGCTCGAGACCCCCGTGGAGAGCCTCTCCGGCGGCAACGCCCAGCGGGTGCTGCTGGCGCGCGAGACGGCCGCGCGGCCGAAGCTCATCGTGGCCGCCCACCCGACGCGAGGGCTCGACGTGGCGGCGGCGGACCAGATCCATGCCGTCCTGCGCGGGCAGCGGCAGGCGGGGGCGGCCGTGCTGCTGATCTCGGGGGACCTCGACGAGATCATGGCCCTCTCGGACCGGATCGCCGTCCTCTACGAGGGGGAGATCCTGGGGACGTTCCCCTGCGGCGCGGCGGACCTCGAACGCATCGGCCTGATGATGGGGGGCGTGCGGGAAAGCAGTGGAAGAAGTGGGGGAAGTGCGGAAGTGCGCGAGGAAAGAAAAACAGGATAGAACCCTATGCCCCTCCTTAGAAAAAGGAAGGTCGGGAAGGATTTTAAGAAAATCCCCCTATCTCCCCCTTTTTCAAAGGGGGAGCCACAATAGGAAGCGAAGCCCATGTTCGTGATTGAACGGCGACCGGAGCGCACCGCGCTCGCCCGCATCGCCTCGCCGGCACTGGCCGTGGCGGTGGCGCTCGTCTTCGGGGCCCTGTTGCTGCGGCTCTCGGGCTTCGACCCCCTGGCCGTCTACGGGGGCATGTGGAGGGGCGCCTTCGGCGACGCCTACGGCCTCTCGGAAACGCTCGTCAAGGCCATCCCCCTCGCCTTCTGTGCCCTGGGCATCACCGTGGCCTTCCGGATGAACCTCTGGAACATCGGCGCCGAGGGTCAGCTCCACGCCGGGGCGATGGCCGCCACGGGGGCCGCCCTGGCCTTCCCCGACGCCCCGGCCCCCGTCGTGCTGCCTGCGATGATGGCGGCCGCAATGGCGGCGGGGGCGCTCTGGGCCCTCCTGGCCGCCGTCCCCCGGGCCTGGGTCGGCGCCAGCGAGATCCTCACGACGCTCATGCTCAACTACGTGGCCCTCTTCCTCGTGGAGTACCTCATCCACGGCCCCTGGAAGGACCCGGCGGGGTTCAACTTCCCCCTCTCGCCGGCCTTTTCCGAGGCCGCGCGGCTGCCCGCCTTCGGCGACACGCGCATCCACGCGGGCCTGCTCTTCGCGCTCGCCGCGGCGGCCGCCCTCGCGGCGGCCCTTCGCAGGACGACGTGGGGCTACGAGATCCGCCTCATCGGCGCGAGCCCCGCCGCGGCTCGCTACGCCGGGGTCGGCATCGCGCGGAACATCCTGGCCGCCATGGCCGTCAGCGGGGCGCTGGCGGGCCTGGCGGGCATGACGGAGGTGTCGGCCATCACGGGGCGCCTGCAGTACGGCCTGTCGCCCGGCTACGGCTACTCGGCCATCATCGTGGCCTGGCTTGCGAAGCTGAGCCCCGCCGGGGTCCTCGTCATGTCCTTCCTCTTCGGGGGGCTTCTCGTCGGCGGCTACGCGGTGCAGTTCATCGGGGTCCCCGCAGCGGCGGTCAACATGCTCCAGGGGGCCATGCTGTTCTTCTGGCTCGCGGCGGAGTTCTTCGGCCGGTACCGAATCGCGCCGCGCGGCCGGGTGCGGGAGGTGCACTGAGATGGAGATGGACGCCCTCACGGCCCTCCTGGCCGCCGCCGTGAGCGCCGGCACCCCGCTGCTCTATGCCGCCCTGGGGGAGATCCTCTGCGAGCGCTCGGGGGTGCTCAACCTCGGCGTCGAGGGGATGATGCTCGCGGGGGCCGTCTGCGGCTTTCTGGCCGCCGTGGAGACGAAGAGCCCCGTCGCAGGCGCCGCGGCGGCCATGCTCGCCGGGGGGGCGCTCGCGGCCGTGCATGCCTTCATGACCGTCACCCTGCGGGTCAACCAGATCATCAGCGGCCTGGCCCTCGCCCTGTTCGGGACGGGCCTGAGCAGCTACCTCGGCAAGCACATCATCGGGGTGCCCCTCCCGGTCAGCCCCTCGCCCCTGCCGATCCCCGGCCTTGCCGACCTTCCCGTCGCCGGCGCCGTGCTCTTCCGCCAGGACGCGATGGTCTATGCCTCGTACCTTCTCGTGCCGCTGGCCTGGTTCTGGATCCACCGCACGCGGCCGGGTCTGCACCTCAGGGCCGTCGGCGAGGACCCGGCAGCGGCAGACGCCGCAGGGGTGCACGTCTCGCGGGTCCGCTGGGCCTGCGTCCTCGCCGGGGGGATGCTCGCGGGTCTCGGGGGGGCCTACCTGTCGCTGTTCTACGCACCCTGCTGGGTCGAGAACATGACGGCCGGTCGCGGATGGATCGCGCTGGCGCTCGTCATCTTCGCCGTCTGGAGCCCGCCGCGCGCCCTGGCGGGGGCCTGGCTCTTCGGGGGCATCGAGGCCTTGGGGTTTCGGATCCAGGTGCTCGGCGCGACCGCCTCCCCCTTTTTCCTCAAGATGCTCCCCTACCTGTTCACCATCGCCGTCCTCGTCCTCTTCACGGCCCGGAACCGGCGCAGGCGCATCGGCGCCCCGGAGGCGCTGGGGCTTCCCTACGAGCGGGAGTAGCGGCCCCGTCGGCCCACGCAGGGGCTCGCGCTGAAAAAAACCTTGTATTGACCGGTTGAAAAGGTGTAAATTGTTTAACGCGTTGCATCCCTTGCCGATCTGCGGCCGGCACGAAGAGAACAAACCGATCAGCCATGCGGGTCAAGACTCTCATCATCGCGGCACTCCTGCTCCTTCTGACCCTTGATCCCTCCTTCGCGCAGACCGAATACCGCCACGCCCCGGCGGCGAAAAACCCGGCCGGGGCCGGCACCGTCATCGGCCGGATGCTCGTCCACACGGTGAAGCCGGGCGAAACGCTCCTTGACATCGCGAGACGGTACGGCCTGGGGGTGACGGAACTGCAGGCCTTCCACCCCGACCGGGACCCCTGGCTGCTCGAGGAGGGGAGCGCGCTGCAGATCCCCACGATGTGGATCGTCCCGCCGACCCGGCACAGGGGCATCGTGATCAACGTGCCGGAGATGCGCCTCTACCGTTTCCACGCGAAGAGGGGAACCGTCATCACCTATCCCGTCACGGTCGGCGAAGAGGAGACCCAGACGCCGCTGGGGACGTTCCGGGTCGTCGAGAAAGAGGAAGACCCCGAGTGGAACATCCCCCCCAAGCTGCGGCACAAGTACAAGACGAAGATCATGCCCGCCGGGCCCGACAACCCGATCGGCCGCTACTGGCTGGGGCTCTCGGCGCGCGGATACGGCATCCACGGCACGGACAACCCCTGGAGCGTGGGACGCATCCTCAGCAACGGCTGCATCCGGCTCTACCCGGAGGACATCGAGAGGCTCTACGCGGACGTCCCGAAGGGGACGGCGGTGGAGATCCTCTACGAACCCGTCAAGTTCGGGTTTCGCGGCAGCGTGATCTTCGTGGAGGTCCATGACGACCCCTACGGGTTCATCGGGGACATGGAACAGCATGCCCGGCTGGTCGCGAGGAGACAGGGGATCGAGGCATACGCGGACTGGAAAAAGATCGACGAGGCGATCGAAGCGAAAAACGGTGTCCCCGTCCCGGTGGGCACCCTGCCGAAGGGAGGTGATGGCAAGACATCGTCACGTCGCTGATCAAGAGAGGGGGCCAATCCTTTCAAATCTTATATCAAAGGAGGTATTTGGGATGAAGTCACGTTTTGTCGTTCTCATGGTGCTGGTCTTTGCTGCAGCGCTCTTCACGGGCTGCGCCACGACGGGTGACCTGGACAAGGTCAACGCGAGGCTCAACGAGCTCTCGTCGAAAGTGGACCAGGCGCAGATGAAGGCCGATCAGGCCTCCAAGGACGCGGCGGCCGCAAAGGCCGGCGTCGCGGACGCCTCCCGCCAGGCCGCGCAGGCCAACGAGGCGGCGGCCAAGGCCGATGCGGCGGCAGCGCGGGCGGAAGCGGCGGCGAAGCTGGCCGAGGACAACGCGAAGAAGTCCGAGGCGATCTTCATGAAGTCCATGAAGAAGTAACGCAGAGGCCGGATGGGTCCCGACCCCGAAGGCACAAAGGCAAAGGCGGCCCCGGTCTCACCGGCGCCGCCTTTTTTCTCACCTTCTTACCCTCTCACCCCCTTACCTTCTTCCCCATCACGGCCGGATCTCCACCGGCGTCCAGGGCGACACGAGATCCCAGAGCTCCTCCATCTCACGGTTGGTCAGGGCGATGCAGCCGTTGGTCCAGTTGAACAGGTACTGCACGTCGCCCATCCAGAGCTTGTCCTCCTTCATGCCGTGGATCATGATGCTGCCGCCCGGCGGCACGCCCAGCGATCGCGCACGCTCGACGTCGTCCGGGTTGGGGTAGGAGAGGTGCAGGGCCCTGTGGTAGATGCTGTGGCGGACCTTGTAGTCCACGAAGTACACGCCTTCGGGCGTCTTGTTGTCGCCCTGCCGGACCTTGGGGCCGACGGGGTCGCGCCCCAGGGCGACCTTGTAGGTCTTGATTTCCTTGTCCTGCCGGAAGAGCGTGAGCGTCCGCTTCGACTTCTCGATCACGATGCGCTCCGCAGGCACCCCGGCGGCGGGGGCCGCCTCCGTGAACGACGCGACGGGCGCGGAGGGCGAGTCCGAGGAGGACGCCGCCGGCGCCGTGAAGAGGGAAAACAGGGCCGCGGCGGCGACAGGGGCCGCGAAGAGTCTCAGCAAGAGGGGCAGCGGGCGGGCGTTCATCATCAACGGACCTGACTGTTCCGTGCTGTGCTTTAGCACGATTCCCATCAAGGTGCAAGATGCCTGCCACGCTCCCGCCCCCCTGCCGGCCGATCGAGGGAGAAAAAAGGCACTTGATTCTTGCGGGCTCACCCTCTAGCATGCCTGATATTTCTTTGGGGGCTGCAACGGCGGAGACATGGCACGAGAGAAAAAAATCCTGGTTTTCGGCCACAGGAACCCCGACACGGACTCCATCGTCTCGGCCATCGCCTGCGCCGAGCTGAAACGGGCCCAAGGGCAAGCGAACTGCTTCGCCGCCCGGTGCGGGAACATGAACCTCCAGACGGAGTACATCCTGGAGCGCTTCGGCGTACCTGCCCCGGAATTCATCGGGGAGATGATCCCCAAGGTTCGAAACCACATGAACCGCGGGGCCGTGACGGTACCCCACGACATGCCGCTCTGGCAGGCCCTGGAGATCCTCGACAAGGGCGACTTCAAGATGCTGCCCATCGTGGGCGAGGGCGGGCGTCTCGACTCCGTCCTGCACTTCAACGCCTTCGCCCGGAACATGCTTCGCAGGATCGACCCGGACCGCAAGGGCGTCTTCCCCACCTCCGTCTCGCTGCTCGTGAAAACCCTCGGGGCCCAGCCCGTCACCACCTTCGAGGAGGACACGGTCTTCCAAGCCCAGATCGCGGTGGCGGCCTACGAATTCGACGCCTTCCGGGAGCACATCGGGGCCATGCCGCCGGCCAACACGATCGTCCTGGTCGGCAACCGCGAGGACGTGCAGGACTGCGTGATCGAACGGAAGGTGCGGGTGCTCATCGTCACGGGCGGAAAGCCGATTCGCCGCGAGCTGAAGCAGAAGGCCTCGGCAAACGGGGTCTCCATCCTCATCTCCCCCTACGACACCTCGACCTCGTCGTGGCTCGCCCTGTACTCCTCCCCCGTGGGGTGCACGGGCGACCGGTCCCTCGAGCCGGTCAAGGAAGGGGATTACATCGGCGCCGTCAGGGAGCGGCTTCTCGCGTCCGTTTCCCGTTCCGTGCCCGTCGTCGACGCCGCGGGGTGCGTCGCGGGCGTGCTGTCCCAGAGCGACCTGATGCGGGAGGCCGACACCGAGCTCATCCTGGTGGACCACAACGAGCTCTCCCAGGCCGTGGACGGCGCGGAGCACTACCGGATCCTCGAGATCATCGACCACCACCGGCTGGGCAACATGCACACCAGCACGCCCATCACCTTCCTCAACAGGCCCGTGGGGGCCACCTCGACGATCATCGCGGGTCTCTACCAGGACTGCCGGGTGCCCATGCGGAAGGAGATCGCCTCGATCCTTCTTGCGGGCATCCTCTCCGACACGGTCATCCTGCGCTCGGCCACGACGACGGACACGGACCGGCGCACGGCCGAGTACCTCTCGACCCTCACGGACCTGCCCATCGACGAGTTCGGACGGGATATCATGGCGGCGGCCTCGATGGTGGCGCGCAGGCCCGTCGACGAGATTCTCGCGCTGGACATGAAGCATTTCGGGGAGGGCAAGGGCGCCTTCACGGTGAGCCAGGTCGAGGTGACGAGCATGTCGGAGATCCTGGACCGCCGGGACGAGATCCTCGAGGGGCTCGCGCGGCAGCAGGCCAGGACGGGCAACCTCTTCACCGCGCTCATGGTGACGGACATCACGGAACTCGACAGCACGCTCTTCGTGCAGGGCGACCCGGTCTTTCTGGCGCGGATCCGCTACCCCAAGGTGGACGACAACGTCTTCCTGCTCAAGGGCGTCCTGTCGCGCAAGAAGCAGCTCGTTCCCTGCCTGACGGAACTCATCCGGACAGGCTAGGCGGCCGAGGCCGCAAAAAAAGGCGGGGGCCGAATCCCCCGCCCGATCCTCCGCCCCGCTCACCGGGACGGCGCTTTACCGCCTGTTGCCCGTGACGTCCATGGGCCCGCACATGGGGTCCACCCAGTTGCGGCCGTTGAGCAGCTCCCGGGTGATCAGTTCCCGCTTGCGGTCTTTCCTGCGGATCTCTTTTCTCGTCATGGCGTGACTCCTTGGAGGTGGCTTTCTTGCTTGGAAGCCACTCTACGCCGACCGACCCGCAGCGGCAATCGGCGCCGCTCTGAATTGTGCCTAGGACAATACCGGGGAACGCGTTAGGACGAAAACCGTGGCGGACATCAGAGCCGGTCTGATGGACGGGACCAGGGATCAGGGACGTTGGTAACAAATTAGACAAACTCGCCTCTTCCTGGGGTTCTGCTAAGTTTGTCTAATTTGTTACCAACGTCCCTGATCTTTTTTCAGCCCAGCAGCTTGTTCTGGATGGCGTACATGGTGATCTCGGCGTTGGTCGCAAACTGCATCTTCTCCAGGATGTGCCGGCGGTAGGTGCTGATCGTCTTGACGCTCAGGCACAGCTCCTCGGCGATCTGCGTGACCGTCTTGCCCGAGGCGATGAGCAGCATGACCTGGTACTCCCGGTCGGAGAGCTTCTCGTGGGGGGCCTTTTCCACGTCGCCGTGCAGGAAGTAGGTGAGCTTCTCGGCCAGGGCCTCCGTGACGTAGCGGCCGCCCTGGGAGACCTTGCGGATCGCCGCGATGAGCTCCTTGGGCGTGCTGGCCTTCGTCAGGTAGCCCGAGGCGCCGTCCCGGAAGGCCCGCACGGCGTACTGCTCCTCGGGATAGATGCTGAGGATCATGACGGGCAGATGCGGCTTGTGCCCCTTGAGCTCCTTGAGGATTTCGAGGCCGCTGCGTCCCGGCATGGAGATGTCCAGCAGGATGAGGTCGAAATCCTTCTTCTGGATCAGGTCCAGGACCTCCTGCCCGTTGCCGGCCTCGCCGGTGACATCCATGTCGGGCTGGCTCATGAGGATCTTCTTGTAGCCCTCGCGGACGATGGGATGATCATCGGCGATCAGGATTCGAATCTTTTTCATGGCCCTCCCCTTTCCCCGTGAGCGGGATGCTGACCTTGACCGTCGTGCCCTGGCCCTTGCGCCCGGTGATCAGGGCCTCGCCCCCCCAGTGGTATGCCCGCTCCCGGATACCCAGTAACCCATAGGAGTTCGGTTTTGCAAGTTGTTCCTGCGTGATTCCCTTGCCGTTGTCCCGGACGACCAGTTCGACCCGGTCGGGGTCCTGCTTGAGGCTGATGGTGACCCGGCTCGCCTCGGCGTGGCGCGAGATGTTCGTGAGCGTCTCCTGGACGATCCGGTAGATGGAGAAGGACAGGTCCGCGTCGAGCCGCAGCTCCCCGGGGACGATGGAGACGCTGCACCGGATGCCGGTGCGCTTCTGGAAGTCCTTGGCGAGCCAGTCGATCGCCACGGCCAGCCCCAGGTGGTCGAGCATCCCGGGCCGCAGGTCCATGTAGATGCGCTTGACCGTCTGCATCGTCATCTCGACGAGGTTCAGCGAGTCCTCGGCCTTCTTCATCAGGTCGGCCTGCCCGGGCGGCACGCTGTTCATGAGCAGCACGAGGTCCGTGTTGAGGGCCGTCAGCAGCTGACCCAGCTCGTCGTGCAGGTCGCGGGCGATGCGGGTGCGCTCCTTCTCCCGGGCCGACTCGAGGTGGGCCGAGAGGTTGCGCAGACGCTCCCGCGACTGCTCCACCTCCGTCTTGGCCCGCTTGAGGTCCGTGATGTCCTGGTAGGTGATGACGATGTTGCCCTCTCGGAGGCTCTCGCCGATCCGGGAGGCCGTGATCATGCAGTCCACGTCCGTGCCGTCCTTGCGCCGGCACGTAAACTCCATCTTGAAGGTCCGGTGCTTCTCCAGGGCGCCGTAGAGGACCCGCGCGATCCTCCCGTAGTCCTCGTCGGAACGGTAGAAGACGCGGACGCTCTGGCCGATGAGATCCAGGGCGTCCCAGCCGAATACGGTCTGCACCCCGTCGTTGGCGAAGATGATCCGGCGGTCCTGCAGGCCGATGACGGCGTGCGGGATGGCCTCCAGGATGGAGGCCTCCAGGGCCTCGAGGGCCTCGAGGCGGTTGCGCGCCTCGATCGAATCGGTGATGTCCATGGAGTTCCCGAGGACGGCCCGGGAGCCCCGGTAGGGGATGAAGGCCACCGTCTCCATGATCCAGCGGATGCGCCCGTCCTTGGTGACGATGCGGAACTCGTGGGGCGAGATGCGCTTGCCCCGCAGCATCTCGCGGGCCTGCTTGCGCACCTTCACCCGGTCCTCGGGGTGCACGAGGCCCATGGAGCTCATGCCCACGAGCTCCTCGGCGCTGTAGCCCGCGTAGGCGGCGGCGTGATGGTTGACGTACTGGAACTTGCCGTCCTGGACGACGTAGACGCCCGCCTGGGCGCTCGAGGCGAAGAGCTTGTAGGACTCCTCGGCGCGACGGCGGTCCGTGATGTCCTCGTAGACGATGACGATGCGCTTCTCCTGAAGGGTCTCCCCGATGCGGGAGGCGCTGATCAGGGCCTCGAAGGGGCTTCCGTCGCGGCGGCGGCAGGTGAACTCGAAGCTGAAGGTGCGCTGGCGCTCCAGGTTCGAGTAGAGGACCTTGGCGATCTCCTTGAACCCCTCCTCGGTGGGGTAGAGCAGGCGGGTGGATCGGCCGATGAGCTCCGAGGCCTTGCGGCCGAAGACGCTCTCGACGCCGTTGTTGGCGAAGATGATCCGCCGGTTGCGCAGGCCGATGACGGCGTGCGGGATCGCGTCGAGGATGGAGGCTTCCAGGGCCTCGAGCTCCGCCAGCTGGGTCCGGGCCTTGACCTGCCGGGTCATGTCCATGGAGTTGCCCAGGACGGCCCGCTTGCGGCGGTAATGGATGGGGGTGACCGTCTCGGCGATCCAGCGCACATCGCCGTCCCGGCCGATCGTCATGAACTCGTAGGGGTGGGTGCGCTTGCCCTTGAGCATGGCGATCGCGTTCTTCCGGACCCGCTCGCGGTGATCGGGGTGGACGAGGCTCATGGAGTCCATCCCGATGAGCTCGTTGCGGTTGTAGCCCCAGTAGCGGGCGGCGTGCTCGTTGACGAACCGGAACTTGCCGTCCTGCAGGACGTAGATGCCGGCGCGGGAGGACCGCTCCAGGCTCCGGTAGAGGCCTTCCTCGAAGAGGCAGTCCGTCTCGGAGCGCTTCAGCTCGTCGATCTGCTTTCGCAGGTCCGCCAGCTCGAGGATCAGCTGTTCCCTGGACTTGACACGGGCCATGGTCACCTTTCCGAAAAACCCTTCGTCTGTGTCGAATCGTTTAGTACGATCGGGCACCGTTGTCAAATGCTTCGCGAGCCGGCGCCCTCCCCCCGGGCCGCTCCCCGGCGCGCCGCGCGGGGCCTTCGGAGGCCGCCGCGAAGCCCGCACAACGCCCGCTGGAGGCCGTCTTAGGGCCCATCAGACATCCGCCGATGCGCCCCTCAGCCGACGTCTGAACGAGACGTCCACAGTTGTCTGATCCCACTTTCAGACCCTCTCCGATTTTTTTCGGGACCCGGTTGCGCTAGGGTGGCACCGTACCCAGCAAGAAACGGCGGATCCCGAAGGAGACGCGAAGACCATGACAGGCAGGTTGCCGGCAAGAGCGAAGACGGACATGACCCCCCTGGCGCCCCTGACGGGAGGACGCACCGCGCAACTCCCCGGCGATCCGGCCGGCCGCCCCTATTACCCGAACAGGGGGCCGGTCATGTTCCGTTGAGACGGCAACCGCAAGGAGGCTGTCCGATGAAGGCGAAAGAGCCCAAACAGAACGTCAAGAAGCAGCCGGAGGCCGGGAAACCGGCCGTGCGCAGAGACTGGTACGACCCGATGAACTTCCCGCTCATCGTGAACCGCTACCTGTAGCGGTCCCGGGGAGCCGAGGCCAGGAGGACGCCATGAAAACGAAGGAAGTCCGCGCGGACCGGCAGCAGAGCGTCAGGCATCAGGGCAAACAGGACGTCAAGTACTGGATCGACCCCTTGATCTACCCCGGCACGATGGGCCGGTATGCCTGACAGGCCCGGGAGCGAGAGGCGAAGAGCCGAAGAGGCGAAAAAACCCGAAGAGAGCCGAAGATTCCTCAAGTCAGTCATGTCGTATTCTGCAACGCGTCACTGACTATCTCCTTGACATTCGTTTGCGGGCGGGGGTCGCCCCGCCCGCAAACGGGTGGAGACGGGAGGCGGAACCGGCGGCAAGCGGAATCACCGGGGCAGCGGCGCCCGCAAGGGAGGAACCGGTGGCGAAGGCAGGGAAAAATCCCGCTCAGACCAGGATCCGAGAAGAGGACTGGAATCGATATGTCGACGCCGTCCGCCGGGAAGCCGGCCGGGGGCGCGACGAGAAACGCACAGAGAAACAGGACGAAGCAAAAGGAGCAAGACCATGACGAGAACGGCGGACAAGACCGGCAAAGCCGGCAAGAAAGCGGAAAAGTATGATTCGTTAACGCTCATGAAGGACATCGAGAAGGACATTCTCGAGGGCATCCTCGAGAACCAGGTGCCCTGATTTTCTCTCCCGCTCGGCAACGAGTCCACAGCAGTCCGAAGAAACCCCCGCCGTCTATCTCGGCGGGGGTTTCCCCTTCTTACTCACCATTCACCCTCTCACCCCGCCGCCTCCAAGGCCGAGAAGGCCGCCTCGGCGATGCCCGCGGCGTCGATCCCGAAATGCCCGTAGAGATCGGCCCGACTGCCCGCCTGCCCGAAGCGGTCCACCCCCAGGCTCGCCGCGCGCGAGCCGAAGACGCTCCCCAGCCACGCCAGCGAGTGCGATGCCCCGTCCTGCACCGTCACGATGGGGGCCCGCCGCTCCTCCGGCGGCATCAGTTCCTCGAGGAGGCCCTGCCCCGCCTGCCCCTGGCGTTCCCGCGCGAGGGCCGCCTGCCACTGACCGTAGAGCCGCCGGGGGCTCGAGACGCCCAGCACGTTGACACGCACCCCTTCCTTCTCCAGCATGGCCGCCGCCTCCATGGCCTCCGGGACCAGCGCGCCCGCCGCGGCCAAAAATACCAGCGGCGCCGCGGCGTCGGTCATCCCCCCGTCGCGCCAGTCGCGCAGGCGGCAGGCCCCGGCCAGCACCTGGGCCCGCAGCGCATCTTCCCCCAGCCGCTTCAGGGCCGCGTGCATCAGCCCCTGGTCCACGGGTTTCGTGGAGAGCCGCAGGTAGGTCGAGCGGCCCGAGGCCCGGTCGCAGCACTGCCGGATCGCCTCCAGCATGATCCACTTGAGCTCCAGGGCGAAGCAGGGCTCCCAGTAGTCCAGGTTGGGCAGCTCCGTCCCCAGTGAAGGCGTCACCGTCGACTGGTGCGAGCCCCCCTCGGGCGACAGGGTCACGCCGGAAGGGGTCCCGGCGAAGATGAACTTCGAGCCCGAGTACAGGCCGTAGATCAGGGCGTCGAGGCCGCGGCACACGAAGGGGTCGTACACGGTCCCCACGGGGACGAGGTGCACGCCCGTCAGCTCCTTCGAGAGCCCCATCATGGAGAGCATCATGAAGAGGTTCATCTCCGAGATGCCCAGCTCGATGTGCCGCCCCCGGGGCGAGCGGTGCCACCGGAGCAGCCGGTAGACCTCGGCGTCCTCGTAGTCCCTCTCCTCGCGGGGCGAGAAGACGCCCGTCTTGTTGATCCAGCCCGCCAGGTTCGTCGAGATGGAGACATCGGGGGAGGTCGTCACGAGGTGACGGGCCACCGCGGGCACGTCGGCAAGCTGGATGAGAAGCCTACCGAAGGCATCCTGGGTGCTCGTCAGGGGCGGTGAAGGCAGGCGGATGTCGGGCGGGACGTCCTCCGCGGCAAGCGGGACGGACGGGGTTTCGCCCCCGCCGTAGAGCACACCCGCCCGCTCGGCGCAGAGCCGCCCCTCGGGGGAGCCCGCATCGAAGAGCGGCCAGTCGTCTCCCGCCGGGATGCCGCAGGCGGTCCGCAGCCCCTCGATCTGCTCCGGGCTCATCAGCTGGGCGTGGTTGAGGGGATGGCCCGCCAGGGGCAGGCCCCAGCCCTTGATCGTGTAGGCGAAGAGGATCGTGGGACGCCGGTCGTCCACCTCGGCGAGCCTCGCGATGAGCTCCTCCATGTCGTGTCCGCCCAGGTTGGAGAGCAGCGCCGGCATCTCGGCGTCGGGGATATCGGCCAGCAGCCGCTCCAGCTCGTCACGCCCCTGCCCCTTCTCCCCCAGCAGGCTGCGGCGGATCTGCGCCCCGTCCTGTCGGATCAGGGCCTGGTACTCCTCGTTGGCCATCCGGTCGATGCGGCGGCGCAGGGCCTCGCCCCCCGGCTGCCCGAAGAGCGCCTGGAGCCTCCGCCCGTACTTCGCCTCCAGGACCTGCCAGCCCAGGTCTTCGAAGAGCCGCTTGAGGCGGGCGGCCCGGATACCGGGCACGACCCTGTCGAGGCTCTGGCGGTTGAGATCCACGATCCACAGCAGGTTGCCCAGCCCCTGCAGGGAGTCGTCCAGGAGGGCCTCCCAGACGCTGCCCTCGTCCAGCTCGGCATCGCCCAGGAGGGCCACGAAGCGCCGCTCCGGCAGCGGCCCGAAGTGCGCCCCGGCGTAGCGGTAGACGGCGGCGGCGAAGGCGGGGGCCACGGCCCCGAGGCCCACGGAGCCCGTCGAGAAGTCGACCGCGTCGGGGTCCTTCGTCCGGCTGGGGTAGGGCTGGAGGCCCCCGTAGGCGCGCAGCTGCGTCATGTACGGGCGCGGAAGCCTCCCCAGCAGGTACTGCATGGCGTGGAAGGCGGGCGAGGACTGGGGCTTGACGGCGACCCGGTCGCCCGGCCTGAGCCAGTGGAAGTACAGGGCCGTCAGGATCGAGACGATGGATGTGGAGGAAGCCTGGTGGCCGCCGATCTTCGTGCCCTCCGGGTTGGGCCGCACGTGGTTGGCGTAGTCGATCATGCGGCTGGCGAGCCACACGATACGCCGCTGGACGGCATCAAGGGCGCTGATTCGTTCGGGGGTCAGGGGCGGGGTTTCCCGGGTGGGTTTCTTCTGCTTTGCCGCCGCGTTCATGGGATACCTCCTCGTCAGGGCAAGGAAAAGGTACGCCGGCGCCGCGGCCTCGGGCTAGTGGGGATGGGCCCCCATGAAAAAAAGGCCGCCGAGGCGGCCAACGTATCGGTGAGAATACGGTTGTTATCCTGGTGGAGCTGAGGGGAGTCGAACCCCTGGCCTCTTGAATGCCATTCAAGCGCTCTCCCAACTGAGCTACAGCCCCGTTCAAAAGAGCTATCCGTTTAGCACACGCATCTCGGCGTTGTCAAATACAATTTTCTTGACTTTGAAGGCCCCGAATTGATAATCGGAACCCACACGCCGGAGTGGTGAAACTGGTAGACGCAGGGGACTCAAAATCCCCCGCCCCCTGGGGGCGTGACGGTTCGATTCCGTCCTCCGGCACCAAACAAAAACAAGGGCTTACACGGTTCATGCCACCATGTAAGCCCTCTCTTTTTTCCACCGTTTGCCATTTCAGTCCCGCTCCTGTCCCGCTTTTTCAACCAACGGGTTTAGCTACCGGAACTGTCTCGCTCAAAGTACTTGGCGGTTTTTCCTCTGTCAAATCGCACTACCTCGCAGCTGCCTGAAACCCGCTGAACCTCGAAGTTGCCCCGGATGATCTCGTCGACCGATTTCCGGCTTCCGGCAGCCTCCATGAATGCCTCGTAGTCGAACTCCCTCAACCTATCGTCAACGATGTCCGCCTTCATCCTCCCATTTCCAGAATGTATTTTGCAATCGCGCGGTGCTCTGCGGGGAGCCCATCTCCCTTGATCACATTGGCCCTGTAAGAGATCACGACAACATTGCCCGGAATATAACCTTTTCGGGGGTCGATGCGGTCAAGAGTGGGCTTAGAAGCTCTCCCCTCATTATTCATCTCGACGCTCCCCCATACTTTGGAAAGCTCTATACCCAGGACGGCACAATGTGTAGGAATTGTTATGTCCGTAACTTTAATTGTAAACGGAATCCCTTTTTTACGAGCGCGCGCTTGAGCTGATATATAGATCAGGTTCTCTAACTTACGACTTAAACCATGAGAATAAGAGTAATGTTCATTGTCTCTATGCGTTCGAGATGGTAATAAATCGGTTTTTTGATGATATTTATCCCGTCGTTTACTGGCATGTTGTTGTTGCTTTTCTCGTTTACATAGTAAGCATCCGCCATATACTCTTCGGGGAGAGAAATGTCCGTTAATACATGGTTGGCCAGTAAAGTAGTACCCAGATCCAGCGCTAAGGCACTTGTAAAATAGTTTTACGTTCTTTGAAAAGCCTATGGACAAAGGGTTTTCGGTTTATTAGACTTCCGTCATCCCGATCACCCGGAAGGTGAACATGAAGCAGGTCGGCAGGCGGAAGTTTCGGTTGGTAGAAGGCGATGAGACCCTGGTGAGTTTCGGCGGCGGGATCCTGCTCGACGAGTTCATTCACCGCCTGGGCCTGCCCGAGTTGATCGACCAGCGGGTCCGGGTCAAGGAGCGCGAGCGGGGCTACCGGGAGTCGGAGGCCATCCTGGGGCTGGCCGTGAGCATGATCACCGGGGGCGAGTGCCTGGACGATTTGCTGGTGCTGCGGGAGGAGTCGGGGTTTTCGAGCCTCTGGAGCCATGGCGAGATCCCGCACCCCACGACGATGGGGGATTTTCTGCGACGGTTCACCCTGGGGCATATCCGGCAGCTCGAGAGCGTCCTGGCGGAGTGCTTCCGCCGGGTCTACCGGGCCGAGCCGAAGCGCCCCCGCCTCACCCTGGACATCGATTCCACCCTCGACGAGGTGTTCGGCCACCAGCAGGGGGCCCGCATGGCCTACACGGGCATCCGGGCCCTGAACCCCCTGATGGGCTTTGTCCGGGAGACGGGGGATTGGCTTCACGGCCGCCTTCGTGCGGGCAATGCGCACACGGCCGACGGGGCGGTGAGCTTCCTCGGCGAGTGCGTCCACAAGGTGAAGGATCTGGCCGAGACGATCCACGTGGCCATGGACTCGGGGTTTTACGACAAGGCCGTCGTGGCCGAGTGCGAACGGCTCGGGGTGGGCTTTACCATCACGGCCCGTCAGACCGCGCCGCTGATGAGGGCCATCGGGGCTGTTGCCGAAGAGGCCTGGGCGCCCCTGCCGGGCAAGCCGGACGTTTGGGTCTCCGAGACGCTCTACCAGCCCACCCGCTGGCCCCGGGCGTACCGGATGCTGCTGCGCCGCGAGAAGCTGCCGGAGAGCGAGCAGCCGACGCTGTTGGAGACCTTCCGGTACCGGTATCACGCCATCGTCACCAACCGCCAGGAGGCGGCCACGGAGCTGGTGCCCGAGCATCTGCTGCGGGCCACCACCGAGAACTTCATCCGGGAGACCAAGTACGGGCTGTCGCTGGATCGGTTCCCCTGCGGGGAGTTTCACGCCAACTGGGCGTATCTGAGCATCGGCATGCTGGCCTACAACCTGGTGAGCTGGATCAAGCGGCTGGCCCTGCCGGGGCTG